>Ga0126383_10000445_pt1 | contig 22737 bp, 12 predicted proteins | sample PanSoiMetPlot_35_FD_96882 | JGI IMG/M metagenome (GOLD analysis project Ga0126383, IMG submission 96882) | Tropical forest soil microbial communities from Panama - MetaG Plot_35 | ecosystem: Environmental > Terrestrial > Soil > Tropical forest > Bulk soil | place: Panama | collected 2016-02-17
GTTTGATCGAGCCGCCGCCCGATCGGTTCTTCACCACTTTGGCGATGCTGATGCAGTCGATGCGCGTCTTTGATCGGGTGTCGTAAACGGCCACACCCTGGGCCGCATCGGCCTGCAAAACGAAGGGGCCGATTTGAATGACATCCGCCAGTTGCACCTGCCGCCGCCCGCTGATGCGTTCGCCGTTGACGTATACGCCGTTGGTCGATCCGGTGTCCTCGACGGCCACGCTGCCGTTGGTGCGCACAAAGCGCGCATGCCGGTTCGAGATTTGCAATCCGTCCAGACGCACATCGCTGTCAGGCGCGCGGCCGACCGTCAACTGCGGCCGGGAATCAAATGAAAGGCGGACGAGTAACTGTGGCTGTGTCCCCGCCGGCGGCGTGGTCGGCTGTAAAGAGCCGGAGGTGGAAACGATCGTCTGGCGCTGGGCCATGGCTGCGATTTGGCCGAACGCCGGCGGAATCAACCGTTCGCTGGGCGTGGGCGCGCCGGGCTCGATAATCCGCCGCGAAGGCGCCGGGTGCGACGGATCAGTCAGACGCAAACGCGGCCCGCCATTCCCCAGTTGAATCTGATCGCCGTCAAACAACTGGACGGTTTCCGTAATCCGGTGGCCGTTTACCAGCGTGCCGTTGAAGCTCTTGAGATCGCTGATGGTGTATTGGAAATCGCTGAGGCGGATTTCCGCGTGCCGCCGCGAGACGACCGCCGCATCGGCATTGATCACGACCTCGCCTTCCGGATCGCGGCCCAGACGCGTCACTTCTTTGTTGAGAGCAATTCGCCGCGTCTGGCTGGTGGGCGACTCTTCAAGATCGAGATGCGCGGGGCCGGCGGCCGAAGCGCGCGGCGGTTGAGCAGGCGCCGGGGTTTCAGGCGGCGTGGGTCGAAAGTTCGAGAGGCTCGCATCGTGCACGGTCTCCATACGACCGATGTCTTTGCGCGGCGTGTCGTCTTCAACCGGTGATTGTTCAATGCTGACGACGCGGAGAATAGGACCACCCGCACCGAGTTGCACGTGGTCGCCCACTCTCACTTCTTCGGGCGCCGAGATTCGGGCGCCGTTCAGGAACGTGCCAAAACGCGAGCCATTATCACTGACGGTGCAGCGTCCGCCGGCCAGACGGAACTCCGCATGCTTGCGCGACACCATGGGCCACTGCTCCTGAGAAAAGAAGTAATGGCATACGGCCGGATCACGTCCGACCAGCACCAGGTCGCGATTGAAAGCGCGCTCGCCATGCAGTTGGCCGCTGCGATCCTCTCCGAGAACAAGCTTCATAATGTGTAAGGACAGTAAGGATTATCGGACCTTGTCATTTGGACACTTGTCATTTTGATCTACGCAAACGAGTCATTACCATCCGCGTAAGCGGATGGATCAAACAATGACTCTTGAAAGTAGGTGCTGGATCCATCCGCTCACGCGGATGGTACTGACCTCATGTCAACAAATGACAAATGATAAATGATCTTTTTCTTACGGCTTCCCGAAACGAAACGACTGCAGCATCATCGGCAGTTCACCCTTCACGCCGACATCATTGACCGACTTGAGTTCCGGCGCCAGCGAAGTTGTCAGCATCAGCAGCGTCACGCCGTTGTTGTTGCCTTCGCTGGGGGGCACAAAAATCACGCGGCCCCAAATCTTAATATCCCCGTGCTCAGTGTTGCGCGAGGCGCTTTCAAAACGGAATTCGTAACCGTCGTAAACGCCGGCTTTGGTCGGGCCCTCTGAGACCTTCTTATATTCGGTAAAGCTTTTCGCGAATTGATTGCTCAAATTTTCCGCCAGGGTCGGGAACACTGCGCGGTCGCCTTCTTCCGAGCCGGTGGATGAATACCAGCCGACGGCAAAATTCTCCTGGGTAAAGTCGGGCGGCAAGCGCCGCTCGACTTTGGCGAAGTTGCTGGCGCCGGGGATTCCGGCTTTGGCATCTTTCTGCCAGGTCTTCGGATAGTAGAAAGAAAAGTCGACGTAGTGTTCGGCCAGCTTGCCGTCGAGCTTGGCCTTTGAATTAACGAACTGAACCGCATCGGCCGGAGGTGAATATGCCGGCACTTCGACCTTCGGTGTTTCCGGCCTGGTGTTGCTGGCATCGGGAGTGCTCTCAACCATCGGCGTGGGTTCAGGATGTCGAGGTTCAAGCAGGGCGACTTTCTTCTTGTCGAGCATCGGCTTTAGGACAAAGAAATAACCCGCCACTGCACCGCCGGCGCCGATCAGCAGCAGCACGAAAAGAATTCCCAATATCAACGGCAGCTTCGAACGCTTCTTTGGTGGAGCGGCTTGCGGCGCTGCGGTGGCCGGAGCAACTGGCGGCGGCACCGTAGCCGCCGGGATTGACGCGTTCGTCGCCTGGGCCGGAGCGAGATTCGAAGTCGACGGCGGCGGCACTGGGGGCGGCGCGGCAACCGGCGGCGGCGGAGGCTGAGTTGCCGGCGGCGCAACCGGCGCTGGCGTCACGTCGCTAACCGTGGGCACAGGCGGCGCGGCCGGCGGCGGCGGAGTTGCGACTGGAGGCGCTGGCGGCGGCGCGGCTGCGATCGGAGGCTCAGGTGTTGGCGGCGGCGCGGTTGGCGCTGGGGGAGCAGGCGGCGCCGGAGTCGGTACCGGCGGCGTTGGCTGCGGCGTCGATACTTGTGTCTTATAGGGATCGAACGGCCCCTCGGACATTCGCGGCAGCGGCTGTGAAATCACTTTGGTGATTTCATCGTCGAGCTGATTGGAATCGATCCGTATCGTCGCGTCCTGACCGGCGGCAGCATTGTGCGAATCGACCAACGGAGTACCGTCCTTGGTACAAAACTTCTGCTTGTCGTTGGCGTAGGTACGGCTACACTTTGGACATTGCTTCATGGGATTTTTCTCGAAGTTTAGGAATTGGCTTTCGCGCGCGCTTCGGTAAGTTTCGTTTGCAGCGCTGCATTATCCGGATCAAGCTCCAGCGCGCGGGAGTAAGCGCGCACCGCATCTTTGGCCCGGCCCGCCTTCATGTAACCGTCACCCACGCCGGCGAATCCGAACGCCCCCCCGAGTTGCCGGCGATCCGCGTCCGAGGCGAGGCTGACTGCCTGATCGTAAGTCTTGAATGCGTCGTCGTAGCGCTCCATGCCAAGATAGCACCGCCCCAGGATCGCGCGGGCTGTGAACATTTTCGGGTTGGCATCGATCGCCTGTTTTAGAACCGGCTCCGCATCTTCGTACTTGCCGCGCGCTGACAGGAATCGCCCCAGCAGGAAGAGCGCCCCGGGATTTTTCGGATCCATGGCCAGCGCTTTGCGCAGCACCGGCTCAGAGTCGGTCCAATCGCCGGGCTCAGCCTGCATGTTCTGCGCGATCAGAACCAGCGTCGGGGCGTCTTTGGCGTCTGCGATCGCCTTGTTATAGATCGGTTCAGCCTCGCTGTCGCGTTTCAGCCGTTTCAGCAACCGCGCCAGATGCGCCTGGGCAATTACCAGATTCGGATCGAGTTCGACCGCCTTACGGAATTTTGCTTCGGTGTCGGTATTCACGATGCCGCGGGCGACCATGGCCACACCCAGGCGATCGTAAGCAATCGCACTGTTCGGCTGTAACTGGGTGGCCCGCGTCGCGTAGTACTCGGCATCGGAAAGACGTTTGGCATTCGCGGCGCCGGTACGCGGTTGGACCAGCACGAAACTGAGCGCGGTCAGCACCTCCGGATTGGTGGCGGCGAACTGGTAAGCCTTGCGATAGGCGTCTTCGGCGTCATCCCACCGCTGCTGGTCGACAAACACATTACCGAGGCCGTGAAAGGCGCGCGCATCCGTCGGCTTTAACTTGATCGCTTCACGGTAGGCCGCCTCAGCCACCGGAAACTTCCGTGCGTCGCGGGCGTCGTTACCGTCGGACAGGTGGTCTTGATACTTCTCTTCAATTTCGGCCGCCGTCATCGTGGGACGCGGGGGCTTGCGCGGACCGCTGCTGCGTTTGGCTTCGGGGTTCTTGGGACGAAAGATGCCGGCGCCGCCCACCAGGTCACCGCCGGTCTCTTGTGCGCGCGCGAGGGAACCGCACACAATCAGACATAAAATAATCAACCCGAGTCTGGCAAATTGCGCATTCCTTGATTCGACCATCTATTCCTCCGGGGGCTACTACCTTCACTGGTAACGCAAACCATTAGTTTGCGCGGAATCGCAATCCTACCGATTGCGCTACTGCAAAGCCTACTGGGCACGAACGACCGAGGTGGCGCCGACTTGCGTGCTGATTTTGAGGAAAGCGGCGGGTGAAAGCAAGTGTCTTTATCAGGTCTCCTTCTCTGCCTGGGAGAAGGGCGCCGGGATGAATCAATGGCGGCGATTATTGGGCCTTAACCAGACGGAAGCCAAGGACCGGGTTCTTATAATTAGGAGCAAACCAGTCCCGCATACTGCCGCTCACTTTGTTTGACGTGCTGCTGTAGCTGCCGCCACGCGCCACGATCCAATCCTGGTATTGGGCCGGCAGCTGCAGGTTGTTGCCTTTGTAAACAGAGGCCTTGGACGAAGTCCATTCCCAGACGTTGCCGATCAAATCCTGCACGCCCCAGCGGTTGGCGCCTTGCGGATAAGTGCCGACCGGCTGCTCCTTGCCGACGCCGGTTTCGGCGGTGGCCGCCCGTCCCGCCGTCCAGGTGTTGCCCCAGGGATAAAGATTATCCTTGTCGCCGTTTCGCGCGGCGTATTCCCACTCTTCTTCGGTGGGCAACCGATAAGTCACCCCGTCACGCTTCGATCGCCAGGCCGCAAAGGCGTTGGCATCGTCATAGGAAACATTCGAAACCGGCAGCAGCTCCTGGCCCACCGGAGGCTTAACGCTGCCCCAGTGCTCAGGCGGGGTGTGGCCGGTCTGCTTTACGAACTGAGCATATTCGGCGTTGGTCACCTCGGTTTTATCCATGGCGAAGTTGTTGACCGTCACCTGATGTGCGGGCCCTTCCGTGGGCACGGAATCATTGCGCCCCATCTGGAAACTGCCGCCGTCGATCTCAATCAAGTCGGGCTTGATGGTGACTTCTTCGGGCGGGGGTTTGGCCGGGCCCACCGGCGTGACGCTGCGCGCCTTGTAGATGAAGTAGCCGCCGACACCGCCGCCCGCCAGAACTACCAGCAGGACCACCGCCACAATCGGCATGGCTAGCGATCGCTTTTTCGGCGGGATACCGACATTGAGGCCGGCGAAGGACTGCGCGGGTGAGCCGGCGAGACTGCTGCCCGCGGTTATCGCTCCCGGCTGCTGGATATGTGTGGCTTCGACGTCCACACCGGGTTTCGGCGACATGGTGGAAGCCAGCTGCGTCAGTTTCTCTTCGAGGACTTTTGTTTGCGCGGCGACGATGGCCTCGAGTTGTTTACGCTCGTTTTCCTTGGCGGCTTCTTCCTGCTGGCGCTTCTCTTCCTCGGCCTTCAGCCGCGCAGCCTCTTCCTGTTCCAGTCGCTGTCGCGCGGCGGCCTCGCGCGCCAGTTCGCGCTGGGCAAACAGAGTCTTGTGGTCTTCTTCCTCCAGCGAAGCTGCGCTGATGGTTCCCGCCAACGGATCGAAGGCCGTAGTCGATCCCGGCGCCAGAGTATTAGGCGGCGGCGGACTGACGATGGTCTTGGAAGGATCGATCGCTTCGGCATCGGCGGTGCGTCTTAATTGCGCGCTGGCCGCAGACATGGCTTCGCGCAATTCGCGCGAAAAGTCCTCGGCTGAGGGTGTGCGATCGTCCGGCTCTTTCTCCAGAGCATGGCGCACGACGTTTTCGATTTGCAGCGGGACGTCAAAGCCCTTCTCCGCAAACGACGGCACGTCGGAGGTCAGATGCTTCTTCATGATGGAAGGGATCGAACTTCCCTTGAACGGCACCTCGCCGCAAAGCATCTGAAAGAGCATCACCCCCAGACTGTAGACGTCGGCGCGGGCGTCGGGCGGCTCGTCCGACCATTGCTCCGGCGCCATATAAAAAGGCGAGCCCATCAGGCCGGTAGTCTGGGCCGCGATAAACGAACCCAACAATTCGCCTGACTTGATCTTCGCCAGACCGAAATCGAGGATCTTCACGCCCTCCGAGACCGGCATGTCATCGCAGATCATCACGTTGAGCGGCTTCAGATCGCGATGCACGATGCCCTGGCGATGCGCCGCGGCAATGCCGGCGCAAATCGGCTGCATCAGTTCGAACGCGCGCAGCGGCGACATCGCGCCTTCCTCAGCCATGATGTCTTGCAGGGACTTGCCCTGGACAAATTCCATCACCAGGAAGGGCATGGTGCCGCGCACCACGCCAAAGTCGGTCACGGCAATAATGTTCTGGTGCCGGATGGCCGCCGCCGCCAGGGCTTCCTGGCGAAAACGGGTGACCAGGTTGGGATCGTTGCCGACCAGATCGGGAAGGATGATTTTGATGGCGTGCGCGGTCTTCAGAAAAATATGACGCGCTTTGTAGACGACGCCCATACCACCCTGGCCGAGACGCTTCTCGAGCTGGTAGCGGCCGTCAAGAATCGGTTCGCCACTGATCGAGGAAGTCGTCGCGGCGCCGTCATCCGGGCAATGCAGTATGTCGTCGGAGAAACAACTGCGACAGGTTGGGCATTCTCTCATTCGCTGGTAACTATACGGGGGATCCCGAGCGAGTCCTCAATGTTCGCGACGATTTTAACGGCTGATTGACGAGCAAGCAAGAAGCTATTTCAGAATCGGGCACTTGAACGCCAACGGCGTTCGCGATTTATAGCCCAAGGCAACGCCCTGGGAAATGGACGAAAGGGACAACGGCCAACTCTGAAAGAGTTCGCGAGCTACCCTCCTGAATTCCGAGCCGAGGAATTGGCCGTTTGCGCACCCTTCCAGGGTTACGAGGAAATGGGCAACCGCTTCCCCAGGGTGGCGCGCTACCCTGGGCTGGAATTTTTGAACGCCTTCGGCGTTGACTATTTGCTCTTGGCCCGTCTCGCGAGTCAAGCTGTCATTACCTTTGAAACGGTTGCCAAGAAATGACGCAACTTGGCCACTTCGTCAAAGCGAGGTGGAAGTACGAAAACTACTTCACCACCACATTCACCAGCCGCTGCGGCACGACGATCACCTTCACTATCTTTTGACCGTCGATGAAGCTTTGAATCTTGGCATCGGCCAGCGCGATGGTCCGCAGAGATTCTTCCGTAATATCCGGGGCGACGACCACCCGCGAACGCAATTTGCCGTTCACCTGGACCGGGATTTCCAACTCATCTTTTTTCGCCAGTTCAGCATCGGCGGCCGGCCAGGGCGCGCCCTTCAGCAAACCGCCTTCATGGCCCAGTCCTTCCCACATCTCTTCGGCCACGTGCGGAGAGAAAGGCGCCAGCATCACCACCAGAGCGTCGATCGCTTCGCGGGCGGAAAAGATATCCGAGTCGGAAGCTGACGCCGGCTCGATATTGAAGTCGCCCAGGGCATTCAACAGTTCCATCAACGCCGCCACGTTCGTGTTCAAATCGAGTTTCTCGAAATCAGCGGTGACGCGCGCAATCGTCTGGTGGGTCTTTCGCCGCAGAGTCCGCGCCTTGTCGCTGAATTCGGCATGCAAGTCTCCGGCGGGCTCAGCCCGTTCGACTCTCGCGTACCGGTAAACCATCGTCCACACGCGCCGCAGAAAGCGCACGGCGCCTTCGATTCCGGTTTCCGACCAGCGCAATTCATTCTCAACCGGCGCCGCAAACAAGACGAACAGCCGCGTCGCATCAGCGCCGAACGCCTCGATCATCTCATCAGGATCGACGCCGTTGCCGAGCGACTTGGACATCGCTTTGTATTCATCAGTGCCTTCCACCCGATTGGTGACCATGCCCTGAGTCAACAAACGCTGCACCGGTTCGTTGAAATTCACCAGCCCCATGTCGCGCATCACTTTGTTCCAGAAGCGCGTGTAGATCAGGTGCATCACGGCATGCGAGTCCCCGCCGATATATTGATCCACCGGCGCCCACTTCGCGGCGATCTGCGGATCGAAAGGCTGGGCCGCATTACGCGGATCGGTATAGCGGAAGAAGTACCACGACGAGTCGACAAACGTATCCATGGTGTCGGTCTCGCGCTGCGCCGCATGGCCGCACTTCGGACAAGCAACATTCAAAAATTCAGGGACACTCTTCAGAGGTGACTCACCGGTTCCGGTGAAGGTCGCGTGCTCGGGCAACATCACCGGGAGATCCGTTTCCGGGACCGGAACCATGCCGCAGTCGGGACAGTAGATCACCGGAATCGGCGCCCCCCAGAAGCGCTGCCGCGAAATGCCCCAATCGCGCAGACGATAAGTCACCGCCGGACCGCCAAAGTCTTTGCCGGCTGCATGCTCGGCCATCTCGCGCAGCGCGTCCGGCGATAGTTTGCCGCTCCACGGTCCACTGTTCACCAGCACGCCGTATTCGATGAACGCGTTCTTCATTTCGATCGACTGATCGCCGCCCGGCGCCTGGTCCGGCGGCTCGCTTTGCTGACCGTGAACCACGGGCGCAATGACCTGGCGAATCGGCAACGTGTACTTCTGCGCGAATTCGAAATCGCGTTCGTCATGCGCCGGCACACTCATTACCGCGCCCGCGCCGTAATCCATCAACACGTAGTTAGCCACCCAGATGGGCAGCAACTCGCCATTGAAAGGATTGACCGCCAACTGGCCCGTGTTGATACCCAGCTTTTCTTCCTCAGCGGCAAGATCTTCGGTCTTAATCGCGCGCGCGGCTTTCACCTGGGCCGCGAAGGCCGTCACCTGATCTTTCAAGGCCGAATCGGTCAGCACCTTCTCCAGCACCGGATGCTCGGCTGCCACCACAATCGCGGTCGCGCCAAAGATGGTGTCGATGCGCGTGGTGAACACGCGAATCTTTTCGTCGTGGTCCTTGACCTTGAAATCGATGTAGGCGCCCTCGCTGCGGCCGACCCAATCGCGTTGCCGCTTCAAAACCTTCTCCGGCCACCCGCGTTCAATCTCGTCAATGTCACGGACCAACTGTTCCGCGTAATTGGTGATCCGCAAATACCATTGTTCGATCTCTTTTTTGGTCACCGCCGTACCGCAACGCCAGCAAATGCCGCCCGACGACTGTTCGTTGGACAGCACCGTCTCTTCCTTCGGACACCAGTTCACGGCCGAAGTGCGTTTGTAGGCCAGCCCGCGCTCGAGCATCCGCAAAAAGAACCATTGGTCCCATTGGTAGTAATCGGGGCGATGCGCCGCGATTTCGCGCGACCAGTCATAGCTGATGCCGAGCCGCTGCATCTGCCCTTTCATGTGCGCGATATTTTCTTCGGTCCAGTCGCGCGGTTGCACGCCGCGTTTGATCGCCGCTTGTTCCGCCGGCTGGCCAAAGCTGTCCCAGCCGATGGGATGCAGCACGTTGAATCCGCGTAGGCGCTTGTACCAGGCCAGCGCGTCGCCAATTGAATAGTTGCGCACGTGGCCCATGTGCAGGAATCCCGATGGGTAGGGCAGCATCTCGAGCGCGTAGAACTTTGGTCGCGCGTCATCGTCGCGGGCTTCGAAGGCGCGCTCGTCGGCCCAATGCTGCTGCCACTTCTCTTCTATCTTTTCCGGAAAATATTTCTCGTCCATTGCTTTCGTCCTTTAACTTACAAGCAAACCTCGGATTGCACAAAACCGCTCGTGCAGCTTCAATCGTTTCGGATGTGTGTTTGGGTTCGCCGCTAAACGAGCGCGTTACGCGCGATGCGCCAGCGGCAGCGTAAGGACGAGGCTGGTATGTGAATGACCGCGAATCATTGTGACCGCATCCTAACGGATATCGTGGGCCGCGTCCACTGAAATAAAGCCGGCTACTCCGGTGCAAAGTTCCCCCCTGGTAAGCTTGCGTTTACGGATTGGCGATCTAAGATGTGGCGACTTCGATCGGGAGCGACGGATTTGCGAATCTCACGCGTCATTTCACCACTGGTCCCCGGTCCGCTGCGCGGCCCGGCCCGACAGCTGCGAAATTTCATCAGTTATGAATTCGGCGTGCGGGTCTTGCGCCGCGACGTGTTCGTGCCGCCGTTGGGTCTCCATCCCGTCGGTAATGGTGATTACCGGACTGTCGGACAGGAGTTCTTTCGCTACTTCACCACCTTCGGAGAACTGACGCCAAAGGATCGCGTGCTCGAGATTGGCTGCGGCACCGGACGCATGGCCCTGCCACTAACGCGATATCTCGACGGCGGCACTTATGACGGATTTGATATCGCCAAACCCGCCATCAGCTGGTGCCGCTATGTCTACGGCCGCCGCTATTCGCACTTCCACTTTCACTATGCCGACATTCGCAGCGACCTTTACAATCGCCGCGGCCGGGAGCAGGCCGAAACGTTTCAGCTTCCCTTTCCGGACAACGCGTTCGATTTTGTTTTCCTGACCTCGGTCTTCACCCACATGTTGCCGCACGCGGTGCAGAACTATCTCGCGGAAATCAGACGAGTCATGAAACCGGGCGGCCGCTGCCTGATCACCTTCTTCTTAATCACCCCGGAGTCAGAACACCTGATGCAGACCGGCGGCGCAGATATTGAATTCACCGGCACTGAAAATGTGTACTACGTGGCTGACCCGGAACATGTGGAGGCCGCGGTGGCCTACCCCGAAGAGGTGGTGCGGGATTATTTTCGCCAACACGGTTTACAAATCGCGGAACCGATTAGATACGGATCGTGGTGCGGGCGCAAAGATGGCCTCAGCTTTCAGGATATCGTCCTGGCCTATCCGCTGACGGCAGCGGAAACAATTTCAAAGTAAGTCCGTATGCACGTCGATGTTTCCCTTCGTCTATGAGATCAACCCGGCAGGTTGGTTGCACCTCTTAAATTTCGGACTCGCGCTTCCGCTGGTCGCCATTTCCCAGGCGCGACGGTTCGCCCAGGCTGATAAACCGCTGCCGCAGCGGATTCATCATTTCCGGCGCACTGCCGCGACCCTGGTTTTGTTCGGCGGGCTGTCATTATTGGTTGCTCGCTTCGAATGGATTGACCTGTTTCCCCGCGCCTTACCGCCCTGGCGGGCAATTGGCGCCGGCGTCTTGATGTTCGTAGTTGCCGTGGCGGCCATGCGCCCACGATGGCGTCGCGCCGTTGAGCGCGGCGCTCGCGTCGTGTATCTCTTCATGCCCGCCAACCCGGCTGAGCGGGCGTGGTGGATTGTCGTCGCAGTGCTCGCCGGCGTCAGCGAAGAGATTACCTGGCGCGGAGTGCAGGCCGGACTGGCGTACAAACTCCTCGGCAACGTTACCCTCGCCTTCGTCTTGTGCGCAGTCTCGTTTGGCGTCGGCCACATTATTCAGGGATGGAAGAGCGCAATTCTCATCTCCGTCTTCGCGCTCGCTTTTCACTTGCTGGTTTGGTTGAGCGGTTCGCTGTATGTCGCCATGGCCGTACATATCGCCTATGACATCACGGCGGGCATCAATTATGGCCGGCTCGGACGAGAACTGGGTTACCGGCCCGAAGTAAAAACAGCTCCGCCGGCGGCCGTCTCTGAATTAGCGACGCTCGTCGACGAATGATCGAAGCGTTTGCAGGTTCTTGAGATCGGCGCGGGGATCGTCGTATGGAGTTTCGAGGATGAAAGCCGCATGGGCCAGTTTGGGATGTTGCGCAAAACGTCGCAGCGCTTCGCGGCCGATATGCCCTTCGCCGATGTGCCAATGCCGATCCACGCGCGAATTATACGGGGCCTTCGAATCATTGAAGTGGACCGCACGCACGTTCCGGAGGCCCACGGTCTTGCGAATGATTTGCAGCGTCGCCTCTAAACCTTCCTCTTCGCGAATGTCGTAACCGGCGGTGAACGAATGCGCCGTGTCAACACAAACGCCCAGCGGCAGTTTCTGAGAGCGATCCATGATGGCGCGCAAATGCTCAAACCGATGACCGATACATTCTCCCTGGCCGGCGGTGTTTTCCAGCAGAATCCGGAGCTTGCCAAACCGCAATCCCTTGCAGGCGACCTGAAGACTGAGCGCACAAATCTCCAAAGCATCCTGTTCCGAACAACCGCGCGCACTGCCCGGATGCACAACCAGATAATCAACGCCCAGCGCGATGGCCCGCTCGACTTCTTCGCGAAATGACTCGATCGATTTCAAGAGAATGACTTCGTCGGCGGCAGAGAGATTGATTAGATAGTTTGCGTGAATGAGGATGGGAGAGAGTCTTGTTTGCTGGCGGGTCTTCTTAAACGAGTCGATGGATTCTTGTGTCAGAGGCTTGGCGCGCCAGCCGCGCGGATTACGCGAAAAGAGTTGGACGGCGTCGCAACCCAGTTCGGCGCCTAACAAAAGGGCCTCGTGCAATCCATGCTTGATTGGCAGATGAGCGCCGATAGGGGGTCGCTTCGGTTTCTTGTCCCTGCGCATTCCGTTTAGAGGCGGGCTACTGCCCGCCTGCCTGGAAGTCGAACGGCGGGCAGTAGCCCGCCTCTAAACAATTCAGGTTCTATTTGCGTTGAACTTCTGCCATCACTCGTAGCATGTTGCCGCCGAGAATCTTATCGATATCGCTTTCTGAATAGCCGCGCTTTAAAAGTTCCTTTGTCAGATTCGGCAAATCGGCAACTGATGAGAGATCGGCCGGCACCGCTTGAATGCCGTCGAAATCAGACCCGACGCCGACGTGATCGACGCCGACCAGCTTCACGATATGATCGATGTGATCGACAATGCGCGAGACCGACACGGCGGGCAATCTTTTCACGTATTCCTGGGCCCGCACTCGATCGCGCGCCAACTTTTTCTGCGCGGCATCGCCCTTCTCGGCATCCGAGGCGCGCTGGACCAGCGGGGCGATCTCGGCATCGACTTTCTTTTTCTTTTCCGAGTATCCCGGTTCGATGTGCTCGGGGTAAAAGATGACATTGACGACGCCGCCGGTCTTGGCGATTGCGACAATCATTTCGTCCGTCAGATTGCGCGGCACGTTGGTAATTGCGCGGCAGGCAGAGTGCGTGGCAATCACCGGTTTGGTCGAAGTATTGACAATGTCCCAGAAAGCCTTGTCTGAAAGATGCGAGACATCGACCATCATGCCCAGCCGGTTCATTTCGCGTATGACCTGTTTGCCGAAATCGGTTAGCCCGCGGGTCTTGCCAATCTCATCTCCGGACGATCCGGCCCAGTCCGTGCTGACGCTCCAGGCGCCCGACATATAGCGCACCCCCATCTGGTAATACCGTCCGACGTTTTCAAGTTTGTTATCGATCGCATAGCCGCCCTCCAGTCCCATCAGGGCGGCGATCTTACCGCTCGCGGCGATGCGGCGAACATCTTCAGCCGTGGTCGCCAGTTCCCACGCTTCAGGATGTTTGGCGGTTAAATTACGAACGGCCTCAATCTGCATATCGGCCCGTTTCATCGCGCTGGCGCCGCCCCCGCCAAACAAATCCGGGTCGACCCAAATCGAAAAGAACTGGGCGTCGAGTCCACCTTCCCGGGCGCGCACCGCATCTAAATGGCCATCCGCCAAACGGCTTTGCAAATCGACGTTTTCGTCGACCAGGCGCTGCGTCGTGTCAGCATGCATATCTACGATGATCGCGCGTTGATGAATAGACATCGGATCGTTAGTCACCGGGGAACTCTGAGAATTAGTTGTCATAGATTTATTGGCCGGAAAGTGATCAGCGGCACGACAGCCGGCGAGCAGACATAATATTAATGACACCGTCGTCAGCTTTGCATCTGTCGCATAAGAAGCAAACATGAAACTCGTACATATCAGTGTCAGAAGCCCGACCGTCAGGGAGGGCCACCGGCATTACTTGCCCGACCGTCAGGGAGGGCTACCGGCGTTACTTGCCCTGCCTTACGGTCGGGCTTCTGACACGATCGAATCGTACGAAGGCGGCCCGTTTGAAGCAAGCGCAGCGCAAATTATTAGCGGCAGATTTCATTTAATGAACATTTCAAAACCTCCAGGATACAGGCGCCGCATTAGGCCTGTTACGGCATCAAAAATCAGCAACTGAGGCGGTTGCAAAGGTGCAGGGCTTAGAGTATTGTGCAATGTCAATCACCCGTAACTGATCCCGCGTTAACTTAGTCTCCAAAGGAGCAGCAAATTATGTATTCAATGGGTAAGTCCAAAGACGTGGCAACTCCGCGCATTTGTGACCTGGTGTGGCACAACGGCGAGTTCATCAAATGGAACGACGCCCGCGTCCACGTGATGTCACATGTTCTTCACTATGGCTCGAGTGTGTTTGAAGGGATTCGTTGTTATAAAACTCAGCAAGGGCCCGCCATCTTTCGTCTGCGCGAACACATGCAACGTCTTTTGAATTCCGCGAAGGTCTATCGGATGGAACACGACTGGACCATTGACGACTTCTGCGACGCCTCAGTCGAACTGGTCCGTCGCAGCGAATTGGATCAGTGCTACATCCGCCCGATCCTGTTCCGCAGTCTTGATGAAGAGCGTCCGGCATTCGGCGTCAATCCATTTCCGAATCCGCTGGCCTGCTACATCGGCGCGTGGGACTGGGGCAAGTACCTGGGTGACGAGGCTATTGAGAAAGGCGTCGATGTCTGTGTTTCCAGCTGGAACCGGCTGACGCCGAATTCGCTGCCCGCCATGGCCAAGAGCGGCGCGAATTACATGAATTCGCAGCTGATCAAGATGGAAGCGCTGGTCAACGGGTTTGCCGAGGGCATCGCCCTGGACGATCGCGGTTACGTTTCGGAAGGCTCCGGCGAAAACATCTTCGTGGTCAGCAACGGCATCGTGAATACGCCGCCGTTGTCGTCTTCGGTGCTGCCCGGAATTACCCGCGACAGCGTCATTAAGATTTGCGGCGAACTCGGCTTGACGATCAAAGAGCGGGCCATTCAGCGGGCCGCCCTTTACGTCGCCGACGAAGTATTCTTCAGCGGCACGGCGGCAGAGATTACCCCGATACGTTCGGTCGATCGGATCACGATCGGCAATGGACGGCGCGGTGAAATCACCGAGCGTATTCAGAAGATGTTCTTCGAAATTACTTGCGGCGAGCGTCCGGCGCCGGGTGACTGGCTCACCTACGTGCGCGAAGAAGCAAAGACCGGCAACAACGGCTTCAAAAGCGAGACCAGCGTTACCTCCAGCCAGGTCGTAGAACCGGCAACCAAGCTGCACGCCGCGGCCATTAAGTAAGGAAAGAAGTCGGGAGTCGGAAGTCGGAAGTCAGAAGTCAGAAGTCAGAAGTCAGAAGTCAGAAGTCAGAAGTCAGAAGTCAGAAGTCAGAAGTCAGAAGCGTACGATATCTGATCGACTTCCGATCTCTGACTTCCGATCTCCGACTTTTGCCTTCCTGCCTCAGCTACCAAACCGGTGCCGGTATTCCAGTGACGAAATGAAGGCCTTCGTCATTTCGGCGCCGGTATAGTTGCCGTTGAATTGATTCAACTTGGTCAGCCAAAAATCGTAGCCGGTGTAATCAGCATCCTGCGGATCGTTTGGATTGCGCCGCAAGTAGCCGAAGTATTCTGCCAGGACAAAGGCGCGATTAAATTCCCCGTTCACCAGATCGATGTCCTCAGCCACTGCTCGCAACACCTGCGCTCGGGTCTTGAGGTTGCCTGAAAGATCTGAAACCAACTGATCACGCTCGGCCGGCGACAGCGGATTGCCGGCGTTCGCGTTCAGCTTGTCCACAAACTGCGCCGGCGTCAGTGAAGCCGGGAACGCAGTGGTGAACGCCGGCCGCTGAGCGAACTCGCCCGTGAACGCCTGGGTGTTTGCCTCAAGCAACTGGTCGGCTCCCGCCTGGCCAATAACCACGCCACGGGCAATTCGTTGTGAGTCGGCCATGAACTCGTTGTAGCGCACGAAAGGCACGGTGAGTTGATGACTACCGCCGAGGATTGACGCGCCGCTGCCATCGCCGAACGACGCTTTATAAATGCGTTCGACCAGAAATCCGGTCTTCTGAAATTCTATCGACTGGAAGAACGCCTGCGAGACATTAATCCGCTTGGTTTGAATACAGGTTGCGTCAGTACCGCAGCTGGCAATCTGGTTGGTCCAAAAATCCCAGCCGCTTTGATCCGGCTGGCGGCCGAGAAAGTCGTGATAGTGCTGGCAGACAAAATCCTGTGCATCATCAATCACGTTGGGATTGGGTTCGCTCGGGTTATCGAGAATCGTCACCACCGCAGTCGCCGGCGCCCCTAAGCCGACTCCGATCGCATTACTCAGATTCACACTGAAGTTTTCTGCGCCTTCAACAAACGAATCATCGTTAATGAGCACGGTGATTGTTTTCGAAGTATCGCCGGGGGCGAAATTGAGAGTTCCGCGGGCGGTGATGTAGTCGCCACGATCAGTCGCCGTACCATCCGCAGTGGCGTAATCAACGCTGGCCGTCCCTGAAGTGTCGCCTAACCGATTAGCGGTGAGCGCCACGGTGGTGCACGCCTCAGTCACGCTGACGTTCGCCAGGTTGAATTGGACCAGATTCGGCACCGGTGTCGGCGTTGGTGTCGGCGTGGGCGTCGGTGTGGGCGTCGGTGTGGGTGTCGGCGTAGGCGTCGGTTTTGAGGTCGTACACCCATTCAGATCGATAGTCGCTCCGGCGTTGCCATTTATCACCACCAAATCGGTTTTGCCGTCTCCGTTGAAATCACCCACAGTCAGCCAGCCGGAGGGATTGGCTCCGACTACCGGGGACCCGGGCGCCTGCGCGAAGCTCCCGAAGCCATCACCGGTAAGCACCGTAACTGTCTTCAATCCTATATTGGCGACCGCCAGATCAAGATTTCCGTCGAGATTAAAGTCAGCCGCCCTGATTGAAACCGGATTCGTGCCCGCAGCAAATGGTGAGCCAGCAATTTGGTTGAAGCCGCCGCTGCCGTTCCCTAACAGGACAGTGATATTACCGTCGAAAGTGTTGTCCACGGCGATATCAGGTTTTCCGTCGTGATTGAAATCGCCCGAAGTAATAAATTCAGGCTCGGAACCTACGGCGATTGGCGAGCCCGCCGCCTCAGTCAAGCCGCCGGCGCCATCGCCAAGCAGGATTGTGATCTTGTTTATATTGTGGTCGGTGACGGCCACGTCGAGTTTCCCATCACGGTTGAAATCTGCCACGGTCAACGCCGATAGTTCCGGCGTCGCGAAAGGAGAACCGGGAGACGGCGTGAACAATCCAGTACCGTCGCCGAGCAGTATGACCACGCCCCCGTTTACCTGAGCGGCGACGAGATCCAGTTTGCCGTCCCGGTTGAAATCTCCCGCGGCGATCGCGTGCGGAAACGCCAGCGTCAGCGCGGCAGAAAACTGCGGCGGCGTACTAAATGTGCCGTTGCCGTTTCCCAGAATCGTGTAAACGCCGAAACCACCGGTGTTGGCAAACGCCAGATCAGGCTTACCGTCTGCGTTGAAATCCGCGGCGACAATCGACAACGATCCATTGCCGACGTTGACGGGTGAACCAGGCGCTTGATTAAATCCGCCCGTGCCGTCTCCGAGCAACACGGTCACGGCTTTGGTAGTGCCGTCACCGGCAGTCACCAGGTCGAGTTTGCCGTCAAGATTAAAATCGGCGGTCGCGGCTACCTCATTCTGGGCGGTCACTGGTGAGCCGGCCGTGGCCGTGAAATTAATGCCGCCGCAAGGTTGAGCGTTGCAGGTATTCAGGTCCACCTGGATCGTGTCGTCGAGCCCAACAGCAACGGCAAAGTCCGGACGTCCATCGGAATTGAAGTCGGCAACCGCCGCCCAAAAAGGCGACGGGCCGGTAAATAGTGATGACCCGCCGGCCAGCGTGAACTTGCCCGTGCCGTCACCCAGATAAAGCTGCATGCCGTTAGTGCCGGTATCCGAAAGCAGCAGATCAAGTTTTCCATCAAGATTAAAGTCGGCGATCGAGACGGAGCCCAGGGCTGAAGTCCCAAAGATTGAAGAGCCCACGGGTTGATGAAATGTTCCGTCGCCGTTACCCAGAAGAATGGTCACTTGAGCGCCGGAATCAACCGTCACCAGATCGGTCTTTCCGTCCCCGTTAAGATCAGCAGCCTGAATTCGAGCGACAACCCCAATAATCAGAGATGGCGACAGTTTGGTGAAGCCACCCTGTCCATTCCCCAGAAGGATCGCAACGTTAGACGAATTGGTGTTCGCTACTGCCAGGTCTGGCTTGCCGTCCGAATTGAAATCGCCCGAGACCACGCTGGTTGGCCCGGTGCCAATGGGCCCCACCGGAGAACCGGCCGCGGCGGTAAAGTTGCCAAGGCCGTTTCCCAGCATGATCGAAACGCTGCCGGCTCCGGAATTGGTCACCGCAAAATCGGGTTTGCCGTCGAGATTGAAGTCGCCGACTTCCATGCCGGCTACCGAAGAACCACCCGGCACTGCAATGGTTGACTGAGTAAAGCCGCCACTACCGTCGCCATGCAACAGAATCACATTCGAGCCACTGCCACTCGGCGCCAGCAGATCGAGCTTGCCATCAAGATCAAAATCACCGACTGCCAGATTGAGGACCGCTGAGCCCGTAGCGATGGGCGAACTCGGCGCTTTGGTAAATCCACCGGCGCCGTCGCCCAGAAGTATCCGCACATCCTTGGCCGCTTCTTCACCGATAGCCAGATCCGGTTTGCCGTCCCCGTTAAAGTCCGCGGCCACCACCGCCCGAGGCTTGTCGCCAACTAACATTGGCGACCCGGCGGGTTGAATGAAGGTGGCGCCGGTACAACCGACGGCCGGTGAAACCGGTGCGGCCAGGCCATCATGTTTTTGTTGAAGGAAATTCGCGCGCGTCCCCCGCGTCACCGCAAACTCGAAAGCAATAAACATACTGACTGCGAGAACCAGCATGACCAGGCGAATCGCGGTTAGCGATTGAACAGACCGGTGACGTTTCTGAGCTCGTTCGTTCATAATTTTTGATTAGTCCTTTGATCAAATTCGAATTGACTGGAGCGCAAACGGCCCGGTTGCCTTCTCTGGAGGAGTGCAAGCGAGGACGCTGGCGCTCCAGCCCAAAATCCTCAGTTGCGATTTCAAGTCAGGTCACCACCTTTGGTCCGTTGAGCTGGTAGATGGGAAAGTGAGTTGCCGCAAATTCGGCCGTCTGCTTGGCCGGTCGTGGCGAGGTGCAACATCCCGCCCTCGATCAACCGGCGCACCGCGCTGGTACTCACCTCCAGGATGCTGGCGGCGAACTCGGCGCTGAGGACCGGCACATCTGCGTTGCATACAGGGCAGCGGACAAGCGAAGCAGCAGAAAGCGGGCGAACCACAGTGCGCTCTCGGGTGTGCACGGTAACGGTTAGGCGTTTAATCATTGTAATTTTCGCCAATGCCTCGCTATCATTTGCTCCGCATGCCCGACATGCTCGGAGGTTTCCCCGCGAGCAGCGGGAGTTTCAATCAAGGCGTCCTGAAATGTCTTAAAGACCGGCCTTAAATCTTCTGAAAAGCCCCTGATGATTGCAGCAACCAAGATTTACGAGTTCGACGAGTTTCGCGTGGACACGATTCAGCGGCGGCTGAGCCGGTCCGGCGAGGTTGTGCCGCTGACCTCCAAGGCCTTCGACCTGCTGTTGGCGCTGATGCAGAGTGCCGGCCGTGACGTAAGCAAGAACGAGTTACTGGAGACGGTCTGGCCCGGACAAATCCTGGAAGAATCAAATCTGGCGGTAAATATTTCGGCGATTCGGCGGGCGCTCGGCGAAACCGCAGCGCAATCCCGTTTTATTGTGACGATTCCCGGTCACGGCTACCGGTTCGTGGCGAACGTACGCGAGGCCGGCGCGCCCTTGATGGGCGTCGTAATCGAGCGTGAGACATTTGCCCAGGTCAGCGTCGAGCAACAGATCGACAAGGCGCCGCTGATAGTGCCGGAGCCGTCGGCGCCCCTATCGCGGTCAAAGCCGTCGTGGCTTTCATCGTTGACTAACCTCCGCGGCATCCTGACTGCATTAGCGCTACTCCTGATCACGGTCGCCGGCGTCGGCGGGTTAACCTGGTGGCGATACGCGCGCGCCACAAGCCTCAATGCGCGATTCAGCCGGATCAATTACAAACAGCTCACCAACAACGGCATTGTCTACAACGCGGCGCTGTCACCCGACGGAAAGCTGTTCGCTTTTGTGATGGTGCAAAAAGAGAAGGAGAGCCTGCGCGTCGGACAGACAAACAGCACCGACCAGATCGAATTGCGTCCGGCGGTTGAAGTCTCGTACGCCGGCCTGACTTTTTCGCACGATGGCAGCAGTCTTTTCTATTCCTTTGCCGATCGGAACGCCGAGAGGTTCGATCTATACAAGATTCCAACGCTGGGCGGGGTGCCCGTAAAACTGCGCGACAACGTGGGCACCTTCTTCACCATGTCGCCGGATGACAAGCAAATTGCCTTCGTATATGAGGACGCCGGCAAAGGCACCTTGTCGATTAGGGTTTCGCATCTTGATGGTTCAAATGAGACCACGGCGGTTACGCTGCCGGCGACCCGCCGGTTAAGCCGGCGAAGTCTGTCATGGTCGCCTGACGGCTCGATGATTTCGTTTGGCGCAAATGACGGCGCCCACGACTACCAGTCTCTGCTATACGCTACGCGGCTGACCACGCACGAGACCTTTTCCCTGTCGAGTACAGAGTGGCGCGCCGTTGATGCCACCACCTGGCTCAAGGACGGCAGCGGCATGACGGTGATCGCTCAGGGCACGACACCGGGAGATACCACCCAACTGTGGTATGTGCCGTATCCGGCTGGCGCTCCAACCAGGATTACCAAAGACCTGGCCACCTATAACGTGGGTCTGGGTATCAGCGACGATGCTCGCAGTTTTCTCCTGGTGCGCCTGCAGCAGATCAACCACATCTGGGTAACTCCGGCCGAGGATCTGTCCAAGGGGCGACAGATCACCTTCGGCACCATCGGCAGCGCCGACGGATTGCTGGGTATGGACTGGACGGCGGATGACCGGCTGGTCTACGGATCCTCTAACGGAGTCGGCCAATCGATCTGGACCGTCAATCCTGACGGAACGAATGGCCGGCAAATAACTGCGCCCGACGATGAAGATCAGATGCCGAGCGTTACCGGCGACGGCCAAACTGTCGTTTTTCAGTCGAACCGCAGCGGCGGGAACGAGATTTGGCGATCCGGGATCGACGGCAGCAATGCCAAACAGCTGACGACCTGCGGGAAGAATTCTCAACCGAGCGTTTCAGCCGATGGTCAGTGGGTGGTCTATTCGTCCAACTGCGGAAACACCGGATCGCTCTGGCGAGTCCCGCTGGCCGGCGGCACGCCTCAGCGCGTTTCTTCGGAAGCGTTTTCGTGGCCCACGATCTCGCCGGACAGTAAATGGATCGCTTGCGCGCTGATGTTGAGCCCGATCAAAGCCAGAGTCGCCGTCATTCCCATTGACGGCAGCCAGCCGGCAAAATTCTTTGATACGGCGCCCCTGGGGAACCTGCACCTCGGAGTGCGCTGGACAAATGACGGAAAAGCGATTGTTTATCGGGATCAGCGGGTGGGTTTATGGCGGCAGTCAATTGATGGCGGCGCTCCCGCGCGCGTGCCGGGCTTGCCTGCCGAAAAAATTTACGGCTTCGGCTGGTCGCGCGACAACAAACTATTCGCCTATACGCTGGGCACCGAGATTCGTGATGTGGTGTTGGTGAACACGGCGAACGCTACGCTCGACTCTTTCGCGGCCGCACACTGACCCGCCAACTCAGCTCAATCAACCCCGGCAAGATATAGAAGACAGTGGTGGCTCCCAGAAGCGCTCCGGTCGCAAACCGCGAAGCATGGTTATTGTGCCAGAGCGAAAAGTAACCCAGCGACCAATCGATCGCCAGCGGCGCCGCAGCCAGCAACAACCAAATGAGCCGCGGCGCGGCCGTCTGTTTAAGTGAGCGGAAAAACGGATAGACGACCGTCGCCAAAGCCAGCCCCGAATAAATTCCGGTGCAGCGTGAACACACCGCGAATTTGTAACCATCGAGATGAAATGAGCGCTCCGGCATTTGATGGCAGACGAAACTAAAGGCCCGGTAAATTTTGGACGCGAACGCCGGGTGGCCGCCGGCTTGAATCAGGGGAGCGCCAATGATCGCTCCCAGGATCGCTATCGTCAGCGCGGCGCTAATGGTCCAAACGGCGACCGCGCCGGATGAAGAATCAAGCGGCGGCAACGCTGTCGGTCGGTTCCTGGCGGTGACTGCGGACACGTGTGGTTACGCCAACTTCAATCGCAAACTCTCAATCAAAGAATGTAGCGCAAATTGTCAATTTGCGAATGCGCAAGTTAACGACTCGCGCGCCCGGAGGCCTCGATCACTTCAGCGGCGGCGTCGTCGGGGGAGGCTTACGATGATGCGTGGCTTGTTCGTAGGCATAGGCGAACGCAAACAAACGGCCCTCGTCCCAGGGACGACCGAAGATCGTCAGGCCGGCAGGCAGCGTGCCGCCACGAGTAAACCCCATCGGCACGGTGATCGCCGGAAACCCGGTCGTCGGCGCATAGACCTGACTATTGTCGCCCGCCAGATTTGATCTTACATCGCCGATGATCGCGGGTGGATTGCTCCAGGTCGGATAAACAAAAGCATCGAGCTTCAGGGTCGCCATGGTTTGCAGCACCGCGTCACTAAACTTCTTGCGATATTCGCGACTGGCCTGACATCCCGGACTGTCGTCGCCCGCCGAGTCATTTGTTTGCGCGCGCTCAAGTCGCTGACGAATCGTCGGGTGAAACATGCCGCTCTTGATAATCTCGTCGAGCGTCTTA
>Ga0126383_10000446_pt1 | contig 22707 bp, 19 predicted proteins | sample PanSoiMetPlot_35_FD_96882 | JGI IMG/M metagenome (GOLD analysis project Ga0126383, IMG submission 96882) | Tropical forest soil microbial communities from Panama - MetaG Plot_35 | ecosystem: Environmental > Terrestrial > Soil > Tropical forest > Bulk soil | place: Panama | collected 2016-02-17
TCACCGCAAACTTCAGTGCTTTCGCTCAAAAATGAGTCCGGTGGAAAAAGCGAGTGAGTCGGAAATCCGCGGCCTTCTGCTCGATTATCGGCGGCAGAACTGGGCAGGAATTCAGCGCCCCGAATGGCACGCGCGAATTGCCGACGATCTTTTGCGTGAGGATGGCATCGGCATTCTCTCGCATGTTGCGCTCGCCTGTACCCTGCCGGCCGATCCCACGATTCTCGATGTCGGCTCCGGGGTGGGGAGTTTTGTCGTGGGATGCCGACGGCGCGGCTTGCGCGCTTTCGGAGTGGAACCGGACCGCATCGGTCAGGGCGCGGCTTTGACCTCCATTGAGATCGCTAGGCGACGCGTGGATGAGCAGGTGTTCGCGGTGGCCGTGGGAGAGAAGTTGCCCTTCGCCGATGCCTGTTTTGACCTGGTGACCATGAATCAAGTGATAGAACATGTCAAGGATCAGAAGCTGGTTTTGCGGGAAGCTCTGCGCGTGGTAAGGCCGGGTGGAGTCGTCTACATTGCCTGCCCTAACTATCTACGCTTCTATGAATCGCATTACAAGATTTTCTGGTTTCCCCTGCTTCCCAAGACGTTGGGCCGGCTCTATCTCAGGTTGCGCGGCCGCGATCCGGTTTTGCTCGACCAACTGACCTACACCACCAACTCGCGCCTTCGCCGGTTGTGCGCCACGATCGCGCGCGGAGACGCTTGTGTTGACTTGCACGGCCAGACATTTCTCGCCAAGTGCCGCGATGCGTCGTTCGCCCGACCTTGGTTTAGAATCGTCGCCAAGAGTATGCGCCTACCGCTACTTGGTGGTATTCTGGAGCGCATGGCGCTAGCCTTCGCCCGGGTGACCGAGGGCGGCTGCGAAGTCGCCATCGTCCGCGGCTCGCATCTCGTGGACGGTTCATGCTGAACGTAGCCCGCAAGTTGTGGAATCGCGCACGCCTCAGGACCCATCAGCCTGGATTCTTGTTTGACCGTCCTCTCGTCCTTCTCGAGAGCGACGACTGGGGCAGAGTTGGTGTGCGCGATCGCGAAGGCTTCGAAGAACTCCGCGCGGGTGGAATTCAACTTGGTCTGCATCCGTACGACTCCTACACACTGGAAACAGCGGAGGACCTAGATTCCTTGTGGACGCTGCTCAAGCGCCACCGCGACGGCACCGGTCGCCACCCATGCATGGTTATGAATTTCCTGACCGCCAACCTGGATTTTCCTGCGATCGTCGCCAACAATTTTCAGAGAATCGAATTGCTTACGCTGGTTCGCGGCCTGCCTGGGAGGTGGAAGCGCCCCGGTCTCCTCGAAGCATATCGGCAGGGTATCGCCGATGGGCTCTGCTATCCCGCACTCCACGGTCTCACTCACTTCTGTCAGCCCGCGGTTGAATTTGCCCTTGCCGACTCAGGGGAACGGGGTGAGTTGGTGCGCCAGTTATGGCGATCAGAGACTCCATACATTTACTGGCGCATGCCGTGGATAGGATATGAATACTGGAGCCCGGAAAAACCAAAAGCCGGTTTTCTTGTTCACGAAGAGCAGGAGAACCTCATTCGCTTGGCGGCAGAAGGCTTTGCCAAACTGTTTTCCTTTTTCCCGGAATCCGCCTGCGCTCCCGGGTACCGCGCCAATCTGGAAACGCATGCCGCATGGCATAAATGGGGTATCCGAGTAGCCCAGAACGGCACGGGCGTGCCAGTCGCCCCCTTCATCGACGAGTTCGAAGTACTGAATCTCAGCCGCACCATCGACTTCGAGCCCATTCACAAGGACTTGCCGGTCGAAAAATATATGCAACTAGTGGACGACTGCTTCTCACGGGGTATGCCCGTCATCTTCTCGGTGCATTCTATTAATTTCCAGTCAGCTCTTCGGAATTTTCGCGATCCAACCATGCAGACCCTGGATCAACTGTTGTCGGCCATTGAAACCAAATATCCCAATCTGCTCTACTTGCATGACGGAGATCTTTACCGCATCGTCACGCGGGGAAAATTCAACTCGAAGTCAGGTCCCGTGGCCGTAACGGTTAAGAACCTGGGCGGCAGTACAACTCGTTCGATGTCATGGGCAGTGAAATAGTGCGGGGGAAAATTGTGCGTCGTTCGTTGGTTTTGATAACGATCGATTGCTTGCGCGCCGACCACACCGGGCTTCACGGTTACTGCCGGCCCACCACCCCTTTCCTGGACTCACTGCGGACTGAGAGTCTGGTATTTGAAAATACCATTGTGGGCGGGGCTCCAACTTATTACTCTTTTCCGGCGATCATGGCCTCGCGCCATCCTCTCGCCCTCGGTCGCGATGTCGCTGGGCTGGCTCCCGGGGAACCAACCCTCACCCAGGCTTTAAGCCAGGCCGGATTTCAGACCGCGGCTTTTCTCGGCGGCAATCCGTACTTATCTGCGAAGTTCGGATATCACGAAGGCTTCGATGTGTTTTGCGACTCCTTCGGCACCGAGGTCCGGCCTCTGGTCGATCCCATCGAAAATCCCACCGTGCGCCTCCGCGGCAGCCTCAATCGCATGATCGAGAGAGCCTGCCGGACATTCAGCCCCCTGGGTGCGGCTTATGATGAACTCTATTTTCGCTATTGCCAGAGCCTGGCTCGTCCGGTGACTTCGCTTGATCCTTTGCGGCGGTTTCCGGGTGCAGACGCCGTGGTGGATCAGGCCTGCGCGTGGCTGGATTCCGTGGACTATCGCCCTTTCTTCCTCTGGCTGCATTTCATGGACCCGCACTATCCTTACTATCCTTTGCAACACGGGCTGGATCTGATGGGGAGCGGGAAGACCAGCGTGGTGCGAGCCCGCTATCTGAACTCCTACTGGAACCGCGGGGACCTGAGTTCTCGCCGTCTGTCCAAAGTAAAGGACGAAGTCATCGAACTGTACGATGCGGCTATTCGAGGTGTGGATTGGCAGCTCGGCCGCCTGGTGGAATCGCTTCAAGCGCGAGGAAGATGGGATGACTGTGCCATTGTGGTGACGGCCGATCACGGTGAGGAATTTATGGAGCACGAGGAGCGCTTTCATGCCCCGACAAAACTGATGGAGGAATTGATTCACGTACCGCTTCTGTTGCGAGTGCCCGGTGCCCCGGCGGGACGGGTGACAAGTATCTTTAGTCAGCTGGATCTAGCCCCCACACTGTTGCAATCCCTAGATGCGCCGATCCCCTCCAGCTTCGGCGGGAAAGGCCGTTGGAAAAAGTTGCAGGATCGGCAGAATTGGGAGGACGTTGCCATTGTAGAATGCGTCAGCACTTGCACCAATCCGTTTCGTCCGGAAAACCGCATGGGTGCGAGAATTGTGGCCGCGCGCGACGCGCGTTTCAAACTCGTCCTCGATTTCGCGCTCTCTCGGGAAGTGTTGTTTGACCTTGTTTCCGATTCCGCCGAGTTGAAACCAGTCTCGCCTACCGCGGAACCTCAAGTGCGGCGTCGCTTGTTGGAGCACGTTCGCGAGCATCTCCAACGGTCCGTCGAGTCGCGCGACCTGAGCCGCCGCATCGGCGCACGTCTGAGGGAGCTTCGCCAAGATCCATCCCCCAAGCCGATCGGGATCCCAGCATAAAATGGCTGCCACGCCCGCGCCAGCCGCGTTGCTTTCCAGAAAACGCCTCTGCCGTATTCTGGTGGACAGCCTCGCCGACCGGGGCCTGAACAGTTCTGACGGTAAAACAACAAATAGTTCTGGGAATCTGACCAATGTAAGGCTGACGGGACCGCTAGCCGCTAGCGACCTTCTCCTGCAATACCATGCGCCGGATATGTTTCTTTTCCCCTTCATGTGGGAGGGGTCTCCTAAAGTGGTTTTTGAAGCGGCGGCGTGCGGCTTGACGGTAATCGCCCGCAGTTACCAGCCGGAAAGCGTGGTGCACGGAGACTGGTATCTGGTGGACTCTGACGATGAGTTATTCGCAGGCCTGCAAGGTCTATTGGCCAGCGAAGCGCTGCGCCGTGCCTTCGGTGTCGCCGGGCGCCGGTACGCCGAACCGTTCGATTGGGACCATATTGCCGGACGGTGGGCGGAGATTTTTCTCAAACTGACACGGAGGATTCGCGACTGATGAAGCGTCGGCTGACCCTCATCACTGAAATCATTGCCCCGTATCGCATCCCTGTGTTTAATGCGCTGGCGGCCAGAGACGATGTTGATCTGTCGGTCATATTTCTTGCCGAAACGGATTCCTCGTTGCGGCAGTGGCGAGTCTATAAAGAGGACATCTGCTTCGCGTATCAGGTTTTGCCCTCGTGGCGATGGCGCATCGCAGGCTACAACATCTTGCTTAACCGCGAGATGTGCGCGAGGTTGGATCGCCTTAGACCGGAGGTCGTGGTGTGCGGCGGCTATAACTACCTGGCCTCCTGGCAGGCATTGTGGTGGGCGAACAGCCGGCGTATTCCCTTTATGCTCTGGTCGGAGAGCAACGTGCGCGACATGCGCTCTCGGTACGCGATTGTGGAGGCGCTAAAAAAACACTTTCTCAATGCCTGCAATGGATTCGTGGTGCCAGGCCGGGCATCGCTCGAATACTTGCGAGAACTTGGCGTGGGCCACCGGCCGATCTTCACCGCGCCAAACGCGGTGGATGTTGATTTCTTTTCTCGGACCTCACGATGGGCGCGCGAAAATGCCGCCGACGTCCGCCGCAGAAAGGGCCTGCCGGAACGCTATTTTCTCTATGTCGGTCGCCTGGTAGCCGAGAAAGGTGTCTTTGAACTGCTCGAAGCGTATGCCAAACTGGGAGCCGACGCGCACGGGGCTCTAGGGTTAGTATTTGTGGGAGACGGCGTCGAGCGCCGGCACCTTGAAGCCAAGGCACAGGAAAAGGCTCGTGGCAAAGTCCAGTTCTTCGGCTTTGCACAACGCGAGGACCTGGCGGAATTCTACGGTCTGGCAGAGGCACTGGTTTTGCCTACTTACAGTGACCCGTGGGGTCTGGTTGTCAACGAGGCCATGGCCTGCGCTTTGCCTGTGATTGTCAGCAAGGCGGCCGGATGCGTAGAGGATCTGGTAGCAGAAGGTTTAAATGGTTTTGTTGTACCGCCACGCGACATTGCTGCCCTGCGCATTGCGATGCGAACATTAGTCGACAGCGCAGAACTGCGGAACCAGATGTCGTTGCGAAGCGCAGAGAAGACTAGGGCGAACTCGCCAAGGGGCTGGGCTCAAGGCATGGCCCAGGCGGCAATCGCACTTCCCGCGAGCCTGACATGAAAAGGTGGGCATCGCGAAAAACATTGGCGAGGAAGACACAGCTTATCGCAAGCGTCTGCGGGAGCCTTGCAGGTATTCCGCCCATCATTTGTGTCGCACAAAATGTGTGTGTGTGTCGCACAAAATGTGTGGAAGGATTCACTCTTAAAGGCCAAAATACCACCCTGAGAATTGTCGCTAATCAAATATTCTGTAGTTCTGTTCCATATATTGCCGGGCGACGGAGTTGGTTAAGCATTCATCTTAGGTGGTGGAAGTAGATCAACGAGAATAAAAGCCAGTGTCCAGAAATAGACGGACGCATAGAATCCTACCGCGAATAACCAGTCTTCGAACCCGGCATGTACCAGACCAGAAACGAGGACCATTGCTAAAGGAATCGAATAGTGGTACGGGTTGCCGTGAATTGCGACCCACCTGCACGCACGGAAGACGTTCCGCACGACCAGAAACAACAACCCGACAAAAGGAATCAACCCTAGGAGGCCTACCCACCCCACTATCTTCAGATAGCTACTACCGTTTTCCCGGCTTAAGTGCCACGAGGAATGTAAAATGTCAACATCTGCCTTCGTGAGATTTCCCTGAGGGCTAACACCGAATCCGGTCCCAAAGACAGGATGGGCCTTGATGTCGGACATGGCGGCATCCCAAGTTGGTCTCCGTGATCCCAAAATAGAGGTGTCTTGCTTCCCCTTGTGCAACATCGCGTCGGTAAATGTTGTGACCGTTTCTTGCATGCGGGTGGGTCGGAGGACAGCGAAAAGTGCCAAGGCGAAGAGGAGAATAAAAGCCGCTTTTGCGAGGAGCCTGTACCGACGAAGTGCGAGACACCAAATAAGAGCAACAACAGTGGCAGCAAGGATGCCAGCACGCTCCAAACTGTACAATAAAAGGCCACAGCAGGTAAGGAGTGCGATGAGCATCCGAGTACGCTGTCGACCTTGGCTTGCGAGGAATGCCCAGAGAAGCACTGGGAACGCTCCGACGCTCATGGCAGTGCCTAAATTGTTTCCATTATCGAAAATGTTCAGCCTGAGTAAGAAATACGAGGCCGCAGTGAAGTACACCATGATCTCGAGGCCGAGAACTAGGCCTCGAAAGAATTTTGCCTCACGTCCCGCTGCCGCCAATCGCGCTCCCGTCCCTGCATAGCAAAATAGTAGGAAAAGGCTACCGGCTTTGGCGAGAGACACCGTCGGAAAGGCCGATCCAACGGACGAGACAACAGCCGCAACTATGCAGAATGTCGCGACGAGATGGAATGTACCAAAGCGCCAAAATGGGCCATTCTTTAATGTGGCCAATCCAACCGCCGCGCCGATTCCTAGCAACACCCAGCGTCCAGCATCTAGAGCTGTGTGACCCGGTATGGTCATTGAGAGACCGAGGAAAGAAACTACGACGGCCGTGTAATACCATCTCGTGAAGTTCCACACCAAAAAGCCCAGGATTTCCAGCAAAACGAGGCCCCCCAGCAATTGGTAATCGGTGAAACGCCAAGGCTGATACCATGCTGAGGCAATTGCCACCAGCATCGCGGCGAACACTAGTACGCCAAGGGCCACACGCACGACTGGTCGCTCGAAGGCGACAACGGAAGAGTTTCGAGTCAAGTCAGTCGAATCCTCCCTATGCTCTTTGGTCTCGTCGTTCCGGTCATCCTATCAGCTGGCGGGACGATTCGGCTTTTTCCGGGATGAACCAATCCGGATCCTTGTCGTCCGGGGCTTCGTACGACCACTTCCTTTAAATCGATCCCATCTACAAAAATGCAATAGAATGCGCAACGGAACCCTATCCAGTCCTGCAAAAGGGCTACTCTTGGCGTGGACTAAGAATCGCTTTGGTCATGAACGCAAGTATGCCACAGGTGGCTTGAAGATTCACTCTTAGGTCACCAATACGGTGACCACATAAATAGTAATACATGTTGATACCTGTTTGATACCATGTTCCAGCTTATCGAAGGGGCATGAAGAAGGAATCTCAGGTTCGGCTATCGAGGCAGGAGCGGCAGGAACTGCGACGCTTGTTGCACGGTGGTCTGCAGCCAGTGCGGACCGTGTTGCGCGCCCTGGCTCTGCGACAACTGGCCGGCGGACAGACCGTCCGGCAGGTGGCCATGAACCTGGCCCTAACCCCCAAGACGGTGTGGCTGACCAGCCAGCGTTATCGACAAGGCGACTTGGAACGAGCCCTCTACGAGAGGCCCCGACCAGGGAAAGCGGCAGTGCTGAGTGCGCAGGATCGGCAACGCATCATGTCACTGGTCTGTGGCTCGCCACCGCAAGGCCGCGCCCGCTGGACCGTGCGTCTGCTGACCGAAGAAGTTGTAAAACGCAAACTGGTGCCGCGGGTGGGACGGGAAACTATCCGCGTCCTGCTGAAAAGCCATGAACTGAAGCCGTGGCGGGGAAAAAATGCGGTGCGTGGCTGAACTGGATGAGGACTATATCGGGCGCATGGAGGACATCTTGGCGGTGTACGAAAAGCTGTGGAACGAGCGGGAACCCCTGGTTTGTCTGGACGAAAAGCCGGTCGTGCTGCACTATGACATTCGCCCTCCGCGAACCATGCGGCCGGGACGCGTAGCGCGGCAGGATGGCGAATATCGGTGCTGCGGCACCGCCCCGGAGAACGTGACCCGCAAATCGAAAGATCTCCCCATCTGGGGGTACTGCTTGTGCGTATTCTTTTGGATTTGTGCTTTTATGGTCACCGACTTTGTGTCGACCGCACTTGTTCCAAAGCCGACGTCGGTGTGGCCGATTGATGTAGATTCGGCGTTCCTGTCATGGGGAGATGAGAGGATACTATACTAATGGCGCAGTTGGGTGCTGCAGTGGGGAGCCGTCCTACTGGAGTGCCAAGGGACGTCGGTGCCCTTTTCACTTGAAGCAGACAAGTTTCGAGGCCTGATGGATATAGTCGAAATAACGCGGTGTAACTGCTGTTCCATGGTTCATTCCTGTCCGACTGCATCTGATTTCAGCAGCCGGGCATTCGCTTTTGGCGCGCACTTCTCAGAGTCCGGTCAGCCGTACCTTCCGATACTCTCGTCAACCGCGTGGGGAGGGAAGTGATGGCCTGCAACCGGGCGAATTCAGGCGTTTTGGTTTCTGAGGTCCCGGAGTCTTTCCGTCGGAAACTTCACGTACTCACCCTGACACCGTTTTATCCCTCTACGGGAGATGAAGTCAGCGGATGCTTCGTAGCGGAGATGCTGGAGCAGCTCAAGAGCGAAGATGTGACGTCGACGGTAATGGCTGTGGGCAACATGTATCATCCCCGCAAAGTGGCGCAGGACACCAAGCCCGCAATCTGGTTTCGCTATCTCCAGTTCCCCGGGATTGCCGGACTGTCCGGCGCAGGGGTTCTCTTGTATTCGGGCATCAGGGCCAAGGTTCGCCGGCTCCACCAACAGCGAACTATCGACTTGATTCATGCGCACGCAGCGCTGCCCTGCGGCGATGCAGCGGCCCGGCTTACCAAGGATCTTGGTGTCCCATTTGTCGTGAGCGTCCACGGTCTAGACGCCTTCAATACGTGCTTTGGCCGGGGCATCTCAGTTCGATGGAGGCAAAAGGCCTCTTATCGCGTTTACCGGCAGGCCGCAGCGGTGGTCTGTGTCAGCGGGAAAGTCAATCAGGCGGTGACAGCCGTTATGGGACCTGAAGTCCACGCAACAACCCTGTATAATGGCACCGATGCGGATGCCTTTTCTCCTGACCCGACGGTGACGCGGGAAGAAGCAACCTTGCTGGTGGTGGGGATGCTGTTGCGAATTAAAGGCCAGAGGTTGGTTCTGCAGGCAATCGCAAAGCTGAAGGATCGCCATCCTCTTTTGCGCTGCCTGTTTATCGGAGATGGGCCCGATCGCTCCCTCTTACTCGATTTGGCAAAGCGATCGGGGATTGAAGATCGAGTTATGTTTGTGGGCCCCAAGAATCGTGCCGAAGTGGCAGCGGCGATGCGCCGCTGCACTTTGTTTGTGCTGCCCAGCAGCTATGAGGGGCTCGGCTGCGTTTACCTGGAAGCGATGGCCAGTGGAATGCCGGTGATCGCTTGTCATGGTCAGGGCATTGAGGAAATCATTCGCCACAAAGAAAACGGCTGGCTGATTGGGGTCGAAAATCTTGAGGAATTGGCGCAAGCGATCTCCGCAATGCTACAAAATCCCGCGTTGCGCGTTGAAATAGGGAAAGCCGCGCGCCGCACAATTCTCGACGGGCCTACCATGGCATATCAGGCGAAACGAATGAGGGCGCTTTACGACTGTGTGATTGAATGACTGTCGCCAAGGACAAGGTCTCCCCGTATCATCTCACAACTGACGCGCGGATTAGACCCGCTCCGCGGGAATGCTCCTGATGGGAGTGCCGGCGCCAACTGCCGGGGTAACGGGTCACACACGAGTGTCACGGTCGCGGCATGCAGATTTTCATTAACGCGCTCGCGGCCAGCGCCGGCGGCGGGCTCACCTACGTTCGCAATGTGGTACCGCACTTCGCCGCGAGTCGCGTTCGCGCCATATTTCTAGTGAGTCCTGATCTGCGCCAAAAACTGGGAGCTTGGAGAGACGTCAGCATACTCGCCGATTACGAGACCGTGGGTGCGGGCCGCCGATTTCGCTACGAGCAGAGGATGATTCCCAAGCTGATTCGTGAGAACCGGGCCGACGTCCTGTTATCAACCGGGAATTTTTCCGTGCGTCGTTCGCCTGTTCCGCAAATTCTCCTGAGCCGGAACGCGCTCTATACGTCGCGGCACTTCTCACACGATTTGCGGCGCCGGAGAGAGTACCGAGCCTGGATTGACACTCGTATTCGAGCAATATTGGCCAGATGGTCTATGAACTGGGCCGATGTCACCGTTGCACCCAGCGAGGCCTTCGCCGAAGAACTTCGTCGCTGGACAGGCAAGAAAGTGGTTTCCATCCACCATGGCTTTGATCGCAATGCGTTTTTCGGCAACCATTCCCCCTTGCCGGATCAAGTTTCAGAAAAGCTTACCAGGGCACAAGGAGCCATCCGGATCTTGTTTGTAAGTCACTACAATTACTACCGGAACTTTGAAACCATCTTTCGCGCGCTCCCTATACTCAAGCAAGCCCTACGCGATCGCCCCGTAAGATTGTTTCTTACGTGCCAATTGCGAAGCGCATGCAATCCGGGCGAATATCGGGCAGAGGCCGCCGCCGCCTTGGTTCATCACCTGGGTGTTGATGAAGAAGTCGTTGAGCTGGGAACAATTCCGTACGATCTGCTGCATCACCTCTACGCCGCCTGCGATCTTTATGTTTCGGCGGCGTATGCAGAAACGTTTGCCCATCCTCTTGTCGAAGCGATGGCGAGCGGATTGCCTGTGGTTGCATCCGATCTGCCGGTCCATCGCGAAATCTGCCGCGACGCCGCATTGTACTTTACGCCGTTCTCACCAGAGGATCTGGCCAAAGCCGCGATCGAGGTTATAAATTCTGCAGAGCAGCGCCACAGGATGTCCGCCCGAGGTCTAGAACAGTCCGGGCGATTCAATTGGTCCAAACACGTGCAAGAACTGATAGCGCTGGCTGAGTCCATCCTCTGATCCGCAAGATGCGCCGCCTTCGAAGGAGAAAGTATGTTGCCTTCCCGCATTTACAACAGATTGATGATTCTCTCCGTTCTTCTAGCGATGGCACATACCTGTGTGGGGAGAGAATCGTCCTCCGCTCCAGCTCAAGCCGAATCCGCGCAAACACAGAGCGTCCTCCCTGAACAGAACCACGCTGTTCGCTACACTTCCGACTTCGCCTGGAGAGTGCCTTTCACCGAGGATCTGTCAGCTCCGGGCGCCAAAACCATTACTTTGCCCGCCTGCCCAGCCGGGGTGCAAGGCGATCAGCCGGAGTATTGGGTTTACATCTCCGGCAAGGGTGAGGCAGAGGCGGTGAAAGTGCAAGGTGGAACCTGTAAGGGAGATGGCGGGCCGGGGACGTTGACGTTCGCCACGACACGCCCGCATCCCGCTGGCGATTCGATCGGCAGTGCATCCGATGGCCTGCAGGAAGCGTCAATCGCGTCGACATTTAGGCCGAGCAACCCCACCGGGCTGGTTCAGTCAGGCCGCGTCATGGTGTCGCCTGGCACAGAATTGAAACTCCATGCGCGCGTCTCCATTCGAGCTGCATACCAGGTGGTGGATTTCTCCGGGTCGGTGTTCGAGTGCTACATGACGGATACCTGCATTTTCATCGGCGACCCCAAAAATGCGGGCCAGTCCTTCGATGTGACACTGGTGAATCCGCGCGGACGCCCCATGGTTCCTGGCAACACCAAACCGATGATCGAAACCAATGCCCAGAACACGCGCATCATCAACATATCCGCGCGCGTGCCTGGTAACAACGGGACTTTTGGCACTTATGTGCAAGTAGACAACGACCAAGCCTTCTTGCTCGACGGTCTCGATAGCTCCAATCGGGGAGTTCGTTGTGATTCGGATTTCTGTGGTGCCTACGTCATCGCCCCCGGTCCCTTCAGCGTATGGGCCGCCGTCGGCTGGCTAAAGAATCTCAATATTTCTCCCCAGTGTCATGGCAACGGAGTGGACTGGCAAAGCGGAAACACTCTGCGCATTTCCGACAGCGTGATTCAAGGATTTCAGCAGTTCGGGGTTCGGACAGGAGTACGACGCGGCGGCTACGGCGGAACCGAATTAGACAACGTTTACATGGAGGTAGGTGCGTGCGGACGGCAGATGGGTGCAGCCGGTGTCATTGCGAACGGCGGTCCGCTCACCATCCGCAGCGATCGCAACCCGCAAGGACAGTCGCCGCAGTTTCAAAACCTGGGTTCGACCTACTACCACTATTTTGTGGTCGCAAGTCATCCGACATTGGGAGACTCCATGCCTCTGGCTGCGGGTTGGGCCAAAACGGATCGGAAGACTCCCGTCAATGTGATCTGGCCTGTGATCCGCGGTGTGCAGTCCGGCGGCCGATACAAACTTCTGCGAATAGTTTGGGATGAGAAGAGCGACAAGCCCGCGCCGATGGGAAGCGGCAACTGGCTCATTGCAACCATCGATCCCTCCAGCTGCGAGCAACTCCGTTGCACGTTCAAAGACACCCATGGAGAGGGCACTAGCTACACCACCGTCAATATGCTCGGCGGCTCCCCTCCTTATTATCCGTCGGTTGATTTCTGGCCGGGTACGATTGTGCTCGGTGGCACCGACGGGGCGAATATCGGCTCGCCAGCGAGATTGTTCATCGACAATGCGCCTCGGGACGGCATCGTCTCGGTTGCCCGCTACACCGATGGGCCGACGATCTACGCCTCGGGTTGCCAGGGCTTGCCTGGCTTTGGCTATGGACCAACACTCTACCCGGCCATGGAATGCATGGATTCAGGATACAGTCACTGGCCTCTCAAGCGGGGTATTCTGTTCCAAAGCAAGAACATAAACGACGGCGGCGCATTCACGAATCGCAAAGGAAGGCTTAACTTCCTGACTCTTGGCACTGGGCCCTCCCCACTCATTACGTGGGAAGATTCGAGTCCAGTCAAAACGATTGGCGACGTGTTGCATCGCCCTGCGGCCGAAAGCGCCGATTCCGATACCGGAATGTATACGGCCGGAATCCAGTATTCGCGCGCAAAAACGGAAATCCGCGACTATATCGGAAAACTACCCGATGCAAGTCCCCAGGAAAGTCTCACCGCCACGGTAAAGACCTTCTCGGTTCCAGTGAGCACACCTAAGATCGAAGGCATCAAGGACAAGAGCGTGGTAGCGAATTTGAATGCCGATATGGTAGACGGAGTGCGGCTAAAAAAATTCGCGGGAGGTAAATGCCTCGAGTCTTCTTCCGATGGAAGCGGCATCACTGAAAGCCCGGGACATTGCGGAGGGGCACCCGACCCGCCAAAAGTGGAGCAATTCACCTACACATTTTTTGATCCACACAACGTGTTGACCGCGGCCCAGCTGGTACCCTCGATTTACGTGAATTTGGCAGCACCCTTGCACATTAAGGAGGTCTACTGCGAGATTGATAGCGGCGAGGCCAGTATCAACTTGCAAAAGGTTGACGGAACGACGAAAGCGCCGGTACTCCTTAAGGATCTGCCGTGCTCGACACAAGGAGCCATTTCTATTTTGACCGCGAAGGGAAGTGACCTGGTAGCCGTAGGACAGAAACTGGATCATGTTACAGTCAAAGCGGGGGGCAATCTCCACCGCATGAATGTAGTTGTCAAGTACACAATTGACTGATGATCGCTTAGGCGCTCGGGCGGCGCCTGATCCAGTTTGCCTGCCCGGACATGACCATCGCACTCGCTGAATCCAGTCGCCGGTCCCAGAACTCGAGACGGATCCTCCGTCCAATGATTCCAGGGACTCCGAAAGAAGGGTAAATGCCGAAACCGCTGGGACTCGAAGAGCCTCACTGACAGACTCGGCGCGCTCCTGGAGCGAGGCTGGAGATTCGAGCGATCACTGCTCCAAATGCAAAAGCTGTTGTCTGCAAACCAGTGGAAAACTCTTGGATCGCTTCAAGTCGTCGTTCTCTCGCAACCGATCATCAGCTGTTCCCTTGATTACAGTACCTGTGGAAGGGAGAATCAAGCGGTTCAGTGAGATTCGTGGAGCTTGGTTTTCTGTAGTATTCATGGGGGCTTCGCTCTCCTGTTACTCGCTTAGAGCAAAACTGCAACAAACCTCCGCTGGGCACACTTTTACGCACGGGCAAAAATACGATGACCGGGTGGCGGGTGCGGCGAACTGAGTCCCTCAGCTTCAGTCGCGTTCGCCCGGGTTACTTACTCTCTTTCGCGTGATGCTCCCTTGCCCATTGTTCCGCGGCGTCCAACTCCTTCAAGGCCGCTTCGATATGTGTTTGCGCGGTCTCCAGATGTCCGCCCCATTGGCCACCGCTATGTTCGAGCTCGGTGCGGGCACTCATCAGCGCCTTTCTGGCAGCATCAACATTCGCCGGTCTGTCCTGCGGAGGTACCGGGAAACCACTCACAGCGGGGATGGCAATCATCACCAAAAGGAGCACGAGGTTAGTGATCTTCATGGTTTTCTCCTGAGGAAGTGACGCGGCAGCTTAGCACGAATTGCCGGCCCGTGGTACTGGGGTACTGGCTGGTCGACGCGAAAGTGCGCCCGCGTATGTCCAGCGGTCCCAGGTTTTGGTGAATCTGGGGGAGCCCGGGTTCGTGCCCTTTTAAAACACGGAATCCTACTCGGTTGGGATACAACAAGTTCCAGGGTGCAAACCTGAATAAATCGAATGCCGGATTTCGTCGTTTATACTCCTTCGATTCATACCATTCTGCTCTTATTTCGCGGTCCTCCGAACCTACCAGGCGAGGGCTTCGGCTCCGCAGAGGCTGGGGAAGCTTCGAAGCATATTTCGTGGAGTGACGGGTCAAACGGAGCCAGCCAGCCTCAGGTTTTAGCCTCTGATCTGCAAGACTACTCGTAGACGCCGGGCCGCGAGGGCAAGAGTGTCGTTCTCTTCATGGATTGGCCAGAACTAGGCTTCGATCCCAGGCCTTGTGTCCCGCGTCCCATACGCTTGTTTTCAAGTGGTCGTTCGTTTGCGGCATCCCCCGATCTCGAGTGGACAATAGGGAATCGCGCCTATCGGGAACTTATCCCAAGACAAAGGAAAACTCGGCAGCATCGAGGTGTTCGATCCATTTCCATTGCTGTAGCGAGGCTGCAGATTTCCTGGATCATTCTCGCAGTGCACGCTCGCTTTGACCTTTCCTGCAGGGTTGGGCCACGCTCCTCGGTCTCTAGGAGCGCGACCGCGTGATTCTGTATTAAATGTCTTCCGTGCTTTTTTGCGAGTGACGTTCCATTGAATCGGGGCACCATGTCGGTTCATCCGAAGGCTCCAAGCCCGAGTTTCGATCCGCAGAGAGGATCGATCGCCGATCCGGCGGCGACCCAGGTACTGTCGGGAGAACAAGCCGATGGCGATCTCAGCCTGGTTAACCAAACTTCCGTGGTTGGGCGTGTAGTGCACCGTGATCGACGCTACAGCCAGTCTCCCGCCGGCTCGCCAAAGGGTTCCACCACCGCCTTGCAGGATGGAAATTCAGATTGTCCAGGACCATTGTTGGTTGTTCCCAGGAATTTTTCACAAGCTGATCATAGCCCAGTTTGATCAGCGAGAAGGCAGCTCCGACGGTGGCGCTCTGCTGCTGAAAGGGGCTGATCGTCGCTCGGAACTGCTGGAGGAACTCGCCGCCGGTCTGCGCGGCTGCCGCTTGCGGCTCTGCAGGCGACGGTCCATCTGGCGCGCTCATGGCCAGCAGCTGCTGCCCCAGCTTCGCACTCAGCCGGCATCCAACTCGGCAGCCGGACCAGGGATAGCCCGCCGCTTCCCACACCGCTGCCAGAATCGAAATCACCTGCTTGCTGTACTGCGGCTAGTTTAGTGTCTCATAAGTATATTTACCTATAGATGCATTTGGCTCATACTCTAGAGGCCATGCCTCGCGCTGCTGCCCCTCCTCTGCCGTTAACGGAGCGTGAACGTGAGGAGTTGCTTCAGGTCAGCAAATTGAGAAGCACTCCGCAATCGGTCGCACTCCGGGTGCAAATCGTTCTGCGTGCCGCCGAAGGAATTGCGAATAAGGTGCTGGCGCGCCAGCTGTCGACCACACTCCCCACGGTTTTGCTCTGGCGGGGAGTTATCAAAAGGAAGGGCTGGCGGGAATTCTGGAAGATCGAGCGCGCTCCGGTCGGCCCCGAGAGATTTCGGCGGAGCACGAAGCCGCGATTGTGGAGACCACCTTGCGCAGTACTCCCAAAGATGCCACCCATTGGAGTGTTCGTTCCATGGCCAAAGCCCAGGGGGTCAGTCGTGCGAGCGTGCAACGCATCTGGAAAAGACATCACCTCCAACCCCATCGGGTGGAAAGATTCAAATTCAGCACCGACCCGCAGTTCGTTGCCAAAGTCCGGGATATTGTCGGTCTCTACCTAAATCCGCCCGAGCACGCCCTGGTGCTCAGCGTGGATGAGAAGAGCCAGATTCAAGCGTTAGATCGCACGCAACCTATTCTTCCCCTCCGGCCAGGCTTGCCAGAACGGCAGACTCACGATTACGAACGGCACCGGACCACAACTTTGTTCGCTGCGCTCAACCTGACCGCAGGCAAAGTCATCGCCCCATGCCAACCGCGTCACCGGCACCAGGAGTTCTTACGTTTCCTGAAGCAGATCGATAGTGCTACCGACCCTGCGCTAGAGGCTCATCTGAACTCGTCGAGCAGCACCGCTCGCCCCTTCCGTTACGCCTTGGGATATCGCTCATACATCACCCGGAAGTACTCCCACTTCGCCTCGTTTCCCAAACCCATCTCCCTGGAAGTCTTGTACTGGAGTTCGGTTACATCCTACGTGTCTTGACGGCCTCCCCTTGGGTTACATTCTAGACGGCGCGATTCGTCTGGTGACTTTTGGAATCCGATCAAGGTAAGATGTTGGGAGCACTTCGTCTTCTACATGCAAAAGCTGGAAGAATCCCACCAGTTGCGGGTGGACGCTTCGGCCACAAAACTCCCGGTAAGCGTAATCGTGCCCGTGCGCAATGAAGCGCGGAATCTGCCGCGCTGCCTCGAGTCTCTGAAGGAATTCGGCGAAGTGTACGTGGTTGATTCCAACAGCACAGACGAGACGGTCGAAGTCGCTTGCTCGTTTGGCGCCAAAGTGGTGCAGTTCCACTATCCAGGAGGTTGGCCAAAGAAGCGTCAGTGGGCGATGGACACGCTTCCGCTGAATTACGACTGGATATTGCTACTGGATGCGGACGAGTCGCTCACGCCTGAATTGGCCGGGGAAATTCAGGCTGCCACGCGGCGGTCGGACAGTGACGGGTATTTCATTCGGGTCCAGATGTATTTTCTCGGGCGGCGTCTTCGCCATAGTGGAGCAAGTTTTCAGAAGCTATCGCTCTTCCGCCGCGGCAAGGGGCGGTACGAGTGCCGTCTCAAGGAACAGGACCCCTCTATGTGCGACATGGAGGTCCATGAGCATGTGGTCGTCGATGGTGCAATTGGCACGCTGCACTATCCACTGCTGCATCACAACGTCGAATCGCTTTCGCGCTATATCCAGAAGCACGATGAATATTCAAATTGGGAGGCGCGCGTCTGGGTGCATGGAGATGCGAAGGAGTTGCCACCGTCGTTCTGGGGAACCCAGGCGCAGCGGCGCCGATGGCTGAAACAGAGCTTCATGCGAATTCCGGGAGCGTCGGTTTGGTTCTTCTTTTTCAAATACATCTTTAGCCTGGGACTTCTGGATGGAGTTCCCGGCCTCATTTACTGTGCCTTTCAGGCAGTACAGGTGTTTCACATCAAGTCGAAGATCTATGAGTTGCGACGGGCGAAGAACGTCCAGTCTTCAGGGCAGAACCGCTGATGATCGGACTGGCGGAAAACACGGTTATCGCATGGCGCGGAGAACGATGCGAGTATCCTGCCCAAGCTCCTTTTTCGCCCGCTCAGTCTTATCCGGAATATGAGTTCGGCGACATGGAAAGGGCACCGAACGCCACCTATGAAGCTGTCCGAGGCTGCTTGCAGGTGGCAGGACTCGATGCGGCTCAATTCGGGACAAGGGATTGGAATCCTCTGCGCGACCTCATTTCTCCGGGTGAGAGCGTGCTCCTGAAGCCGAACATGGTCCACCAGCGCCATCCGCGTGATCCCCAGGGCTGGCGTTATGTGATCACGCACGGTAGTGTGGTGAGGGCTGTCGTGGACTATGTCTGGAAGGCCGTTGGCCCGAAGGGCCGGGTAATTCTCGCCGATGCCCCGCAAACCGACGCTTCTTTCTCGGAGATGGTGCGGCTACTTGGCTTGGATGTCATCCGCGATTTTTATCTTGCTCGTGGTCTCCACTTCGAGTTGATTGATCTCCGCCAGGAGGAGTGGGTCACGCGGGGTGATGTCGTAGTCGAGCGCCGAAAGCTTCCTCCCGATCCTTATGGCTCGTCCGCCTTCGATCTGGGGGAGGCAAGCGAATTTGTGGATCACGCGGGCGCGGGGCACTACTACGGTGCAGACTACGATGCTGGTGTGGTCAATCATCACCACACTGAAGGACGGCACGAGTACCTGATTGCTGGCTGTGCCATCAAGTGCGATGTCGTTTTCAGCCTGCCAAAGTGGAAGACGCACAAAAAGGCAGGCATCACTGCCAGCCTGAAAAATCTAGTCGGGGTGAACGCAGACAAGAATTGGCTCCCGCACCACACCGAAGGCAGTCCCTCGCAGGGTGGAGACGAGCATCCCAGTCCCGACCTGAAGCACCGCACCGAGCGTAGAGTAGCCGCCGTAGTTCGTGGTCTCTCGCATCGCGTTCCCCTGGTGGGGCCGTGGGTTCATCGCGTGGCCCGTAGTGTCGGCAAGCCGGTTTTTGGAGATACGGAAAGCACCATCCGCAGCGGCAACTGGTTTGGAAACGACACGATTTGGCGGATGTGCCTCGACCTCAACAAGATTGTTTTGTACGGCAATCCCGATGGCTCGCTTCGCGAATCGCAACCGCAAAACCGTAAGCGGCATTACGTGCTAGTGGATGGAATTATCGCGGGCGACGGACGTGGTCCCCTGAATCCCGACCCCGTCAAGGCAGGGGTTGTAGTCTTCGGCGTGCATCCTCCCAGCGTCGATGCGGCTTGTGCGTATCTGATGGGTTTCGACCCAGAGAAAATTCCGATCGTATCGCGAGCGTTCCAGTGCCGAAGCTTTCCGCTGTCGGGGCACCGCTTGCGAGACATTCTGGTTCGCAGCAATGACGCCACTTGGAATCGCGCTCTTTTCGAAATCTCGCCCAGCGATACTTTTCACTTCGAACCCCATTTTGGTTGGAAAGGACACATCGAGCATTTGTCAGGCGCAGAGATTGCCGGGGACGAGGCCGTTGAGGCGAAACAGCATTCATGAGCGCATCTCTTCTAGTCGAACAAATTTACCCGCGATTGCCGGTATTTCTGCAGAATGCCGCGTGCTGCTACCACGGGAAAAAAGAGGCGAAGGTACGGTATGGCCCGGAATTTGATCGGAGACTGCGCGAGTTGTTGGATTCCGAGAAATGGAGCGCCAGCGAGATCGAGGCCTATCAGAATGAGAAACTTCGTGCGCTCATTCGCCACGCCTACGAGAATGTTCCTTACTATCGCGAGCGCTGGAGAGCCCTCAAGATCTCTCCTGACGACATACGAAGCTGCGCTGATCTGCTAAGGTTGCCAGTACTGACGAAGGAAGAGATCAGTCAAAATGCAGAGCGGTTCGTGGCCCAAACGACTCCGAAGAGGGAACTGTTAGCACGCCACACTAGCGGCACGACCGCCAAGGCCCTGCATTTCTACACGACTCGTGCGGCCGTTGCGTTTCAATGGGCCGTGTGGTGGAGGCATCGCCTGCGATTTGGCATCTCTCCCGGAAGCTGGCATGCAAACTTTACGGGATATAGAGTTGTTCCGCTCGGCCAGCGCACGCCGCCTTATTGGCGCTGGAACTATCCGATGCGCCAAGTACTGGTGAACATGCAGAGCCTTACTTCCGACAAAATTGCGGACATTGTCGAGCTCTTGAACTCGCGCCGACTCCAGTACTTTTCGGGATATCCGTCGATCATTCACATGCTGGCAGCCCTCGCAAGCGAAGCCGGCCTTCGTCTCACGCAGCCGCCTCGGGTCATATGTACCGGAGCGGAAAGTATGCTCGACTTTCAGCGGCGTGATATCCAGGCCTTTTCCGGAGCGATACTCACAGATCATTACGGGACCACAGAAGGTTGTTGCAACGCCTCGCATTGTCCTGAGTTCGTTTACCATGAAGATTTTGAATTCGGCGTCATGGAAGGGATTGAGCAAAACTCGACCGACCCCGCAAAGACAATCTTGTGCACCGGGTTTGCCTGTGACGCCTTCCCGTTCATTCGGTACGAGATCGGCGACACGGCGATTTGGGACGATGGCTATCAATGTCCCTGCCGTCGCCACTCTCGTGTGTTACGGCGGCTGGAGGGACGTCGCGATGACTATGTGGTGACTCCGGAAGGCGCACGCATCATGCGCTGGGATTATCTGTTTAAGGACCTCGTCAACATTAAAGAGGCACAGGTTGTTCAGAAGGAACTGGGCAAGGTTGTTATACGTGTGGTACGTCGCAGCGCGTATAGCGTACAAGACGAAGAGGAACTCAGGAAGGAGATTCGGAGTTGGGTGAGTCCCTCGCTTGAAGTACGGTTTGACTATGTCGATGAGATTCCTAGAGGAGCCAACGGAAAATTCCGCGCCGTTCTTTCGATGTTGCCATCGTCTGAGAGTTCAGCCGAGCAGGTTCATTGCTAAATGAAACAGGTTCTCCAATACGCACTGGCGTAGAGTTGGTTTCGGCCCGGTACCGAACGCGCCTCTTCTGATTTTGCGCAAAATAATTTGCAAAAAGCTCAGACGGTCCGATCTGGTAAGCGACGTAATTGCAAGAGTTTGGCGCGATGGATTGTTGCCGATGATCGAGACAGTCAAGAGCGGTCTCGACCAGCCAAGCGCATTGGGACATACCGGAACAGTGATCGGAGTTGGAGAAGGAGTTACTGAACTGAATGTCGGCGATCGCGTGGTGTTCGCTGGTGCAGGCTACGGGATCTATGCGGAGTTCGCTTGTGTTCCACGACTCCTTACGGCAAAGATTTCGAAGGAAAACGGTGTGCGACCTCGTCTAAGCCATCCAGGGCAACATTCGCGGAAAACAACGTTGTTTACGCCCTCGGAGCGCGAGCATCCGGAACGTTGTCTGGAATTGTTCCATCGCTCAGACCAGCTCAATCTTTCTCCGCATCGCTATTCTTGTGAATAGTACAGACAACTTTTTTCCAAGTGGAATATAGGTACATCGCGACGTCGTGCAGCGACCGCTTCGGCGAATATGGCATCATCGGTTTTGCATCGGTCGAGTCTCGTCAGAACAGTCTGTTTCTGAAAGATTTTGTTCTGTCGTGCCGGGTGGCGCGGAGAAATTGGAAAATGCGCGGTTCCGCTGGCTGAAGTCGCTCGCTGTTTCCGGCGGCTATGACAAGATCTACGCTCGCTATGTGAAGACAGCCCGTAACAGCATTCTGCCGGCCAAGCTGAACGAGGTAGGATTCCGCGAAATCGAAACAGGCGCCGACGGTGGATTGGTGGAACTCGGCTGCGATCAAACGCCCGCGACGTCAGATATCGTGTCCGTTGATCGGCACGTCGACCGAATCCGGGCGGTCATTTCACTACTCGAGGGGAATTCTACCATCCGCTCCGGGAGAATCGCGCTCTTTTCTTCTAGTTTGAGCGGTTGCTGCACGAGTTGCATTTTGATCTGTGTGTGGAGATGCAGCCGAGGATCGGAGCAAACGAGTACAGAAGCAAAAGACGGATCGGCATGGATCGGCAGTAGCGCAGTTCTTGCTGCGACTGATGGTGGAAGACCCTTCTCGCGCGTCGGGGTGCCGGACGGACCGACCGGGACTTGCAGTAACTGTTGTGGTGCCGACATCGGCTAGTGGAGGTGCGTGCGCAAGTGATGAATCAGTTGCACGTGGTCGCACTCAACAAACTGTTGGAATATACTTCTCTGGTCTAGTCCAGCCTTCCGCAGCTGGTGTTGTAAATTGAAAATAAACCATGTGTGGGATCTTCGGGATCGCCGTGCGCAATGGAGCAGTCGATATGCGATTGCTCGAAGACGCTACTCAATCGCTCGCGCATCGCGGACCTGACGATTACGGCACGATCGTGATACGCGAAGATCTACCTGACCCGGTCCAGATCGGACTAGGTAACCGCCGTCTGTCGATCCTCGACCTTTCGCCGCTCGGGCATCAACCGATGTGGGATCCGGAGACCGGCAATTGGATCGTCTACAACGGCGAGGTCTACAACTTCCCGTACCTTCGAGAAAAATTAGAGGGTGAAGGCGTTCGCTTCCGTAGTTGTTCCGATACTGAAGTCCTGCTGAAAGCATATGGCCGTTGGGGCGAGTCATGTCTCGCGGAGCTGCGCGGGATGTTTGCCTTCGCGATTTGGGATGCACAACGCCACCGCGTGTTCGTGGCCCGCGACCCGATGGGCATTAAGCCGCTCTATTACGCGATGGTGGGTCAACACTTTCTGTTCGCTTCAGAGCTGAGAGCCTTGCTCGGCACCGGCCTGCTTCAACGCCGGATCGACCGCGCCGGCCTGCTTAACTATCTGTTGTTTGGTTCGCTATACGATCCTGTCACGTTGATCGAAGGTGTTTCCGTTCTGCCACCAGCCCACTTTCTGACTTGGGAAAAGGGTAGCGTTAGTACAAGCTCTTACTGGGATTTGGCGACCGAAGCACCGGACGCAGTTTTTTCGGCCAAAGAGAGATTCAAACGCTTGAACTCGGTGCTAGGTGAGTCGATTCGCATGCAGATGGTGAGCGACGTTCCA
>Ga0126383_10000447_pt1 | contig 22699 bp, 42 predicted proteins | sample PanSoiMetPlot_35_FD_96882 | JGI IMG/M metagenome (GOLD analysis project Ga0126383, IMG submission 96882) | Tropical forest soil microbial communities from Panama - MetaG Plot_35 | ecosystem: Environmental > Terrestrial > Soil > Tropical forest > Bulk soil | place: Panama | collected 2016-02-17
GTTGACGCGAACGAATCTCGCGGAAGTTTACGCCTTGGGCAAGTCTTCTTTTTCGCGTTTCACTTTGTAGTCGTGCGTGACGAAGCCAAGGCTGGCGTCGCCTCGCTGGTGCTCCCGTATCCATAGCCTATGCCCGCCGCACGTCTGGCAACGGTTTCCGGCGGTCCAAGCGTGATGCCCGTGCTTGAGCAGGGTGGCGCACTGCGGGCTCGGCCTCTGGCGCCAATCCTCGCGCCAGTGTCCCCGGACTTCATGCGCCCGACGCCTTGCGAGCGCGACTAACTGACGGGCAAGCTTGTGCAGATTGTGCCCGGGCACCCGCAGGGTTAGGGTCGTGTGATCTAGAAAGCGTCGATAGCGCCCCTTGGTGACAAAGCCATGCGATTGCACAACGTCTCGACTGATTAGCGGAATGTCGTTGATCGTGCTTAAAAGAGCCCACGCACGACGTAGCACGCCACACCACTCGCCAACCAGATGCACCGATGCGCCGCGAAGGCGCGGCGTATCGAGCGGTACGAGCGCATCGCTTTCAGCGATGGCAACGTGGTCGTTGTTGTAATTCCAAATGCCGGTTGCTAGAAATGAGTCGCTGTGCTCGGTGCGACTATCGAGGGCGCCCTTATAGCCAAACGCAGATCGCCACGGGCTAGGGTCATCGTTCACGGTCCAAGTGTAGCGAAGCGGAAACGTGAAGGCGTCAACAATGCTTGCACCAGCGAGTTTGGCGTCATCTGGCAAATCTTCGGCACTGGTGAAGACATGCATTTGAAATGCAGTCTCTATGCCGGGGTGCTGCTCGATAAGCCAGCCCTCTCGCAACGCAGTTTCGTCCGGGTCAAATTCTCGTTGCAAGAGTGCTTGCGATCGGATTTGCGCTGATCGCAAATTATATTCAATCCAAAGGCTTTTGTGCGGCGCCCTTGCGCTGACGCGGAATTGTTCGGTTAGAGCGTAGCGTAAGCCATCGCTAATCGTCGGATTTTCTTTTTTCGTGAACGCTGCCGTGGCTATCTCGCCAAGCAATTCACTCATTTCATCGTCAAGCATCATGCGTTTCGCGGCCACAAGGCGGTCGCGAAGATGCGCATTCGATCGCCAGCAGAAGACTCGCTCGTTTCGGAATGTCGCCCGATACAACGAGTCAATCAGAGTAGGGGCTTTTTTCATGCTTTGTTACTATCGCCACCAGATCGCAAAGCCTCTCAACCTCATCGATCGTTTCTTGATCTTGGCCATCTTGCACCAGCATAACCAGTTCCGAGCCCTTGCCCACGGCGCAATAAACGAAATAGGCGCCGCAACCGTCCGGTATGGCTTCGCGCGGACCATGCTCTTGATAGATACGTGCCTGCACATAGTCGGGGCCACCAATGTGCTCATCTAGTCGCTTCGCAGCCTCGAGCGGCGACTCGTTACGGGCCGGGCCGTTTAAGTCGCCCGTGTCGCCGAAGATGAAACCGCTATAGCGGTCAATCAGGATATAGCGCGACATCATCGCACCTTAACCGTTACCCACGCCACCAGCGACCAGCGAGCGTCGCCTTTGCGCCTGATAACTTTCGCATCAATCACATCATCGGCGGGCAAGCCGAAATGATTCCACACTTGTTCGGGAGTCCAATTCTCTGGCGCTTCGCCGATCGTTATGGCTGATGCTGGTTTGCAAGGTTGCTGCACCTCTACGGGAATCATTCTGTCTGTTATGCGCGCCATTTCACTTGCTCCTTTCGATTGTGTGAGTCCGATGCGCTCACACTCGCCCTCATCGGGCAGGAATTCCCACGGCTGGCCTTCGGCCTTGATTTCGATGCACTCGACTCCTGCGGTCCGGTAGCGTCGCGCCTTGACCGGGCTGCCGCTCGTGCACGTCACGTGCTGGTCGTTTGCCGGGTCAAAGTCGAGCGTTAACACGCCTTCGACTAGGCGCCCGTCATCGCGGCGATAGTGTCCTGCTAGGTCGCCAGCGCAACGCAGTGTGCCGCGCAAGGTTTCCAACTCATGCCATAGTGCATCGCGCCTGCGTTCCCACTCGCGCCCGGGCTCTTGCGACGGTCTGGCTAGATCATCCTCGATTTCCGAAATGCGCCGCAATGTGGTGTTAAGATTCATCGGTCTTTTCCTTTCAGCGGTCGCCCGCGATGTAGCGGTTGAAATAATCATATGATGACTCGTCATCCTCGGGGTGCTCGATTTCAGCAAAGCCAACCCGGTCAACGAAATAGAACGTGCGAGTCGCAACGTCTTCGATCATGTCGCCAACCGACATCGAAGTGTGTGAGAGTCCTAGCTGCTCGATAAGTTTGCGGCCTTCGCCATTGGGCGACCACACTTCGCCTTGCATGCGCCGAAACACGTCTGCGAGGCTTTCGGCATTGATGCTCATTAGCTGCATGTGCGTGTCGGTGCGGTCTTCGTCTTCGCACGGGAGCACGGGCAGGGTGCCTTGCTTGCTGCACCAGTCCAAGCCCATGCCTAGATCGCGCGAATTGAGCGCATACCAAATTCGATAACTGGCCATTGTCGTTGCTCCCGTTAGGCGCCGATCGTGGCGTAATAGCCGGGAGCAGTGACGCGCATCTTGTCGCCGCGCTGCTCGGCAATGGTGAGTCGGTGCCCGGTAAACCAGAGGGCAGCCTGATTGCAGTGGTGGAAATCCCCAATGCTAATCCAAGCATTGATAGGGTTTTTCCAATTGTCGCGCGGCTCGATTTTCGAAAACCAAGCATTGCGCTGTGCCTGCTCGGCATCGTAATCGGCGCTGCGGCCAATGGTGTTCCAGATGTTCGGCATTGCGGCAGTCCTTTGTGGCTAGGGCTCGTGCCCGTTGTTGTGCGATCTTTATGGCACGCTTCCGATCGGATGACAAGGAAATTTCCGCCCGGTCTGCAATAGTGGTTAATCGCAGGTTAACGCCAGTTTCTTGCACCGTGGGCAGGTGATTTCCGCGCCTCCTTCGGTCCACATGATCGCAGCCCGCACGCCGCAGAGCGCTTTGCCGCCGTTCTGTTGGCTCGGCTTGACGGCGTGCCATATAGAGCCCTTGCCCCGCTCTGCTCCATTGCGTAGGGCACCAGCCCGGCGCATCGGTACGAAGGGCGCCTTGGGCTCGAGCGGTGCCTTGGCCTCGAGCCCGCTGGGCTCGAGGCTTGGCAGATCGGGCCGCAGATCAAGAATGGCCTTGATGATGCTCATGCCTTTTTGCAATACCGCACGTGCCAGTCGGCGGCGGCATCCTCGGTTTTGAAGCGCAACAATTCGGGGTGCACTTCAAACACGTCGTAGCAGCGATGCGATGTCTCGAGGTGGATCACCTGCTTGCCGTTCCACTCGTCGATTGCAACGGTCGGCGAGTAGCGGTAAGGCGATGGGATTTCCTCGATTTGCACCCGCGCGAGGTAGCCAGTCGGCTCTTCGCTGGTTTCTGCCAGAAAGCGGGCATAGCCCGTGTGGCTGCGGATTCTCTTGATGCGCTTCATTGTCGTTGTTTCTCTCGCTAGGATTGATCAAAGCTTGGTTCGGCGACCAGTAATCAGGTTGACCACCGTGGTGCCTTTGCCGAAGGTGGCGCGGGCTTCGAATCGCTCTTCGGCGGTCATCTGCCGGTCATTGTTTTTGCGATATTCCGCGAGAAAAGCGGCCGTCTCTTCGTCGCGCGCCTTCGTGCATGCCGCGACGTTAATCGGCATTGTAATGTGCGCGGCTAGCGCGATAATGTCGGCTGGTGGCACGCGACCGTTTGAAGTCCAACGGAGCACTCCATCTTTGTTTGTGGTCTCGCCGTGCCAAAGCTTTGCGACAAGCCGCTGGGCTTCGCCGTGGTAGGGGCTCATCGGGTCGCTTAGGGCTTTTATATAATCAGTCATGACGTTGTTTCCTGATGTGGCTTGCTTTCGTTGATGTTGTTGTAGCAGATCGGGCGGACAAGTAAAGGATTTTTCCGCCTTACCTGCTTGAGTGGTTAACATGGGGTTAATACGTAGGACGGGCGCCCCGTGGGGCGCCCGTCCCTTGGCAGTGTTAAGGCGAGACTGCCCCGCGCCTGCTACTCACTCCCTAAGTAGCCCGGGGTTGCCCGCGTCCGGGCAACAAATCAGAGCGGAATGACTTCGCGCCCGCCATTCCAATCGACGTTGATCTTTCCCCATGACTCAAAGCCGTTAACACCAACATCCGAGCCGTTGATGTAAACGCCTTTTGCTGCCTTGCGCCCTGCCTCGAGTGCTGCTGCCAATCCATTCGGCAGAGCGGCGCGCACTGCCTCAACAATCGGGCGCACCTTAACGAGCGCTCTGCCTTCGGCCTCGATCAAGGCAATCTGCTTTTTGCTGCGGCGACCATAGAGCGCTACAGCGGCGCACCCGCGACCATAATTGACCTTGCGGCCGTCAATTTCTAATTCGATGGTGCACTGCAACTCTTCGCGCCCGCAGCAATCGCATAGGCCGATCTGATAGTTGATGCCGAGAAGCTTTGCCATGGCCGTTACTCTGGTGCTTTCCACTCGGCGAGACGTTTGCGCAGAAACTCGAGCATGTCGCACATTCCGCGATTATCGTGCTCGCGTTGGGATTGGACTGTGCACCACGCATTTTCATATCCCATTGAAGACCATGCGCCCTTGGGCGGTGTCCAATTCTCGGGGCGCGGATATTCTTTTGTGTCCCAATCATAGCCCATGCGCTTGCTTACTTTCTTGAGCGTAGCGGGCGGCTCAGAAATGAAGCTAACCCACATTGCGAAGTTGTTGGCAATCTGCTGCTCGAGCCGGGCAATTGCCTTCGGCAGAGCGTCGCTAGCGACTTCATACGGACGATATTTGGCGCCGAAGCAAGATGCGGTCTGCCAGCCGCTTCCGGGGCGCTTATAACCGTGATGCGCGATAAATCCGTTTTTGGACTTGATGTCGCGCCCGCAGATTTGGCAAGTCGTGGTCATTTCCGTAAGTCCTTTGTGGCGGTTGTTGTGGTGATGATGTAGTGCGCTCGAGCGCGCTTGTAAAGGAAATTTCCGCCTCACTTGCTGGGCTGGTTAATGGCTGGTTAACGGGCGGCTGGTTGGCGGGAGGTAATCAGTTTCTAATTAATAAGGTTAACGCGGCTTAAGCCAAAAAATGGCGGGCGCCCAGGGGCGCCCGCCTAGTTGGATTCGGCTGGTCGGGCTGGTGCCCGGGCCGAATCTGCCACAAAACTAACCGCCATAAACTTCGGCGTAACGATCGGCACCGATGCGCTCGGCTTCGCTAAGCAGGGCTCGAGGTAGGCCCGGAAAACGTCGCACGGTGCCGTCTGCGTTGATCTTGAAAGAGCCCGCACGCCTCACGTGCTGGTCATCGATCGGGCGCCAGCACGTGCCCGTGATTGCGCCGTCATGCTGCTCGCGCCCACGTTCCCAAAAACCGCCATTTGGCAGTCGATTGGAGCACTCGCCCGGATAGTCGCGGTTCACCAGTTGTTGAATCGCATCCTTTGTAAAGGCTGCTCGAGCGGTGCAAGAGTAGCCCATTATACTGACTCCCATTGGCGCGCTTCGGCGAGCATTTCTGCCCAAATGGAGTCTGGCCCTTCGGCCTTTGTTTTTTCCTCGAGCCGCGCGATTAGATCGGCACGGCTGGCCTTGCGCTCGGCCGCGCGACGCTCGGCAAGTCGCTTGATGGTCGCGGGCTTCAATTTCTTGGGGAACGCCATTGTGGTTTTCCTTTCTGCTTACACAAGCCACTCGGCGTTATCGTAAGCGTGCTGTAATTCGATAAGGCGCTGCTCTTGTGCGGCAATCCCGGTTGTCAAAAAGCGCACGTCGTTTGCGCCGAGTCCACCTTTGGCAAGGTGCACGCCATACTCGCGGATAATTTCTTGCGCGCGATCCATCTGTGTCCTGATGTGAATCCGCTCAATCGTTGCTGCATTGCTCATTGCTGTGTTTCCTTTGTGGCCGTGTTGTCTTTGATGTAGCGTGGGCTGGTGGAATACGCAAGCGAAATCGGAGGAAATTTCCGCCTAGCTGTCATCGTGGTTAACAAGGGCCTAACAGGGCGATTGCCTAAAATACCGAATACTAACGTTAACGCGGCCCCCAAATCTGTTAACCAAAAACAGGTTGCGTCTGGTGGTCGAATCTGCCACAAGGGCGGCGCTTCCCGGGTTTCTTTCCTTTTGTGGCTAGTCCCTGCTCTGTTGATCGTTGATCCGGTGTTAGGACTTCCCGGGATTCAGACTTACGGGCGCCCTGCGGGCGCCCGTCTTTTTTGTGCGACGTTAATACTCATAGTTTTTTTAAAGGTATCTTGACAAGTCGAGTCCTTAGGCGGATATTTTTGTTAAGATGGCGGACTTATCCTCTCACATAGTTCGCCATTGCCCCCGCCCCTAGAGCCCGTATAAATACGGGCTCTTTTCTCGAGCGCGCCGATGAAGGTTGTGCGCGTTGAGTCGGCCAAGTTTACTGCAACGTTTCAGACCGATGGCATTGTGCGTGAAGCGGATGCGCCGATTCGCTTTATGATCGGCTGGCATGACGCAAAGGTGCGGGCGGTTATTAAAAAAAATCATTGGCGCGCGGTCATCATTGCCGGTGCCGGGCTCGAGGATTTCCGCAAACTCGAAATTTCTGAAGAATCGCGCAAGGCGCCAGACTACCAGCCGCAGATTTTTCTATGCGCGGTCTGCGGCGTCGAAGCTTGCTTTGGCTATGGCGTTGACTTGCGTCACGGTCGGGTCGGTAAGTGGTATTGCTCGGCGCATCGGGAGTCCTCGCATGCCAAAGAAATCAACCGCCTATAGCAGCATAAATGGCAACGGCAACGGCGGCGACGTGACTCGCCAGTTTACAACGGGGCGCATTCCGCCGCCGATCATTACGTATTACGCAACACCGCCGACACCTCCGCCGCCAACGATTACGATCCTGCCCGGCTCATATGGCTATGTGGTATCACAGAGGCCGCACTGATGGAAAATCCCTATCACGATGAGCATGGCCGTTTCGACACTGGTGGCGGCGGCGGCGCTAAAGACGACAAAAAAGGCAAAAAGACTGGCAGACGACGCGGGCACGGCGGCGGTGGGGGTGGTGGTGGCGGCGGCGGTGGGGGCGGTAGTCGTGGCAGCAGCACGGCGGCCGGGCCGAGCGGACTCCAAAGCGGCGGTGGCGGGCATGGGGCTCGAGCGGGTCACTATAGCGGCGGCGCCTCGCACAAGGCACCGCCTAGTGGCAAGGGTGAAGCCGTCAAGGGCAAGCAGGCGAAGCCAAAGCAGCCAAAACGAGCGAAGCCAGCCAAGCAGGCGCCAGCGTCGCATAAGGCACCGCCATCAGCGCACGGCCAACCCGTGTCGAAGCATGCGCGAGGATGAATCCGATGGCAAAGAAAAATGGCGGCAAACGCAAGTCGGTTGCGCCGATCAAGAAGCCGTTCAAGAGCGCATCGTTGCCGTTCAAAAAAGGCGGCGGCAGACATACCCATTTTAAGGGCGCCAAGAAATGACGCAACCGGCTAAGGCGTCACACGCGAATCCGCCGCCAGTTAGCGAGCCGGTCCGCGCTGCGGGTGGCAGGATTCCAAAGGGCGGCATTTCGATCGGCATGCCTGCGATGTTAGGCCCGCCCGTTAAGCCAATGGGCGGCAATGTGCCCGGGCTTCTTAGCAATCCTTACGACATATCCGGGCCGCTCGAGCGGCCCTATTGAGGAGTCGAACATGGCAAAGAATGGCGCATCGTTTCAGCAGCCGCGCTCGGGGTCGCAAATTTGCGACTCGGTTGATTGTGAGGGCGGCGACACCGCAAAAGGCGGCATGGCTGGCGGAATGAAACCAAGCACGCCGATGAAACATCCGGTGCCGCCCATGGGTGGCGCCGTTCCATCGCATCCGGGCATGAAAAATGCCTAAGTCGCGTGCCAAGACAAAGGTTGGAAAGCAACGCAAGGTCGCTTCGGTAATGCGTGAATTCGGCAAGGGCACGTTGCGATCTGGCAGGGGCACGGGCGGTAAGCCGGGCAAGAAAGTGACTGGCCAGAAGCAAGCCATTGCAATCGGGCTTTCGCAGGCTGGATTGTCGAAAAAGAAGCGCTAGGCTTTTGTGACGGTGGCCGATCCACTGGCGATAACGGTGCCGTCTTTGCCCTGCAAGTCGATTCGATAGGTCGCCTCGAGCGGGTCGCCTTGGGTGAAGGTTGCGTTGGCGTGCCATGCGCCTCGCTGGCGTGCTAGGGTGTTCCAAGCCGATTCGAGCGTGAACGCGCGCACCCGATGCCCGCCTAGTTCCCGGCTATACGTGATCGAAATCATTGCTGATAGTATACGCTTTCGTCCAAGAAATTCAATTGCGGACCAAGATACCCAGTTGCCACGAGACATATTAGAGCGATTGCGGCGGCGATGCAAAGGCGATTGATCATTTTGTTGCTCAGAAAAAAGCCGCCCTTTTGGGGGCGGCGCTGTGTCTGGCTTTAACCGAGACCGTTTTGCACGCTGGTGAAGGTCTTGTTTAGGTCAGAACCAACACCCTTGACGATAGCGACGATTGCGACTGAGATGCCAGCGGCAATCAGACCGTATTCAATGGCGGTGGCGCCATTGTCGCATTTTGCGAAGCGCTTGAGCAGATTTTTCATTTGCTTTTTCCTGTTTGTGTGAAGGGAGCGCCACCGTCTTTTGGACGGTGGCGCTCGAGGTACCGTGCCTGGGAGCATCAAACCAGATCACGGGCGCAATTTAGTTGAGGCCGTTCTGAACGCTCGTGAACGTCTTGACGAGGCTCGAGCCGACGCCTTTCACAACGGCGACGATCGCAACCGAGATGCCCGCAGCGATCAGACCATATTCGATGGCCGTTGCGCCGCTTTCGCAAGTGGTGAAGCGCTTGAACAGATTGCGCTTGAGCAGATTACGCACGAAAAGCATTCTAGTGCTCCTTTGTCGGTACCATTACCGTGCCGCGCATCCTAGGCGGCGGGCGTTGCTCTTGGGTTAATCCGATTGCAGAAAGTCGCCAAGTGTCCGCGTGGGTTAATGATGCGTGTTGCCAATCTGCGAATTTTTTGATTGATCATCAGCGCGAGCGCGAGCGCGAGCCAAGGAAGGCTATCGGCAAGCCCGGCGAGCACTGCCAGCGTTTGCACATAGGGCCGCACGCGCACGCAAAAGTCGTCGGTAAATTCTGGATGTTCGTCAAGCAGTCGCTTGGCCGTGTGGTAGGTTTCAGTGATGTCGTGCGACGGCTTGATTCCCGGCGGCAGTGCGCGGCATTTCTCGGCGTACACGCGCATGCCAGCATTGCCCATATCGTCAAGCGCTTGAGCGGGAATTGTAAGCGCAAGCAGCGTGACGGCGATTGCTAGGGTTTTGGTCATCTCACGTATAGCACCAAGGCGGCGCCAGTGATTGCGACAAGCAAGACGATGGTGGTCGTGATCATAGGTACCAGTCCCATTTGTCGCCTTCCCAAACCTGCAATTGGCTTTGCAGGTATGAAAGCGCGGCCCATGATGGATGGATCGTGGCGAGTGCTTCGGCAAGCACTTCGCGCCAGTTGCGCGCGAAGGTGTCGAATTGGCAAAGCACCACTTCGCCCGAATGAATCGGACTAATGAGGCGGATGGTCTGAAGTGTGGTCACGACACGCTTTCCTTTCGTGGCTTCGTTCTTGAGTGCAATCTAGCGACGTGATTGGCGGAAGGCAACGGAAATTTCCGCCGATGTGCGGCTGTAGTTAACAGTGGGTTAATGCCCGTGAAATGGGGGTTTCTTGATCCCGCAAGCACCGTCATATCTCGAGGGTTTGGCGCTCGAGCGTTGGCAGACAATATGGAATGAAGTTGATCGCACGCGCGTCACGATGCGGCATAGCGATAGCGTTGCGCTCTATTGTCAAGCGTGGGCGACGTTTACAGAAGCGTGTCGAGCGATCAACCGAGACGGTGCAACGTATCTTCGTGACAATCGCCCCGTGACTTCGCCTTACGTGGCGATTCGTGACAACACAATGCGCACGCTGATGGAGCTAGGGCGCATGCTCGGGCTTACGCCAGATGTTGTGCTTGCACCTGTCTCGCGTTGGGATGACTACACAGAAACGATCGAAGGAGATTCCGACAATGGCATTCTCGGGCAGACCAGTTGGGCGGCCGATATTTTGGACCGAAGAAAAAGTAGCAACGGCGCTGATAGCAGCACGGGGAATGCCGAGCGAAGCGGCGCGAATCTTATCGAAGACTTACGAGCGACCGTGTTGCCGTCAAGGTGTGATGCTGGCGATAATGAGGAGTCAACGGCTCAAGCAGATTCAGGAAACATGCCTTGAGACGGTTTTAGATGTTTGCGAATCGCAGGTGATGGCGCGGGCCGAATTGGGCGACCAGAAAGACCAGCACTTTTTGCTTCTGACGAAGGGCAAGGCTAGAGGCTACACCAAGCATACGCAAATTTCTGGCATCGGTCCGGGCGGCTCGATTCCTGTCGTTGATCTTACCAAGCTAAGCGATGACGAATTGGCCGATCTAGAGAAAATGATTGAAAAGGCCGCTTAGTGTCGCATGTGATGGTCGGCGGCGCCGCAACGTCGCTTGCCGATGTCCGGGCCGAGCGCTTAAGGCGACAAGTTGAACGCGATGCGGACAAAATTCGCGATCGGTGTCGCACGCTTCGTGGCTTCGTTCGGGAAGCTTGGCAAGTGCTCGAGCCCGTTGACCAGTATGTGCACGGCTGGCATATCGATGTAATTTGCGAACACCTCGAGGCGGTAACGCACGGTGATATTATCCGCCTTGTGATCAACGTGCCCACGGGCACGATGAAATCGTTTTTAGTTAGTGTTTTTCATCTTGCGTGGGAATGGGGGCCGATGGCCCTCAGTCATTTGCGCGAGATTTCAACCTCGCATTCGGAAAAATTTGTCAAGCGCGATTGCAGGCGCACGCGCGATCTGATTGCAAGCGAATGGTATAGAACGCTATGGCCGAATGTTCGCTTAACGCGAATGGGCGAAACGTCGTTTGCCAATGATCGCACGGGCTTTCGTGAGGGCATTCCGTTCGAATCCTTGACGGGCGGTCGGGGGCATCGGCTCAAAATAGATGATCCGCATACCACGGAAACGGCCGAATCGAATAGCGAGCGCGAAAGAGTCGCGCGCATCTTTCGCGAATCGGTCCCGTCACGGGTGATTGATCCGAAGACTTCGGCAATCGTCTTGATCATGCAACGCCTTCACGGCGCCGATTGCTCGGCCTTGGCGCTCGAGCAGGGCTATGTGCATGTGATGTTGCCGATGGAATTTGAGCCGGAACGGCGTTGCCATACGATTCTGCCGCGCAAAGATGTCGAGCCGATCAAGGCTAGATATTTGCCACGGCATCAGCAGTGGATTCCGGATGATTGGCGGGGCACTGATCCTGCCTTGGTGCGCGATTTCGAGGTGGCCGAGCCCAAGATTGTTTATGCTTACGATCAAAGAACGCGCGACGGGGAATTGCTTTTTCCCGAACGGTTTCCAAGGCAGGTTGTCGAGCGCGACAAGGCCGCAATGGGACCGTATGCGCATGCTGCCCAAAATCAGCAAAGACCGGCGCCGCGTCAAGGTAACTTGTTTCAAAAGCATTGGTTTAAATTCGCATCTGCGGCGCCGCAGCCGGTGCGGCGTGTGCGCGCATGGGATTTGGCGGCAACCGAGCAGATTGGCGGCAATGATCCGTCTTGGACGGTTGGAGTCCTGATGTCGCGCGATGCGCAAGGGCTTTATTGGATCGAAGATGTGATTCGTATGCGGGCAACACCGGGACGAGTCGAGCAGGCGATTTTGAATGCGGCGGCGCTCGATAATGTCAAGTTTCCGACTCGCATTCGGTTGCCGCAAGACCCGGGTGCGGCTGGTAAGGCGCATGGGCAATATCTTGTGCGCGCGTTAAGCGGTTACAACGTAACGCTAAAGCCCGTTTCTGGTGCGAAAATTACGCGCTGGGAACCATTCGCCTCGCAGTGTGAAGCGGGCAATGTGACGCTAATTGAAGGGGTTTGGAACGCTGATTATTTGGATGAGCTAAGCTTAGTTCCTGCGGCGCTTCATGATGATCAAGCCGACGCTTCGGCCGATGCTTTTCACGAGTTAGTGGTCGCACCGCCCGCGCCAATGTTCGGAAGGGTTATAGGGCAGTATTAAATATGACTACGGTTGGCACCTTTCATCCTTTCTATTTGGATCACATTGACGAATGGAAAACGATGAGAGATTGCATGCGCGGTACGCATGCGATCAAGATAATGGGGCCGAAATACTTGCCGGTGCCAAGTGGGTTTACCGATCAGGGGCCAGATGGCGGGTTGATGTATGCTGCTTATTTGACGCGGGCAAAGTATCCTAATGTTGTTGCGCCAACGGTGCGTGGGATGGTGGGGCTCATTCATCGCATTCCAGCAGATGTGGAATTGCCCGATCAGTTGTTGCCGATGATCGAAAGCGCAACGCGCGATGGCATGCCGCTCGAGACGTTTCATCGCCAGATCACGACGGAACTTCTGATTCAGGGTCGTTACGGCATTTTATGCGATGCGAGCCCGGCGGGTGCTGACGTGCCCTATTTGGTTGGTTATACCGCCGAGATGATCATTAATTGGGCTCGTGAGCGCGATTTTTACGTGCTTGACGAATCCGGCATGAAGCGTTTCGGTTTTATTTGGGTGCCACGGGTTCAGCATCGGTGCTTGACACTTGATGAAATGGGAATTTACCATGCGCAGGAATATCAATATTATCAGTTAGTAATGGATTATATCCCGCAGCGTTTTGGTGGCAAACCGTTTTTTGAAATCCCTTTTGTTATAGCTAATCCGTTTGATTTAAATGTTACGCCGCAGCAACCGCCAGTGATTGGCTTGGCCGAGTCCTCGCTGGCGATGTATCGCTTGGACGCGGATTATAGGCATCAACTTTTTTGGTCTGGTCAAGAGACGTTAGTTTGTACGGGTATGCCGGAAGCGGCGAATCTGCCAAAAAATGTTGGTAGCGGCACGGTGCTCGGCTTTGGACCGGGGCAGGATGCCAAATATATCGGACCGCATGGCACGGGTATCAACGCGCATCGGCAAGCGATTCAGGATGAGCAGGCAGCCGCAATAGCTGCGGGCGCGCAACTCTTTGACGTGAAGTCCGGTTATGAGTCGGGCAGCGCCTTGCAATTGCGCTATACGCAGAGCAATGCGACATTAACAACGATTTCGCTTTCGTCTGCCGCAGCGCTCGAAAAGGCATTGCGCTTTGCTGCGATGTATGTCGGCGCCAATCCGTTAGAAGTGACGGTGACGCCGAATCTTAAGTTTGTCGACGCGATTATGCAGCCCAAAGAGGGCATCGAATTGGTTACGATGTGGCAGGCTGGTGCGATCAGCTACAAGACTCTTTATGAAAATCTGCAACGCGGTGAAATCGCAAATACCGAACGTGAGGCGGGCGAAGAGTTGGCGCTTATCGAGGTTGAGAATCCGCTAGGGCCGCCGACAACCCCCGGGCTCAAAATGGGCATCAATCAGGGTGTTGGCGGGGGCATTCCTGCGGCGCCAGACCCGGCAACGTTGGCCCGGCTCGAGCAACCGGAACTTCCGGCGCTGCCGCCCAGCGCTCGAGGCCCGGCGGTATTCACTCCCGGTGAGACGCAGGGGACTCCTAGTGATGTTGCGATGACGCCAGTGCCAACATCAACGCCGACGCCGTGACCATGGCCAAGCCCGCAAAGGATAGCAACGGAAGCGACAAAAACAATGCGCTTCGTGATGCTCAGATTAGGCACAAGGTAGGCATTCAGCGGGCCGGGTCGCAGATCGTGAAAGATGTTATTCCGATCTTGGATCAGGGCGACAAAGACATTGTTGATTTGCTGAATCAGCGCACGCCAACGCTCGAGGGCAACTTTGACTCGGCGCGACGTGTTAATCTTTTAAAGCAGGTGCGGCAGATCAACAATGATAGCTATCAAGAGTTTGCCGATGAGTTGAGCAATCAACTTGATGATCTTGGCGACTATGAGATGGATTTTCAATCGAATCTTTATGAAGATACGGAAGACGACACGGCAGATATTCCCGATGATTATAAGCAAGCAATTTATGCCACGCCGTTTTTTGGTTATCTGTTAAAGGATGCTCTTACTTATCAGAAAGATCAAAAGTACCGTTTGATACAACAAACGATTCAGCGCGGCATCGCGGCCGGTGACAGTGCAGACGACATTATTACCGAGCTAGAGGGTACGGCGCTTGCAAACTATCGAGACGGCGCCTTTGCTACGGCTCGCAGGGGTGTCGAAGGCTTAGTGCGCACGGCGGTCAATCATACCGCAAGCATCATTTCAAGTCTGTTTTTCGGCGAAAATTATGATGCTTGGCAGTGGGTCGCGACGCTCGACACTGATACCTGCATTGAATGCGCCGATCTGGATGGCGAAATCTATATGAATGATGAAGATGCCGAGCGGCCACCGTTGCATCTTAACTGCCGTTGCACGCCAGTTCCGGTCGATAGTGCTAGCGCTGCTGGCGATACTGATGGTTTTTCTGGTTGGCTTGGCGGTCAAAGTGCAGAAGTCCAAGATGAAGCGCTTGGGCCAACACGTGGCAAGCTTTTCCGCGATGGTGGGCTAACCATTGATCGTTTTGTTGATGTGCGTGGAAACGAGTTGACGCTTGATCAGTTGCGTAAGCGCGAGGCTAGCGCTTTCAGACTCGCGGGACTTGATGAGGGAGATTGAAAATGCCGACGCAGACTGAAGATGTAAAAAAGCAGCCAGACCCGCAGACCAATGAGACGCAATACGATATTATTAACGGGCTTGTTCGAAGCGGCATACCGATCGGGGCCGTTAATTGTTCTATGGAGTCGGTCGGGCTTGACCCGGTTTCTGATTACGATGAGGCCATGGCCATTTTGTCGGATACGGCTGCAACGGCTTATCCGGTAATGGATCATCTCGTTAGAACGGCGTTGACGATTGGCAGCGTCAACGCATGCATGCTGCAATCGGATTTGGCGCCTGTTGCGGACTTGGATGAAGTGTTGACCATTCTTGCGGGCTCAAGCGAGGCGCCCGCGCTGCCGGTCAATGACGTGGCGCCCGCTGTTACTGGTACGCCGCAGGTTGGCCAGACTCTTACCTGCAATCCGGGCACTTGGAGCGGCACACCCACCTTTGCCTACCAGTGGCGCGCGAATTCAACAAACATTGCTTCGAATGCGACGAATGCCACATATGTGCCCATTGCTGCCCAAGTTGGCAAATCGCTTGACTGTATGGTGAAGGGGACTAATGCCAACGGTAACGCATCGGCGGCAAGCAATTCGGTTGGGCCGATTGTTGCCTAATTATCTTTCATGTTGGCTCGAGCGTTGCCGCGCGTCCAATGCTGATGCTCGAAGATTACGAAGTTAATCCAACCGACAATGATGCCAAGGATCACGCCCACTTCGTTGTTAAAAACAATGGCCGAGCGTATCATTGACCACAAGGTAAAGGCGCCAATCAAGCAGGCAATGGCTTGCATGATGTAGGTCGCAACGATGACGGCTTGCCAACGCCCGGTCATTTGCGCCTCTTGAAAAGTTGCGTGAAGCTAAGCGTGGGCTTGATTATAAGCGCTTCGATCATATCCGCTAGTGGCATCTCTGGTGCGTCGGCGGCAACTTGGAAATGGCAGCCCGGGTGTGCGGTGTCGAAGTCCCGCAGGTGTTGCAGCCAAGCGTTCGCTAGTTCTTGTGGCACGGTTGCCGTCGTGTGAATTGTAATGGTTTTCATGGGCTGCCATTCTTGCGTTTGCGGCGTTGTTTCGGTCGATAGAGGCGCCGAGCCCGTTTGCGCATCAGTGCTCGGTTAGTTTTGTCGGGTCGGATTTCTATTCCGCGCGAATCGATGATTCGCATGGTTGCTCCTAGCGCAAAGCATACTGCGGCGACGGTGGCGAATTGGGGTCGCCTTACGTTTCCGTAAAACCAATTTGAAAGCGTAGACGTGGAAACGTCAGATAGTTCGTGAATGCGTTGATAACTTTCTCCGCTATCTGCCACAATGGTTTGCATAACACCAAGAATCGGGTCTTTGTGAATAAAATTATAGCTGCGATATACTTTTATCGTGCGCATCGTGGTTACTCTGTTGCGGGGCCGTTGGTGGGTAGCGAATAGGTGCCGTCTTTCTGTATTATTTGGCCTTGTTTTTTCATATCGGAAAGCGCGCTCGAGGCGGTGTGTTCGCCGAAGCCTTGCTTGACTAATTTACGTGCGATCGGGCCGGTTGGGCTCGATTTCTTTTGCAGTAGCGAAATGATTACGGCACGGGCGCCGTGCTTTCGTGCTGGCTTCTTAGACTTTGGCTTCGCCTTGGGCTTTGTCGCTGGCTTCGTTGTTGGCTTGGCAGGCTTTAGCGCATATAAGCCGACGCTGATGCGGTCAATCTTGCCATCATTAAGAAGCGATGTCAGGTTTTGCGATGCGGTGTTTGGATTGAGGTTATTTTGCGCGGAAAGCGCCATAAATTCTTTTAGCGTTGCCGGGCCTTTTTGCAAGCGTTTGAGTACCAGTTGATGAAACTGCTCGGCGGCGCCATCAGGGCGTCTTATGCGGCGGCCCTCTGAATTCTTTTGGTATGTCGGAATGTCGGTGATGATGTTGCAACTTACAACGTTGCCGCCTTGTTCTGACAAGAGTTTAAGCATTTTGCCAACTTTGGCTTCGACGGTATCGAAGACAATTCTAAATTTGTCGGTTGGTGAGATTTTTATTCGCATTTGCTGTGCTCCTTTCACGGTTGATCATGCGCCGAGCAATGACCGATTGAGTCGGCCTTTTCCTCTGCGGTGCCGTATCTCGCGCACTTTGGTGATAGCGGCGACGGTGCGCCGTGCGAGTCGCTGGTAAGTTGACCAAATTATTTCATATTCAGGGCAATCGGGGCCAACCCCGTCGATTGCGGCCATTGCAGCCGCAACTTCGTCTAGTTCACTAGCGGTAAAGTCGTCTCGATTCATTTCGGGCTCGCTAGTGTTTCGATGAGCGCAATCATGCTTGCGCGTTGCGATGGCGTTATGATTTGCCACAAGCGCAATAGCTTGATTGCGTGCGGTTGGTTCATGAGGTCTAGCGTGTTGGTGTTTTTAGTGCTTTCAAGAGCGTCGCCAATCAGTTTGTTAACAGGGATGTCAAGCACGGCGGCGATTGCGGTGAGGCGCCCGGCGCCAACGCGATTTGTTCCCTTTTCATATTTTTGCACTTGCTGAAAGCTAACACCGATTTCGTGGGCAAGCTTCTCTTGGGTGAAGCCTTTAGCGTTGCGCTCGAGCCGGATGCGGCTGCCAACCTGCAAATCTACAGCATGCATGGCAGCGGTTTGGCGTTTGCCGGGTCTGCTGGGTCGGTTGCGCATCATGCCTGACTCGTTCATGATGTTGCTCTCAAGGGTGAATATTTACGCTTGCAGCCTAAAAACGCAACCCTAAACTGCGATAGCCAACCGATTTCGCGTCTGCCCCACTCGGCACACCAAGCGGAATTTTGCAACATTCGCCAGAGCATTGCGGCGGCGCCGAAGATGCCAGCCAAGGCGATTGCCATGGTCGGCAGATGGCTTCGCGGCGGCGGCTCTGGCCAGACTGATGCAAGCAGGGCTTCATCTTCCGGGTCGGAAGGCGGCTCTGGCCATACTGAATCGTCCGGTGGGTCGCTTTCGATCACGATGGGCACCGCCATGAAAAGCCGTGCCAGCATGATCGGTGGCGCCAGCAGATCGGTTGGGGGCTCGGCCGCATAGGTCGTTGCGGCGGGCTTGGGTTTTGGCGGTCTTTCTGGCCTATCGCTCGAGCGGCGTGTGTGATGGCGCCCGCCGTCTGGATACCAGCAATGGCGCCCGCTTTCGCGGTCCACTCGGTAAGACCAGTGAACACCGCCCCGTTCGCTTGCAGGGGGCAGCGATTGGCACGCTTCGGCCGGGCCGATGATCATAAAGAAAGCTAATGCGAGCATAAGGCGCCGCATGGGTTCATATCCTTGGGTTGCCGTGCTTATCGGTGATCTTCTGAAAGATCGCGGTGATACGTCGGGCGGTTGTTGTGTAATCGTTGGTTTTCATCGCAAGCGATTTGGCTTCCGATGAAATTGTTGTTTGGAATGTTCGCAGCATCTCAATTGAGCGCTCAATTTGATCGTGAGCAAGTTTAGCTGCGTCAAGCACTTGTGTGCCCGCGTCCGGGCCGGGGGCTAGCGGCAACTCGTTATCGGTAAGGGCATCGTCTTTTGCGTCGTTCATGGGTGTCCTCCTATGTCCGCAAAACTAAGGGGCGAATATTAGCGGAAGTTTCCGCAGTTGAAAAGGGGAAATTTCCGCCTATGCGGCAGTGGAAAAAATCTAAGGAAGTGTTGCCGCCCGGGGTGCTCGGGGCTTGGCATGCAACCGAATCAGGGCGGGCGCTGGCTGGTGTTTTTCAAGTGGGGGCCGAGCACTTTATTGCGTGCTGGCACCCGTTGGGTCATGCGAGCCCGACTGTTGTGCGCGGCTTACGAAGCTTTGCCCAAGCACAAGACCTAATTTCTGGCGTGCTTAGCAGCACGCTAGTTGTGCCTCGCAACATGACGTGAACACGGAAGGAGCGAAAAAATGGCAAACGGTGATGCCCGCAATCAATCAGACGCGGCATATGATGCTGCAATGGCTGCTCGCAGGGCAAAGGCGGACGATCGCAATCCGGGCTCGATAGCATCGGCTCAGTCGCACAACGGAATCACGCCAGAGATGGTCAAATATCCGGCGCCGATGGCGCCGCAGATTTATAGGCAACCGCCAGCGACAACGGATGTTGGCGGGCCGCAAGAGCAACTAACTGAGGCGCAAAAGAATAAGCTATCAAAGCAGCCTGGGCACACGCCAATTAGGCCCCCGGTAAAGCCTACGGGTGCTTATCCATAAGCGGTTGTTGTGTTTGGTAAGGGCCGCGCGGTGCGCGGCCTTTCTTTTTTGGAGAGTCTGCAATGGCACTAAAAGCGGTTGTGCTTGATCTTGATGGTATCGAGGAAGCACAGCGCGGTTTTTATTCCGCGCAGAAAGTGAAAGACAAAGACGGCAAAGACGTTGACGCGTATGTGCTCGATATTGAGGGACTCGACGAAAACGTTTCGCTGCCTCATCCGGTCGTGCGGTCGCTACGCTTTGCGGCTGCACAGCGAGCACGCGACAAAACGCAACTTCAAGAGAAAATTACCGCGCTTGAAGCGAAGGTAAAGGACTTTCCTGATGGCTTCGATCCTGAAGAGTTTGCGCGACTTAAAGCGCTAGAAGCCGATTGGGAAGCCAATAAGGACAAAAACAAAGATCAGAAACTTGAATTCGACAACATGAAGCGCATGCATGAAGAGCAAAAGCGCAAGATGGTCGAAGACCATAACAAGGAAAATGAAAAGATTCGGAAGTCGCTGGATGCGCAAATCCAAGTCAATCATAACCTTGTTAGGCAACATGATCTTGAAGCCGCCATGACGGCGGTCGGCATCAAAGCCGAAGATCGCGAAGTTGTTGCGGCGTATCTCACGCCGCGTATTACGATCGAAGTTGATGATGGCGGCGCCATCAAGACTTTTATCGATAGCGCGCCAACCTCGGAATTTATGACGGCGTGGGCGAATTCAGATCGTGGGCGCCGTTATGTTGAGCCGTTGCGGGGCAGCGACGCTCGAGCCGGGGGCGGCACGGTTACGGGTGAAAACCCGTGGGCTGAAAAACAATGGAATTTGACAAAGCAGCAAGACTTGCTGCGTAGCAATCCAACGCGGGCAAAGCAATTGATGGCTCAAGCCGGATATGAATCGCAAGAGCAGGCAATTGCCGCTGGTGCGAGTCGGCGCTTCAATGCGAGGCCGCAGCCAACGATAGTACCTCCGCAATAGATTGCTCGAAAGGTAAACCCCGCGCTAGTCGCTGGGTTTTCGCTCGCGGTGCGGGCTAGGCAAGCCAATGGCCGGTGGCAAGGCAAGCCAACTCTTAATCGAAAGGAGACATATAAGGAGTCAAAGCTATGTCAACCACTCGCCTAACTGACGTGATTTACGGGCCGCAGTTTTTGCCAACCACAATTCAGCGCACAACGATTCTGTCGACTATGCGCACGAGCGGCATTGCACAAGCGGACTCGCAAATTCAACTTTTGGCCGATGGCCACGGCGATATTTTGCAGATGCCATTCTGGAACGATATTCTAGGCGATAGCAACGTGTCGTCGGATGATCCGGCCATTAATGCTTCGCCGCTGAAATTCGCTCAAGGGCAAGACATCTGTCGTAAGCTTCGCAGAAATAATGGGTGGCAAGCCGCAAACCTTGTTTCGGCGGTTATTGCGCAAGACCCGCTAGATGTGATTGCGCAATTGATTGCCGAGTATTGGGTGCGTGAAGAGCAGACCGTTATGGGCTTCATGCTTAACGGTGTGTTCGCGGCTGCGTCGATGTCGGGGAATATCTTGAACGTGGCGACGGAAACCGGCGCAACCACTGGCGTCAATATGGATGCGACCGTTTCGAGCAATGCGCATGCGTTGCTTGGTGATCACGGTCGCGCCCTTGTGGCGATCATGATGCACTCGCGCATCTATTGGAATTTGCGAGCGCAACGGGCCGTTTCGTTCTTGCGTGATCCGGTGACGGGTCTCGATTACGAAACGTGGGATGGCATGCGTATCATTGTCAACGATCAACTGCCCGCAGTGGCGGGCACGACATCGGGCACCAAATACACTTCTTATTTGTTTGCCGATGGCGCGATTGCGTATGCCGAAGCAACCGGGCTTGGCGGGCCGATCAAGCCGGTTGAAATTCAGGTGCAGCCCAATGCGGGCAATGGCGAAGGTGTCGACACCGTATGGTACCGCAGGCATTGGATCATGCATCCTCGAGGCGTGCGGTTCACGTCTGCAAGCGTCGCGGGCAACTCGCCAACAAATGCCGAATTGGCGACCGCCACCAATTGGGTGCGGGCGTATGATAATAAAAATGTGCGCATCGTTGCGGCGGTTACAAACGGGTAAACGTAATGAAAGCCTTGGCGCGAAAATTCGCGCCAAGGCTTTTTTGAAAGGAGTTAATCAAGGTGTCATACCTTTTGCCAAACAGTATCGAGGTAGAGCAGCGCATGACGCAGGCGCGCAAGATGCACCTCGAGCGCGCGGAAGCGGAAGCGATGGTGCGGCGCTTCAATTCAGAGTGCACCGTGTTTCGTGACGCAATGATGCGCACGAAAGAGCCGGATCACACCAAGGCGTTTCAGGAAGCGGAAAGGCGCGCGACTGAGGCGAGCCGGAAGCTTGCGGCGATTGTTGCGCATCATCAGAAAACAGGCGAGCCCGTTGGCGATACGCCTTTGATCGTGGCCGATGGTGTCGGGCCGAAGGTTCGGCGCGCAAATCATGAGCAAGGTTGATGCCGGATATCCATTTCGTGCCGCTCGAGGATTTCGAGTCGGAAGAGTTGGGAAGTGTTTATATCAAGGGGCTGCGTTACAGAGCGCGCCCGGAAGATCAAACCTTGCTCGATTTGCTGCCTAATTGGATCGGTGCGAACAAGGTGCAGCTAATCGGGGTGGCTTCATCAGGTATCAAAGGGGCTTGAAAATGTCGGTTGTCCACACGACTACCGTGCGTAACGGCATTTGCAGCAATGTTTTGTCGCAACTTGATAGTGGCGGCGCGGGAAAGATCAGGATGCAAACTTCCGGCGCCGTGAATGTTGCGACGCTGAATCTAAGCGCAACGTCGTTTGGTGCTGCCTCTGGCGGAACCGCAACGGCCAATGCGATTGCTTCGGACACAAACGCGGCTGGTGGCACGATTGCGAAGGCATCGTTTCAAAACAACGCTGGCACTGAGATTTTCAACTGTTCGGTGACTGCTACCGGGGGCGGGGGTGATATAACGCTAAATAGCGTTGTGGTCTCTGCGGGCCAGACTGTTACGTTAACGTCGTTGACGTATAGCGCGCCTCCATAGTCATGGTTGCAAAGTCACTTCGGCACAAATTCGTTTCGGCCGTTGCGGACTCAACCGATACGACGTTGGTGCGTTCGCAAACCTGCTGGAATGATGACCATAACTTTTGGCTCGGCAATCGTGCGACCAGCAGCACAACAGACACGCTTGCCGATACGGATCACTTCGCGACTATCAATTATAATAGTTCGTCGCCCGTGGCGGTGACGTTGCCCGCGCCAACTGGCTCAACCTTTCTTGTCGGCTGGACCGTGCACCTGATTAATCAGGGCTCAGGTGCGGTCACGATCACGCTGGGAGGTAGCGCGACGATCAACGCTAGAGCGTCGCTCGTGCTCGCGCCTGGGATGGCCGCTGCGATCTTCTCGGATGGCACGAACTACTCGGCGATGGTTGTGCCCGCCGACGTGCCGTCAACGGGTGCGGGTCGTCTTAGTTATGTCGCATCGAACCAAATAAAATTCACGCCATACAACGGTGCCTGGGTCAAGGTCAACGGAGTTTGGCGGCAGATACCTAGTGGTGGAGTTAGTGGGCTGGTCACTGGCGTTTATCTAAACGGCGTGGCTGGTCAAACTCTGGCCAATAGCACGTTTTATTATGTGTATCTATTTGACAATGCCGGTACGCCAACAATCAATTATTCCACGGGCGGCCATGTTACCGATACCACGGCCGGCAATGTCGGCGTGGAAGTACACA
>Ga0126383_10000450_pt1 | contig 22678 bp, 20 predicted proteins | sample PanSoiMetPlot_35_FD_96882 | JGI IMG/M metagenome (GOLD analysis project Ga0126383, IMG submission 96882) | Tropical forest soil microbial communities from Panama - MetaG Plot_35 | ecosystem: Environmental > Terrestrial > Soil > Tropical forest > Bulk soil | place: Panama | collected 2016-02-17
CGAGCGGATCAAAGTTGCGACCTGGACAAGACCCGCATTTTCCAACCTGTCTTTGATCCGCCGAGCGGTAGCGAGCGGATCAAAGTTGCGACCTGGACAAGACTCGCATTTGCCAACCCTGTCTTTGATCCGCCGAGCGGTAGCGAGCGGATCAAAGTTGCGACTTGGACAAGACCCGCATTTGCCAACTCTGTCTTTGATCCGCCGAGCGGTAGCGAGCGGATCAAGTTTGCTACTTGGACAAGACCCGCATTTGCCAACCCTGTCTTTGATCCGCCGAGCGGTAGCGAGCGGATCAAAGTCGCGACTTGGACAAGACCCGCATTTGCCAACTCTGTCTTTGATCCGCCGAGCGGTAGCGAGCGGATCAAGTTTGCTACTTGGACAAGACCCGCATTTGCCAACTCTGTCTTTGATCCGCCGAGCGGTAGCGAGCGGATCAAGTGTGCTACCGCATTTTCCAAGTCTGTGTTTGATCCGCTCGCTACCGCTCGCGGTTCTGACACGATGATCCGCTGTGCTATGCTCGCTTGCCTGCGAAAGTGGCGGAATTGGCAGACGCGCCAGACTTAGGATCTGGTACCGAAAGGTGTGGGGGTTCGAGTCCCCCCTTTCGCACCAGGAAAATGAAGACAGAGGCCCGAAGGCAGTAAGGCAAAGATCAGAAATCAGAGATCAGAAGTCAGATAACCAATGGCCCGCGAGTTCTTTCTGACCTCCGACTTCCGACGTCTGACCTCTGACTTCTGCCCTCTGCTTTCCACTCTTAATTATGAAGACTGAACTCAAAGACATCTCTCCGACCCGTAAACAGATTGACGTGGTGATCGAGGCTGACGCGGTGCGCGCAGTTTATGATCGCATCAGTGACAACTATGCGAAGGCGGCCACCGTGCCCGGCTTTCGTCCCGGACACGCGCCGCGCGCGGTGGTCCGCGCGCGTTACAAAGATCAAATTCGCAGCGAGGTATTGCGCGAGTTGCTGCCGAATGCGGTGCAGTCGGCGATCACTGAACACCAGCTCGAAGCGCTGGGCGAACCGGAATTGAATCTGGAAAACAGCGAAGGCCTGGAGCAACTGGGCCAGCAGCCAATCTCCTTCAATGTCAACGTCGATGTTTTGCCGGAAATCAAGCTGGGCAATTACAAGGGCCTTGAAGTAACGCGACGCACGCGCCCGGTGACGGACACCGATGTGGAAGACGTGATCGGGCAACTGCGCGAGGGTTCGGCGTCGCTCGAACCGGTTGAAGATCGCGGCGCCACGGCCGGCGACACGGTGACGGCAAATTTCCACGGAAAGTTCGTTAACGATCCGGAGGCGGAGCCCATCAACGTCGAAGATGTCGATGTGGTGCTCGGCGGCGCCGGCGTGGTGCAGGAAATCACGGACCACCTGACGGGGACCAAACCTGACGACGAAAAAACGTTTTCAGTGGATTATCCCGAGGATTTCAACGCGAAAGGACTTGCGGGCAAATCCGTCGAATACACCGTAAAAGTCAGCGCCGTGCGGGTCAAGGAACTGCCGGAAATCGACGATGAGTGGGCGCAGAGTCTCGGCGATGAGATCGAGTCGGTGGCGGAATTGCGAAAGAAGGTCCGCGCGGATCTCGAAGCGCGCGCGCAGGATGATGCGGAAGGAAAAGTGCGTTCCAGCCTGTTGCGGCAAATGGTCGACGCTCATGAAGTCGAACTGCCTGAGCGTCTGGTCGCCCATCAGACCGAACATCGTTTCGAATCGGTAGTGCGGGACATGATTAGCCATGGGATCGATCCGCGCAATCCGGAATTGAATTGGGACAAAGCCCGGGAGAGCCTGAAAGAGCAGGCCAGCTTTGATCTGCGCAGCTCACTGCTGCTCGAAGCATTGGCTGACGAAGAGAAATTGGAAGTCAGCGATCAGGATGTCGACGATGAGATCAATACCATCGCGGCTGCTTCGAAGCAGACTCCAGAACAAGTGCGTGGTGTCTTGACAAAGCAAGGTGGCGAATCTAGCATCGCTTCGAGGTTGCGCAATCGCAAAGCGCTCGACTTCTTAGTCGCGAATGCGAAGGTGACCGATGAAGAATGGAAGGAAGAAAAGGAGGAGTCAGAAGACAGCAGCCAGGAGCCAGAATAGAGTGATTGATTCTGACTCCTGTCTTCTGACTTCTGACTCCTGAATTTTATATGGCTCTGATCCCCATGGTCGTGGAGCAAACGTCGCGTGGCGAACGCGCGTTTGACATCTATTCCCGGCTGCTCAAAGACAACATCATTTTTCTCGGGACCCCCATCGACGATCAGATCGCGAATTTGATCGTGGCGCAACTCCTTTTCCTGGAAGCCGAGGATCCCGAAAAAGACATCAATCTTTATATCAACTCTCCCGGCGGTTCAGTCACGGCCGGCCTGGCAATCTACGACACGATGCAGTTCATCCGACCCGATGTCACGACGATTTGCGTCGGCATGTGCGCATCGATGGGCGCGTTGCTGCTGACGGCCGGCGCCAAGGGCAAACGTTTTGCCCTGCCAAACTCACGAATTCTCATTCATCAGCCCTCTGGCGGTATGCAGGGACAAGCTACGGACGTGCGCATTCATGCCGAAGAACTCATCCGAATTCGTGAGTTGACTTCTGAGATTCTCGCCAAGCACACGGGCCAGGACATGGAGACGATCGAACGCGACGTCGAGCGCGATCGATATTTGTCTGCCATCCAAGCCAAGGAGTATGGTTTAATAGACGAGGTCATCGCGCACCGCGAGTAGCGCCCGTTTTTTGTAGCGCAAGTGGTTAACTTGCGAAGTCGAACGAAACGCAACTTAACAGGTTGCGCTACAGCCCGAAACGGAGTTTCCCCAAGATGGTAAGAAGAACCGACGACACGCTGCGATGTTCATTCTGCGGTAAGTCGCAGAATGAAGTTAAGAAGCTCATAGCCGGGCCGACGGTCTACATCTGTAATGAATGCATTGATATTTGTAACGAGATCATCAGCGATGATCAGCAGGCGGAATCGGTAGCGTCGCGGCCTCCCCTGCCCAAGCCAAACGAAATCAAAGCCTTCCTTGATGAATATGTAATCGGACAGGAAGAAACCAAGAAGCGTCTGGCTGTTGCCGTCTACCAGCATTACAAGCGCATTGAACTGGCCCGCCGCCGCGCCGACGTCGAGATTCAGAAATCCAATATCGCGCTGATTGGGCCCACCGGCACCGGCAAGACTTTGCTGGCGCAGACACTGGCGCGCATGCTGAGCGTGCCCTTCACCATCGTTGACGCGACCACCCTGACCGAAGCCGGCTATGTCGGTGAAGACGTCGAGAACATCATTCTCAAGCTTTTGCAGGCCGCCAACGGCGATGTGGAACGCGCGCAGCAGGGCATTATCTATATCGATGAGATCGACAAGATCTGCCGCAAGGACGAGAACCCTTCCATCACTCGCGACGTATCCGGCGAAGGCGTGCAACAGGCGCTGCTGAAAATCCTCGAGGGAACCGTCGCCAACGTGCCGCCGCAGGGTGGACGCAAACATCCGCACCAGGAATTCTTCCCGGTCGACACCACGAATATCCTGTTTATCTGTGGAGGCGCTTTCGTGGGCCTGGAAAAAGTTGTCGAGCGCCGGCTGCGCAACAAATCTCTCGGCTTTCATGCCGAAGTGAAATCAGGCGCGCAACGTCAGGCTGATGCGCTGGCCCATGTGCAGCCGGAAGACTTGATTCGCTACGGCTTGATTCCAGAGTTCGTCGGCCGCTTGCCCGTGGTGGGCGTCTTACACGAACTGGACGAGATGGCGCTGGTCAAGATCCTGACCGAGCCAAAGAACGCGCTGGTCAAGCAGTATCAAAAGAAATTCGACTTCGACAGCGTCAAGCTGCGCTTCACCGATGATTCGTTGCGCGCCGTCGCCGGTCAGGCCCTGGAACGCAAAGTCGGGGCGCGCGGCTTGATGATGATCCTGGAAGAATTACTCCTGGAAGCAATGTACGCGCTGCCTTCGCAGAAGCGCGTCAAGGAATTTGTAATCACCAGCGAGATGGTCGAACGCCGTCGCGCCATGCCCGGCGAAGGGCTGGCCGGCGTAGACGACGCCGCGGCCTGATTTAACTGCAACATTAAATGGAAACGGCAATGCCGAGGGCTCGGCATTGCCGTTTTCGTTTGGGGAACGAGACTCGGAGGTTCTCGTTCCGGGTGGAAGATCTTCACCGCGCCGTCACTTCGACAATTTCATAAACCGGTTTGCGCTCAACGCGATAGGCGGCCGTCGACTTGAGCTCTCGCTGCATGGCCCGTTCCTGTTTGCTCAGGGTGAGTTCGTGGCCGCTGATTTCCCCGGCCATCCAAATTTGCGACAGAAAGTACGTGCTGCCATAGCGATGAAACACCAGCTTCGCAGCCCCCGCTTCGCCCCGCCGTTGGGCCGCCGAAGCCAGACGCACCGCCGTGTCGCCGCCGCTGCGACTAGTGACCGCGAACGCATCCCCGGTTGGATCAATCGCGCGCACGTCATACTGGCCGGCGGCGAGCGTCTTCTCGCCCACCACGAATTCGAACGGCACCTGGGCCTTCAGCGCCTGGTTCGTTTGACCATTCGCGACTGCCGCCGCCGACGCCGCCAAGGCGAGTGTCAGGCCCAACATCGCCAGCCCTTTCGCAATCTGTCTTTTCATGTCTCCTCCTTCTGCTCGTGAGAGCTCCGGTCGATTTATCCGGCCGGTCAAAGTTTGCGCGCTCATCATTGGCGAAGCGCATGCCAAACTTAAGTCTCTGCGAGCGGGGACGGATCCTCCGACGCTAACCGAATGAACCGACAGATTTTCCCGCACTGGATGATTCTGCGGCAGGCGCTGACAGCTCGGCGAGACCTGCCAGTTCTCTATCTGATCGGATAGGCGTGATACCAATTTAGATAGATTTATCGCAAAAAACTGGCTAGCAAAAATTCTTGCGACACACGCCGGACACGCGTAAACTTGCTGTCCTGATTAAGCGACATCCAGGCAGAGACTGATGAAGCCCCGCATCGCCGCCATCACCGGAAAGCTTGAGGACACGGTCATCTCGATGACTGAGGGTCCGGTGCTGATTGGCCGGCAGGCGGGCGCAACACTCAAAATCGGCAATGCTTCGGTCTCTCGCCGCCACGCGATTATCGAGCGCGACGGCGACCGGTTCGTGATCGCCGATCTCGGCAGCCGCAACGGGACGTTCGTGAATGATGTACCCGTCCGCCGGCGTGAACTTCAGCACGGCGATCGCGTCCGCATCGGCGATTCACAATTCTTCTTTCTTTATGAGGAAACCGACGAGCCGGCCCGCACCAGCGAAATTCGCTTCGATGAAAGCGAAATCCGGAGCGGCGCCACGGTGCGGCGCACTTATGCCGATGCCGTCGGCCTGATGGCCCGCGATCTCGCGGCGCTGCTGAAAGTCAGCACCTCGATCAATGCCATTCGCGACCTTGAAGAGTTGCAGGAATGTCTGCTGGGATTGATCTTCGAAGTTGTGCCCGCCCGGCATGGAGCCATTCTCCTGCTGGCAGAGGATGCGGAGATCAGCAATCAATTCACTTCGGTGTTCGGACTCGATCGCGTCTATGGGCCCAACCAAAAGGTGACCGTCAGCAGCACGGTGGTGCGCCGGGTCTTGCAGGACCATGCGGCGCTGCTAATCACCGACGCAGAAAAAACCGAGGCGATTCAAACCGACAGCCTGATCGCCGCACATTCCCGGTCGCTTTTGTGTGTCCCGCTGGTGATGCACGGAAAATCCATGGGCGTCATTTATCTCGACACCGACGTTCCTGACGTGAGTTTTGATGAAGACCATCTGCAACTGATAACGGCCGTGGCGGCCAACGCAGCAGTCGCCATTCAAAATGCCAGACACATTCAAACGCTGGAGAGCGAGAACCAGCGACTCATCGCCGACGCGAACATCCAACATGACATGGTGGGCGAGAGCGACGCGATGTTGCACGTGTACCAGTTGATTACCAAAGTCGCGGCGACCGATTCGACTGTTTTCATTTCGGGTGAAAGCGGCACGGGCAAGGAACTGGCGGCGCGGGCGATTCATACCAACAGCCGGCGCGCGGCCAAACCGTTTGTGGCAGTCAACTGTGCGGCGCTGGCGGAATCTTTGCTGGAAAGCGAAATGTTCGGGCACGAGAAGGGCGCCTTCACCGGCGCCCTGAATCAGCGCAAGGGCCGGCTCGAATTTGCCGACGGCGGAACGGTGTTCCTCGATGAAATCGGCGAACTCTCTCCTTCGTTGCAGACGAAGCTCTTGCGCGTCTTACAGGAGCGAGAGTTCGAGCGCGTCGGCGGTAACAAACCGATGAAGGTGGATATCCGCGTGATTGCCGCCACCAACCGCGACCTGGTGGCGGCGATTTCGGAAGGGGCGTTTCGCCAGGACCTGTTCTTTCGATTGAACGTGGTCGAATTGAAAATGCCGGCGTTGCGTGATCGCGCCGACGATATTCCGATGCTGGCGAATTTTTTCGCGGTTAAATACGCGGACAAATGCAATCGACGCGTGGTGGGGATATCGCCCGAGGCGCAAAAGCTGCTGCAAAGCTATGACTGGCCCGGCAATGTCCGTGAACTTGAGAACGCGGTTGAGCGCGCGGTGGTGCTGGGCTCAACTGATTACATTCTGAAAGAGGACTTGCCGGAGTCAGTGCTGGAAACTGGTTCACCGCATGCCGATGAGCCGTCCGGCTATCATGACAACGTCACCAGTTCCAAGAAACAAATCATCGTTGAGGCCATAAAAAAGGCCGAGGGCAGCTTCACCGAAGCGGCGAAACTCCTCGGTCTCCATCCGAATTATCTACACCGGTTGGTGAGGAATCTGAATCTCAGAGAGCAATTGAGACAATAGTGAGAATTCGAAAGGTTCTCACGGCTAGTGACCCCAATTTGACTGGAGCGCAACTCGGTCGCCAGGTCTAGAGAAAGGCAAGCGAAGACGCTTGCGCTCCAGCTCCGAAAACCGGCACCGATTTCAAATTAGGGCGCTACCTTCTCACGCTCTCACTTGACCTCAAACACCGCCGTATTGGACTTCGCCGGCTTTTCCTTTCCCCAAAATCGAAACCAGAAAGTTAGTTCGTACCGGCCGGGAGCAAGTGGCAGGTCGTACCAGTCGTTGAGCTGCAAAAAACCAACTCGTTTCGGCTCCGCGGGTTCCAGGCGGTATACGACCCGGCTGCCGTGGAAGGGGTGTACTTCATGGTCCACCTTATCAAGCTTCTCGTCCGTTCCGTTTCGGTAGGGCACGCGCTTTCCGTCCTTGACCAGCCGCGGGCGCCACTGAAAGAGGTGATTGCTAACACTCATATCAATGTCGGTTGCCTGCGGCATCTGGTTCTTCATGACCAATTCAAAGAAAGGAGAGTCGCCTTGTTTGTAGTTATCTGTCGACTGGTAACTGCCGCTGAAAGAATTCCACGCCACCGGAGTGACTAAGAGTTCGATCGCCCGTTCAGGCATCTCTTTGCCATTCGATTTATCACCCTTTTGGTCCGGCGCGTTGCGATTAGCTTGCTGCCCCAAGGCGCCGAGACAAACAGAAAAGGAGACGATTAAGCCCAGGATGAGTCTCCGCCGCCGTTGTTTCTTTCGTTTGCCGCCTCTTTCGCGCATAGCTAACATCTCTCTTATATCGCACCTCAATCACAGAGCAAGGTTTAGGCAGGCATGGGTCCGGATCCGGCGTGGGTGTCGGGCTCGCTTTATCCACCCTTCAGCGATACTTCATGTGCGATGGCAAGACGCCGAAAGTCCTCTTGAACCTGTGCGTGAAGTAACTGTCGCTGTTCAAGCCGATGGCGGCCCTCACTTCTTTTACTGACAAGCTTTGGGAACGCAACAGTTCCTCAGCCGACCGCATGCGAATAGCGCCGAGATAGGCAGTTGGCGTTACGCCGGTTTCAGTTTTGAATTTGTGCCGCAGGCGGGAAGAAGACAGACCGACGCCGCGGGCGAGTTGCTGCAACGAAAGGCTTTGATGGTAATCGCGATTTAAGATCGCGATGATCTCCTGGATGCGGGTATCCATTGGCGACGCTCCTTGGACGAATCGCCTGTTCCGGCAAAAGCCAGAAGGCCGGTTCAAGCGATTTAAGGAATTCCGGGGGGGGTGGACCGCGCTAAACATATCTGCGCTAAACATACCTGAGCTGGTAACTCGGGTTTTCTCAAGACAATTGCGTTGGCGAATTATTCGCCAGCTTGCGGCACTTCACTCGACACTAAGGGTTGAAGAAAACTCGTGAGCTAACGTACCGCGGCCAAAACTTCTTCCTCCTTGTCGTGCGGCAACTGACCTATCCAGGACTTGACGACAGCTCCGGCGCCGTCAACCAGGATCAAAGTCGGCGTCGCGCTGACGCCCAGCGAGGGCGGCGACACCTGCTGAATATCGTCGATGGTCACTTTCAGTCCGCTTAGATATTCTGCCGAGGCGTCTCGCGGTTGCGGCAGCACCGCCACCAGCCTCGTGTTTGGTGACGCGGTTTGGATCAGACGCTGATAAAACCCCGCACTGGCTGAACAGTATTTGCACTGAGTGGACAAGGCCAGGAGCAACGTCTTTCGATTTTTTGCCCAATCTTCGTTTGGCAAATTGACTTTCGTGCCGGCGGCGATCGTGGGCTGAGGCGAGTTCGATGGCTTAGCGCGAAAATATCTGACGGCGGCGATGCCAACTAAGATGGCCACCACGATAATGCCGATGTTGGCAACGGTTTCAATTCTTTTTGCCAGCAGACTCATGCTTTATGCTCCGAAGTTTTTCGTCAGCGACTAACTTGTCGGACTTCCACTGCTCAATCCCGGCCAGCGCCACAACTTGTCGCAGAGGATCCTGAAATTGAAGAGCGGCGGCAACGGTCCGCTCCTCATTCATGGCGGCCAGCTTTTTGAATAGAGAGGTTTCGAAACCCGTACGGGCCTGAGTCGTGTCCAACTCGCTGCGATTGGCGGCGACCACCAACTCATCGAGCACATCCAGCGCCAACTCGTCCTGCATTGAAAGCACTGCGGATACCAGGCTCCCCAGGCTTGAAAGCACGGGGTCCCGATCGCGCTTGGTTCCAGCGAAGGATGCGGGAACGCCGGGCGGCGGGGTAAACGGCGTAACGTCAGCCTTCTTCAGCTGTCGCACGGCCTGGTTTACGGAATCGCGGGCGCAAAGATCATCTTTCTTGGCGGCACACTTTCCTGCGATAACCGGAAATACCTTCAGAATCGAGTTGGCTTTGGTGAGCGACTCAGCCATTTTTTGTGCGGCCGGAATATCGTCCTTGTTGGCCAGACTGATAGCCTGCTGCATATTGACCATTTCCGTGAGTTCGGTTTTCTGTGGGCCGTCAGGGAGCTTGTCGATCAACTTACGCGCTTTGGCAAAATCTCCCTGGCTGATCAATCTTTGGATCATGATCCCGTCGGGCTGATCGCTGTCGAGTTCCTTGTCGACCTGCTTTTCGAATTTCTCTTTGTATTCTTTTTCCATGCTCCTGGAGCTAGGAAGCGAAAGACTATCTCCGGAGGCTCGGCTGCGCAGCTCGAGGTCGAAGTATGGCTGTCTGAGTTCGGGCGTGTACTGCTGGACCATCGGCCACATTCCAATCAGGTAGCCTCTCGATGATCTCAACTCGTCGGGAGTCATTTGATTTAATAACTCGAGAGTATAGGCAACGTACTCCCGGATGACCGCCGGCGCGGTCGATCTGATGTCCACTCCCGGCGCGCCCAGGTTCGATTTCGGAAACATCACGAGGCTGGCGAGGGCAAAAAAGACCCGTGGTTCGCTGCCGTTACTAAATGAAAGAGGAGTCGATCTAAGACGCTCGATATAAGCCAGAATCAAGCGATCGGCGGCAGCTCTGTCTTTTGCTGCGACCCGGCCGATTTCGATCGAAGCGTTTATCTGCGTCGGATCAGCATCCATGGCTTGAGTCAGATAATTCGCAGCCGCATCATAGTCACCCTCGGCGATAGATTCCTGCGCCAGATCCGCGAAGCTGCCATGTGCTTGCGGCGCTCCCAGCTTGTCGATGACCAGGCTTGACAACTCATTCGCGAGCGCCTGATCACGGCGAGCAACTCGCAGTATTCGCTCTCGCACAACCATTCCGGCCGTTTCAGAAGCTGAAGACATTTTCGGCGGCGCCCCGACAGCGCGACTGCCTGGTTTTGATTGATCCGCTTCACTCGGAATCGTCAAACCAATCGAGTCTCGCAACAGCTTCTTTGCCAGATTCTGATCGAGGTACCAGGCGGCCTCGGCCACTTCTGTCTGGGCTAGCGCTCGGGCCAGGGGCGCATCAATCTGCTTGGCACGGGCGCCCAGACTTTGAATGTCTGAAACCAGCGCGAGTCGATCGTTTATCAACACAGAGTCATCAGGTACAGACGTCGTCGACTGCCCAAAGACTGAGGAGGCAAAGATTGCCATGGCGGCAAACGCCGAAACGCCTCGTTTACGAGTCATCCTCATCAGCGTTATCGACACCAGACCCTCCCGTGATGAATAACTTTCAGACTTAAGCCAGCACCAGAGGTGACGCCCCTCGAGGTACGGCAGCGATCAAAAGATCAGCATCGCAAGTAATCACCACTGGCCGGTAGATAGCGAAGCAAACTAGTTAGAGTAATAGACGATGTCCGGGCAGCCATTCGCGGCTGCGCTGGCACACGCCTGGCTGGCGGCATAGTCCATATCCGGGCTCGAAGTGCAGGAGCCGTTGCTGCACGACCAAAGAAAGTCTCCGCCTGAGGTACCGCAAGTGATCATCACCATGCCGCCGCTGCTATTGTTCGCGGAAAGAACGCAACCGAAACTCGCCTCAGCGCGCGCGTTCAACCACAGCCCGGCTGAAATCAGGATGGCGAGACAGGCAATCCGAGAAGCAAGTTTGAAATATCCGGTCTTGAACATTTGTATCCTCCGTGTGTGAAGAGACTGAAGTTACGGCCGTCAGAGACTTCAAGTCGGAGCTTGCATCGGCCATCGGACCCTTTGGATGGCGGGCATGCTAGCCTTCAGCAAGAAAAAAGGCAAGAACTTTTTCAGCGTGTATTAACTTGCTGTTAAGTGCGATTTCGTACCGTTAGTCATCACCAGACGACACGCCGTGCCCGGGCATGATTTTGTAGAAAGGCCGTAAGGCAGCGGTAAGAACAGGTTCAGGGAAGCGAATCTGACCAGGCGGGAGATACGCTATCTCAGGCGCTCTGAACTCATGCCACGGCCCGGCAGCTAGTGCCTCATAACGCCGCGCGATTGGCACTTGCAGGAAGACCTACCTTTTGCTGGTCGTGTCCCAATTCAGTTTTTCTGAGCCTCTGCGGATCTCGGCGGCTCCGCGGTGACTCCTTTCCTGAACCAATCTTCACCACATAGACACGGAGGGCTCACAAAGACACAGAGAAAATCGCAAATTGGGCACGACTCTTTTGCTCTGTCTGTGGCGCGCAATCTATAAATGGTTTACAATCGCGGCAGTTTCGCTAACGAATCGCACTGGAGCGAATTGCCCCGCAGCGAAACAGAAAAAACGGCCAAATAATCTAAGAGAATCCGCTGATTCGTTGTATATTTGGTTTGTCCCCTTGGATCCGGGAGCCATCTTCAGTATTTCAAGCCCGCAGTAAGGAATCATGGAAGAATATTCAGACCGAACCCCTGCCGATATCGCCCGATACCCGATGGTGCCGATTCGCGATGTCGTGATTTTTCCTTTCACCAAAGTTGCTTTCAAAATTGGCCGGCCTGGCTCGGTGCGAGCGCTGGAAATGGCGCTCGCCTCAGATCGGACCATCTTTCTTTCGACGCAGCATGACGCGACCGTCGATGAGCCGACACCCGATCAGATTTACCGAATCGGCACGATTGCGCGAATTTTGCAGTCGCAGCGGCAGGAAAATGGCCAAATCAAAGTGGTCGTGGAGGGGCGCGAGCGCGCCACCACCATCCGCGTCGACAATAACGCCGGCGCCTTCACCGCGACTGTCCGGCGCGCGCCGGTGGTCAGCGAAGAGGGCGTACGCACCGACGCGCTGGTGCAGAAGATTGCCCAGTTGATTGAGCAACATCTGCGGCTGGCGCCGGATGTGCAACCGGATGCGCTGCAGACCGCGATGCGTAATGCCGACCCTTCGCACATGGCCGACGCCCTGGCGTCCCAATTACGAATTTCAGTGGAAGACAAGCAGGGCCTGCTCGAACTGTTTTCGGCGCAGGCGCGCCTGGCGCGTTTGATTGAGATTCTGGAAATCGAACTGGAGAAGCGGCAGCTCGATCGCACAATCCAGACACGCGTCAAGCGCCAGATGGAGAAGGCGCAGAAAGAGTACTATCTCAACGAGCAAATCAAAGCGATCCACAAAGAGCTGGGCCGCAAGGATGAACGCGCTGAACTCGATGAGCTGAAAAAGAAGATCGAGGAAGCCGGCATGACCGAGGAAGCGAAGGAGAAAGCGCTTCAGGAATTGCACCGGCTGGAAGCGATGCCGCCGATGTCGGCGGAAGGCACGGTCTCCCGCACCTACATCGACTGGCTGGTTAACGTGCCCTGGAAACAGAAGTCCAAAGAGATTAAGGACCTGGCCAAAGCCGAAGAGGTGCTCAACGAGGATCACTACGGCCTGGAGAAGATCAAGGACCGCATTCTCGAGTATCTGGCCGTTCGCCAACTGGTGAAGAATCCTAAGGGTTCGATTCTCTGCTTCGTGGGACCGCCGGGAGTCGGCAAGACCAGCCTCGGCAAATCGATTGCCAAGGCCACCGGGAGAAAGTTCGTGCGCCTGTCGCTGGGCGGCGTGCGCGATGAAGCCGAGATTCGCGGCCATCGGCGCACTTATATCGGCGCCTTACCGGGACAAATCATCCAGATGATGAAGAAAGCCGGCACAGTGAATCCCGTGCTGCTGCTGGATGAAGTCGACAAGCTGGGCACTGATTTCCGCGGCGATCCGAGCTCGGCTTTGCTGGAAGTTCTCGATCCGGAACAGAACCACATGTTCCAGGATCATTATCTTGACGTCGAATACGATCTCTCGAAGGTTTTCTTTATCGCGACCGCCAACGTGATGCACACCATTCCGCCGCCTTTGCAGGATCGGCTCGAAGTGCTGCGCTTGTCCGGATACACCGAACGCGAGAAGCTCGAGATCGCCAAACGACACCTGGTCCCCAAGCAGGCCGAAGCCAATGGATTGCGCGGCGAGCAGTTCGATTTCACTGACGAAGGCATCCTCGAAATCATCCGCCATTACACACGCGAATCAGGCGTGCGCAACCTTGAACGCGAAATCGGCTCGTGCTGCCGTAAGGTCGCGCGCAAGTTTGTGGGCGAAAATGTCGAAGCGGGATTCAAAGACGTAATCACCGCCGAACGGGTCCAGCAGATGCTGGGGCCGATCAAGTTCCGCCAGCAGGGTATCGCCGCTGAGAGCGAGGTTGGCCTGGCTACCGGCCTGGCCTGGACAGAAGTGGGCGGAGAGGTGCTGCAAATCGAAGCGACGCTGGTTAAAGGCCGCGGCGCCGTGACGCTCACCGGCAAGCTTGGCGATGTAATGCAGGAATCGGCGCAGGCGGCGCTCACCTGCATCAAAGCGCGCGCGGAGCGTCTGGGCATGAGCCTCGACTTTATCCGCAAGCGCGACCTGCACATCCATATTCCCGAAGGCGCCATCCCGAAAGATGGCCCATCAGCCGGCATTACCATGGCTGTGGCGATGGCCTCGGCGTTAATGCGCTCGCCAATCCGCAATAATGTCGCCATGACCGGTGAGATTACTTTGCGTGGCCGGGTGCTGCCGATTGGCGGCGTCAAGGAAAAACTGCTGGCGGCGCATCGCTTCGGCATCGACACAATCATCCTGCCGAAGGACAACGAAAAGGATTTGGTTGACGTGCCCGAAGAGGTCCGCAGCGTCCTGGACGTCAACCTCGTCGAAACGATTGACGAGGTGATCGCCCTGGCTTTGGTCGAGCAAACGGCCGACGCGGCCCTCGGGGACGAAAGCAAGACGCCACCGATTTGGACGACCGAACCGCCTCCGGGCTTGCAAGCGCCCGTCGAGCAGTAATCGGTTCGGTCCTTCTTCTCAGGGAGAGGGCCAGGATGAGGGCTTAAGCCAGCCGCTCGCGCAAACCCTCACCCCAACCCTTCCTCATAAGAGAGGGAGTAAATTTTCAGTTTTTCATTTTGCACTTTAGTACGCGCAGCGCACGGATACGTGTGACTGCGCTAAAGCCGTAAACATGCTTTTAGACAAGGGAGTGAAATAGATGGGCAAACATGAAGATGCAGATCTGATTCTGAAGCTTTACGATCTTCGGCGCGAAGCGACCATGCGCGAAGCGCGCAACTGGTGGTTCACTTTTAACCCCACCAGCATTCAGGAAGTCATGACCACTATGATGGGCGAACACAGCGGCTACATGCGCATGGTTCTTTCCTATTGGGACATGGCCTGCGCGCTGGTGCTCAGCGGCGCGATTGACGAGGAACTCTTCAACACCGTAAACGGCGAGCACCTGATCGTCTATATGAAAATTGAACCGGTGCTGCAAGACCTGCGCACCATGTTCGATAATCAGGACTTTGCGAAGAGCCTCGAGACCGTAGTCAAGCGTATGCCCAACATCGAAGCGCGGATGGCCAGCATGCGCGATCGATTTAAACAGATTCAGGCAATGCGCGCCCAGCAGGCAGCGGCTGCCGGAGGAGCCCAGTCGTAAGCGCATTTTGCGATGGACCGGATGGAGGCGCTCGTTGACACATGAAAATCACGAGCGCCGACTTCCTTAAAAGCGCACTCCAGGAAAGCGACTGGCCCCACGATGCCGTGGCCGAAATCGCTTTCCTCGGCCGATCAAACGTCGGCAAATCAAGTCTGATCAATTCCCTGCTGGGCGTCCGTGGACTCGCGCGTACTTCATCTACGCCGGGACGGACGCAAATGCTCAACTTCTTTCTCATCAATAAACAGTTTCGATTTGTAGACCTGCCCGGTTATGGGTATGCCCGGGCGCCCAGGGCTCTGCAACAGGGTTGGAGCGCCGCCGCTGAAGAATTCCTTGCGAAGCGCGCGCAGCTTGTGTTATCAATTCATATCGTCGATTCGCGTCACGAACCTTCGAAGCAGGATTTACAGCTTCACGAGTGGCTCGTTCATCATCAAAAGCCACATTTAATCGTCATTACGAAGTCCGATAAGCTTTCAAAAAACGAATTAAGCCAGAGCCTTAAACGCGCCGGCCGCGCATTCGACGTATCCAACTTGATTCCATATTCATCGACCAGGCGCCAGGGACGAGAGCAGCTTTGGAATGCAATCGAAAAGTCGTTAAAGCGCTAAGATGAAATAGAGCTGCCCGCGATTTACCGCTTGCGATTTTTCAGGTTTTGTTTAGAATTGAATTTCCGAAACTCGTTTCGTTGCGATCAATAAGTCAACCGGCCTTGGCTGAAACCCGATTCTGACCTGAGCCACGCATCCCCAATAATCGGCATCCAATTCGCGCGACCTTAACTTTTCATCTGGATTCCGACCACTGACGGACACGCGGGCAAGTTCATTTTGGGCATTGCGGAGAGAAGCCCCCACACGAGCTTCTCGTCAGGCACACCGCACGGAACTTTTCCTTTGACCGGCACGCTTGAAATCAATTGACACTAACAAATAACAGGCGCAGAAAACCTGCGCACGAAAGAAGTGATATGGCAAAACAAAGACGCAGTAGCAACGGCGGCAGTAACAACGATGGTGGTGGCGTGGCCACCGCCGAGGCCCCACCAGAGCCGGCCACCAGCAGAGACGGCAGAGAAGAAATCTTCAATCTCTCCGAGCTGAAAGAGATGTCCATTTCCAAGCTGACTTCGGTCGCCAAGGGGATGGATGTGCCGGGCGCTACCGGCATGCGTAAGCAGGAGCTGATTTTCAAAGTCCTGGCCGCCCAAACCGAAAAGAGCGGCCTGATCTTCTCTGAAGGCGTGCTCGAAACGCTGCCTGACGGATTCGGATTTCTCCGCGCGCCGGAATACAACTACCTGCCCGGTCCGGACGATATCTACGTCTCGCCTTCGCAGATTCGCAAATTCGACCTGCGCACCGGCGATACCATCAGCGGACAGATTCGACCGCCCAAGGAAGGTGAGCGCTACTTCGCGCTGATTAAGGTCGAAGCCATTAACTTCGAATCGCCTGAACAGGCGCGCGACAAAGTCTTCTTTGACAACCTGACGCCGCTCTATCCGGACGAAATGCTCAAGATGGAGGTGGCCGCCGACAATCTGTCCGCGCGGGTCATCGACCTGGTGACGCCCATCGGCAAAGGCCAGCGCGCTTTGATCGTTTCGCCGCCCCGCACCGGTAAGACGATGCTGCTGCAGACGATCGCGAATTCGATCACCCAGAACCATCCGGAAGTGACTTTGATCGTGCTGCTCATCGACGAGCGGCCGGAAGAAGTTACCGACATGCAGCGTTCGGTGCAGGGCGAAGTCATTTCCTCGACCTTCGACGAACCGCCCACCCGGCACGTCCAGGTCGCCGACATGGTGATTGAGAAAGCCAAGCGACTGGTCGAACACAAACGCGACGTGGTCATTCTGCTCGACTCGATCACTCGCCTGGCGCGCGCTCATAACGCGGTCGTGCCGCCGAGCGGCAAGATTCTCTCCGGCGGTATTGACTCAAACGCGTTGCAGCGCCCGAAGCGTTTCTTCGGCGCCGCGCGCAATATTGAAGAGGGCGGCTCGCTGACCATCATCGCCACCGCGCTCATCGACACCGGTTCGCGCATGGACGATGTCATTTTTGAAGAGTTCAAAGGCACCGGCAACTCCGAAATCCATCTCGATCGCCGCTTGAGCGACAAGCGTCTGTTCCCGGCCATCGACCTGCAACGCTCCGGCACCCGCAAGGAAGAGCTGTTGATTCCAAAGGACGACCTGGCCCGTATCTGGGTCATGCGCCGCGTGCTCAATCCGCTCTCACCGACCGAGCAGATGGAAGTCGTGCTCGAGCGGCTGGAGAAGACCAAGAGCAACGCAGAGTTCCTGGCATCCATGCAGAGCTAGCACCGCAGGGATGAAGGCGGAAGGATGAAGCTTTGGACTTCGCCTTTTTATCTTTTATCCTTCCGACTTCATCCTTGCATTAATGCGCGTCGCAATTCTTTCACCCGAGGCAGTTCCCTTCGCCAAGGTCGGCGGACTGGCTGATGTTTCCGGCGCGCTCACCAAAGCCCTCCACACAGAGCAGGTCGATTCACTCTTAATCCTCCCGCTCTATGACTCAATCGATCGCCGTCAACTGAAAGTCTTCGACCAGGGCATCGGCATTTACTGGCGCGGCCAGAGTGCGCGGGTGCGCATCTGGCAAAGCGACCAGTTGATTGCGCCCACGTATTTCATCGATGCGCCGCCGTATTTCAGCCGCGGCAAAATCTACGGAGATAACGACGATTTCGAGCGCTTCGCGTTTTTCTGCCGCGCGGCGGTGGCGCTCACGCGGCGGCTCGACCAGCCAATCGACGTTCTCCACTGCAACGACTGGCAGACTGGCTTTGCCGCCGTCGAGATGAAACGGCTGCGCCACCATGACAATTTTTACGCGGGCACGAAGATCCTCCTGTCGATTCACAATCTCGCTTACCAGGGTTTGTTTGATCCAAACGACCTGTGGTGGCTGGGATTCAGCGAGGAAGGCGATCAGTTTCTTTCAAACGGCGCGGCGTCGGCGTTGAAGGCCGGCGTCATGGCCGCCGATGCGATTTCCACTGTCAGTCCCCGCTACGCGCAAGAGATCCAGACTCCGGAACAAGGTTATGGTCTCGACTGGCTGATGCGCCTGCGGCACGATCGGCTGGTGGGAATTACGAACGGCGTCGATTACGAAATCTGGAATCCGGAAACCGATCCGCATATCGCGGAGAATTTCTCGGCTGATGATTTGAGCGGCAAAAGCGCATGCAAAATCGATTTGCTGCGGCGCTTCGCCTTGCCGGTCGAACCTGAGCGGCCAATCATCGCCATTATTTCGCGTCTGGTGCCGCAGAAGGGTTACGACCTGATCCGCGAAGCTGCGGGCGCGATTCTCGACACCGGCGCCTTCTTCATCGGCCTGGGAGCCGGCGCCAAAGAATACGAAGATTTCCTGCAGGGCTTGCATGACGCGGCGCCGCACCGGGTGGGCATCTACAAAGGCTTCGCAGGCGAACCGCTGGCGCACCAGATCGAAGCCGGCGCCGACCTCTTTCTGATGCCGTCTTTGTATGAACCGTGCGGTCTGAACCAGATGTACAGTATGCGTTACGGCACGGTTCCCGTGGTGCGCGCCACCGGCGGGCTCGATGACACGGTGCAAAGTTTCGCGGACGCCGACGGCGCGGGCACCGGGTTCAAGTTTGGGCCTTACTCAGCCTCGGCCATGCTTGAAAAAATCCGCGAAGGGCTTTACTTTTATAATCAGCGGGAAGCTTGGAAGAAGATTCAACGAAACGGCATGACCACGGACAATTCATGGTCCAATGCCGCCAAGAAATACATTAAGCTTTACGAACAGATTCCGCGCGACGACTGGCAATAACTTAGTATTTCCACTGAATTCAAGGAGTTTTTCAATGAGTGATCACGTACAAGAAGTGAGTGATAGCAGTTTTGAGAATGACGTTTTGAAATCAACCCAGCCCGTGCTGGTAGATTTTTGGGCCGCCTGGTGCGCGCCGTGCCGGATGTTGGCGCCGACGGTCGAAGCCGTCGCCGAAAAGTATGCCGGCAACGCCCGCGTCGTAAAATTGAACGTTGACGACAATCCGTCGGTGTCGCAGCGTTATGGCATCAAGGGCATTCCGACGCTGATCCTTTTCAAGAATGGCCACGAAGAGGAACGCGTCGTCGGCGCTACTTCTGAAGCGGCCATCTCAAAAATGATCGAAAAGCACGTCAGCGCAACGACCGCGGCGTAGCAGTTTCCGGAGCACCATCGAGGCGCGGTTTCGTGATCAGCCCGAGCCGCGCCCTCTTTGTGTCCAAATAATTTCCAAGACCCAAGGTCCGACGTAAAATGTCGAACGTCGAACGTTCCAAGCCAGTAACGCATCGACTAGACCGACTTTGGACATTAGACCGTGAACGTTCTTTTTCTGACTTCTGACTTCTGATCTCTAATTGATGGTTATCGCAGTCATCGGCGCCCAGTGGGGCGATGAAGGAAAAGGCAAGATTGTCGATCTGCTCGCCGAGCGCTTCGACATCGTGGTCCGCTATCAGGGCGGCCATAACGCCGGTCATTCCGTGCAGGTGGGCAATCAGTCATTCGTGCTGCACCTGTTGCCATCCGGCATCGTGCACGAGGGCAAAAGCTGCGTGCTCGGTAACGGCATGGTCATCGATCCCAAAGCTTTCTTCGAGGAAGCCGACCGACTGTCGTCCCAGGGAATCCAGGTCACGCCGGAACGCGTTAAGATCAGCTCGCGCGCCCACCTGATTCTTCCCTATCATCGCGCCCTCGATCATACGAGCGAGGAACGTCTCGGCAACGAAAAAGTCGGGACCACGCTGCGCGGCATCGGGCCCGCTTATGAAGACAAGGCCGGACGCCGCGGTATTCGCGTGGCCGACGCGCTCGTCCCCGAAGTGCTGCGCTCGCGCATTGAGCGCAATCTGGAAGACGCAAATCGGATCATCGAGGCCTACGGCGGCGAGCGGCTGGATGCCGAGACAATCATCAGCGAAACCACGACGATACTCGAGCGCCTCGCGCCGTTTCTTGCCGACACCAGTCACTTTCTCAATCAGGCCGCAGCTGCCGGCCGCACGATTCTGCTCGAAGGCGCCCAGGCGACACTGCTGGATGTCGACCATGGCACTTATCCCTTTGTCACGTCTTCCAACACCACGGTAGGCGGCGCGTGTATCGGCACCGGTCTCGCGCCCAGGCACATCACCGGGGTGCTGGGCATCGTGCGCACCTACACGACCAGAGTCGGCGAGGGTCCGTTTCCGACCGAGATGCTCGCCGGCGAAGAAGAGCTGGGCCAGATGATCCGCGAACGCGGCCGCGAGTATGGCGCCTCCACCGGACGGCCGCGGCGTTGCGGCTGGTTCGACGCTTTCGCCACCCGGTATGCGGCCGAAATCAACGGCTTCACTTCGGTAGCGCTGACGAAACTCGACGTGCTCGATGCGCTGGACGAGATCAAGGTCTGCGTCGGCTACCATCTGAATGGAAAGCGATGCGAGTCATTGCCGTCGGTTTCGCACGATCTCCGGCGCGTGGAACCGATTTATGAAACGCTGCCCGGATGGAAGTCTGCAACGCTCGGAGTCACTCAGTTGAGCGACCTCCCGCGCGAGGCCCGCGAGTACGTCAATTTTCTTTCCAATCAGATCGGAGTACAGATTGGCTTGATCTCGACCGGCCCCGAACGTTCGCAGACGATCGTGGTTAGGGACTCAGCCTTAGCGGAATGGTTGAGGTAATGCAGACCAATGTCCCAAGTCCAAGGTCCAATGTCGTTCCGATTGTCAGGGGCTTTGTTCCCTCGATCGGTTTTCGACTTTAGACTCTGGGACATTTTTACCCTTGGACATTGGACTTTGGACATTGGACTTCTTAAACTGCTTTTCATCGTGGGCCGATAGCTCAGTCGGTAGAGCAACTGGCTTTTAACCAGTGGGTCGCAGGTTCGAGTCCTGCTCGGCTCACCACTTTTTGAAAAGACAAAGCGGTTGGCGAACAGGCCAACCGCATTTTTGTTTCTCTCTCTGCCTTGCCGAGGGAAAACTTTTCTCGCCCGCATCGAAAGTGTCATCAACCTTTGACGTCATCACTCCGTGCCCGGCTTCACGGCAGCAAGGGCAGCGGCGGCGGCCAGCTTCTGTTTGGCTTGCCAGGGCGGACCATTCACTCGGCCCATCTCGCGCAGGAGAGTATCGATCTCATCGCGGCCGAGTGCGGCCGCCGCATCGCCAATCACTAGTTCACGATCGTACCAGTGTACCGACCAGCCGCGAGCTACGGCGGCGGCCGCAAGCGCCTCGCGATACATGACAGAGTCAGCGTAGGTCTGTGCCCGGTTGTCCGCGATCCGTTCCGCGATGGTGGGTGGCAGTTTTGGGCACGCGCGAATGGCAATAGTAGTAATCGGTACGGGCACCGCCGCGGCCAGCGCCCCGAGACCTTCGCGCGCGCCACGCGCCGCGGACGCATGCACCCGCTCGACCAGCGCCACCGCTTCCGCCAGCGAAGTCGGTCGCGCCCACGGCGAATTCAGATAACGGCCCATCGCCCAGGAACCTTCATGGTGATGCGGGTGGGTCGACAGACCGCGTTCCGTGAGAATGATCTCGCGTCGATCGAGGAGTTCGCCAGCGGCCGTCACCGTCACGAGCACTGCCGAGTTGCCATTCTCGACTACGCCGACACTCGCGGCTGGTCTGGTCACTGCTGCGGCCATGTTCGTCCTGCCCGTCACGCTGTCAATCAATCAGTTTCCGCCCGAATGAATCGCATCGTCATGCTCCCTTGCTTGAAGGTCAGAACCGTCATGACGTCCGAGCTGCCTTCGAATACCACCTCTGCCTGCTCCGGCATCATCGGTGTAAATTTATGTTCGGCGATGGGTTTGAGAAAGACTCCCGGCGCGTCGTCTGGGAATGCCAGCAGTCGCCCGTGATGGATGTTGATTAGCACGGCGGATCGATTGTCGCTCTCGTACCGGCCCACATAAGGTTTCAGCACCTCGGCGTCCACTGCGGGCCAGGGCGTCAACATCTCGGCCGGGACTTCCTGTCCAAACGTCAGCCAAAAACCGTTTACGTCGCGCACGATGATTTCGCGCATGCCGTAGAACATGTTATGCGGAGCCTCGACAATCTCAACGCGATCCTTGATTCGGTCGTAGAGATCGTCGACGTTTTCGGTGTAAGCGTAGAGGTCTACCTCGCGACGGTGATGGGAACTAAGCCGGCCACCTGAGCTGAACATGACTTCGCCCGCACCAAACGAGACCATCGCAAAGCTCAATCCGCCGCGACTGTCATCGTAGGTCACCGTGACATCGAAACCGATTTCGCGATACCAGTCGACGGTCCTACGCACATCCGGTACGTGGAACATTGGCACAACCTTCTTCCGCACGACTGCCCCCTTCGGCTGTCTTCAGAGCGGCATGATAAAGCCGGACCACTCTGAAGAAAAGTCCGCTGCGGTATCTATCGGAAGCTGAAAAGTGTGCTGTTGAATCGTGGCCTTCAGACTCTTAACTCGATCGCTAGTTGCGATTGGCCAGGCGCCCGCGCGGCATTGGGGGAGAATTGCGCGAAGGCGGCGCGGGATCGGCGAAGTACGCCCGGGCAATTCGATCCGCCACGGCGCTGCTGTTGATATTGGGAAGCGCTGAACTTCCTTGCGTACCAAGCTGAATCAGATAATCCTGGGTGATGCTTTGGCCGGCGGCCATATTCAGAGAAACGTTCCCATAGTACCAACGCTTCCAACCGCTCCAGTTGTGCCTTCCCTGGGTCCCCTGCCTGGGATTGTTGGGATTTGGAACTAAGAGAATGCTGGCCCTGGTGTAGTTCGTGAACGGCGCCGGGGTGGTACTCGCTCGCCAGTAAGCAAAGATATAGCTCTCCCTGGCGCTCAC
>Ga0126383_10000451_pt1 | contig 22637 bp, 22 predicted proteins | sample PanSoiMetPlot_35_FD_96882 | JGI IMG/M metagenome (GOLD analysis project Ga0126383, IMG submission 96882) | Tropical forest soil microbial communities from Panama - MetaG Plot_35 | ecosystem: Environmental > Terrestrial > Soil > Tropical forest > Bulk soil | place: Panama | collected 2016-02-17
GGTGCTGATCGGCGACCCCGGCCTCTGCAAGACAGCCTGCGACGAGCTGTTGCACCGTCACCGCATCTACGTGCAGCCGATCAACTACCCGACCGTACCGCGCGGCACCGAGCGGCTGCGCCTGACCCCGACCCCGTTGCACAGTGACGAAGACATCGACGCGCTGGTAGCCGGCCTCAGCGACGTCTGGACCCGCCTGACTCTGTGCCGCGCCGCTTGAGCGCTCGGCGGTTCATTTCGATCTCAGGGTGCGCCGGGGGCGGTGCTCCGCATAATCTCGGTGTAGAGCAGCTGGACTGCATCCGGTCTTCTGCCGGCGCGGAGTCGTTCGGCGAACTCGTGTTTGGCCAGCAGGCGAAGCCTTTGGAGCCTCGACAACCGAGCATTGTCCGCGCCCTCTCCGGCCGACAATCCCGACGTCACCAACACGCGGTTGCGGTATCGCTCGACGGCGGCTGGAAACTTGTCGCCCGCCCGCCCGCCGATGATCCATTCGTCCAAATGTCCCGGTCCCCAACTATAGGCGGCGATTGCGTCGGGCCAGCTGCCGTAGCGCCGGTACATCCGGGCGAGGTAGGCGCGGCCGAGAGCGCGGTTTTCGGTCTCGTCAAAACGGTCGCCGCCCCCGGCATCGGCTGCCGCCGCGGCGGTAACCTGCATCGGTCCCTGTGGGCCGTCCGCCGCGGCGCGCCACATTCTCGGATCCGTGCCGTGGCTCGACTCTGCGCCATCGACCGCATCGGCGATCCGGTCGAGAGCGCCGCCGGCCTGCTGCAACGAGGCAGTCGTGCCGCTTTCCGCCGACGCGAATCTACTGCCCGCGATAGCGGCCAAGATCGCCAAGAGCGGAAACATCCGCAACGAAAGGTCGCCGTGCCGGGACATCACGAGCTCAGTAGTTCGAAATCTCGACCAGATTGCGGTCCGGGTCGCGAATATAAACCGACTGTATCGTGCCGACCGCGCCGGCCCGCGGCCCCGGACCCGCCACGAGCGGAACCCCGCATGCTTCGAGATGCGCCATGACTTCCGCGAGCGGCACCGGCGTGATGAAGCACAAATCGCCCGAACCCGGGGTCGGTTTGTCGGCGACCAACCCCGGGATGTTGTCGGCAGGATGGAGGTTGATCTTCTGCTGACCAAAGCGCAGCGCTATGCGGCCTTCGCCAAAGCGCACGACCTCCATGCCCAGCGCCCGAGTGTAAAATTGGCAGGTTCGCTCGATGTCAGCGACAGTCAGAACCAGGTGATCGAGCCGTTCGATGTGCATCGCCATTGACCTCGCCGCCAAGGGACCGGTCCGAGATTGCCACGACCGACGCGATGCGGCCAGCCCCGCTCGCCATGGGGCCGGTCATCGCGCCACCCGTCAGCCGCTGACCTCGGCACCCGCATCGGCTGACATCCGCAGAAAGAACGGCACCGACAGCAGAGAAATCATCGCGACGCCCACGAAAGCCGGGTAGAAATCCCCGGCGATCGGCGCCGTCCCGCCGCGCAAGGTCAGCATCATCTGGAGGAACAGCGCACCGGTCGCGACGCCGACGGTCTGCGAGAGCTGCTGGGCCATGCTGGTCAGACTGGTGGCGCGGCTCAGCATCGCCGGCGGCACATCGGCGTAGCTCAAACTGTTGATGCTGGTCATCTGCAACGACCGGAAAAACCCGCCCGCCAGCAAGGCGAGGAAAATCACGTGATGCGGCGTGTCCGGTCGAAACAGACTGTAGCCGAACAGGAAGAGCGCGCTGATGACCGCGTCGCCGACGAGCACGACGCGGAAGCCGAGCGCGCGGATGATCTGCGTCGCCGTCATCTTCATCGTCATCGCGCCAGCGGCGCTCGCAAAGGTCAACAGCCCCGAGGACAATGCATCGAGGCCGAAGCCGACCTGCAGCATCAACGGCAGCAGAAAGGGCAGCGCGCCGAGCCCCATGCGAAACAGAAAGCCGCCGATCGTCGCCGACGCGTAGGTCGGGATTTTCAGCAGCGCGAGGTCAATGATCGGATGATCGACGCGAGAGGTGTGGCGGACGTAAAGGGCAGTGCAAGCAGCGCCGAGCGCCAGCAGAGTGATCACGACGATGGTTGGCAAGGCCCCGTGCCCGACATTTTCGAAACCGAACGCCAGCGCCGCGAGCCCGACGCCGGTCATCGCAAAACCGCTGAGGTCGAACGGACGGCGGCCGGTCTCCCTCAGGTCGGCAACGATCAGATTGACGAGCACGATCCCGAGCACGCCGATCGGGATGTTGATGAAGAAGATCCAGCGCCACGAGGCGTAGGTGACGATGAAGCCCCCGAGCGGCGGCCCCATCACCGGCCCGAGCAGCGCCGGGACGCTGACATAGGACATCGCCCGCACCAGGTCTGATTTCGCCACGGTCCGCAACAGCACGAGGCGGCCGACCGGCACCATCAGGGCTCCGCCCATGCCCTGCACGATGCGGGCACCAACGAGGGTGGACAGAGAGTCGGCGAAGCCGCAGCCGATCGAGCCCAATGTAAACACGACGATCGCCCCGCTGAATACTCGTCGAGCGCCGAACCGGTCGGCGACCCAGCCGCTTATCGGGATGAATACCGCAAGGCTCAGCAGGTAGCAGGTGATCGCCACGTTGAGCCGCAGGGGGCTCTCACCGAGCGATTGTGCAATTGTCGGCAATGCCGTGGCGATCACGGTCGAATCGAGGTTTTACATGAACATCGAGCAGGCGACGATCAGCGGCACCAGGATCGGGCGGGAACCGCTTACGGGCATCGGCTGATATAATGGCCGCCTCGCATCGCTGGCAACCTACCGATGATCCGCCAAATCCCGCTCTGGTTATGCTTGGTCGCACCCCTGCTCCTCGCGATCGCCGCATGTTCGGGGCCCGCGGTCGTCGAAAGCTCGGGGACCGCGGTAACCGTGCGCTACGGCAGCCTTGATGGCATCGACGAAGCGACGCGGCTCGCGCAAAAGGCGTGCTCCGTTCACGGCAGGACCGCGCGCCTCCGCACCGCCGCCAATTTCGGCCTGAACGATCGCTACGGCCATTTCGATTGCGTTTGAGCCGCTGCCGCCTCGCGCCGCTGTTGCGCGGGTCTCTTTCTCCTCCGCTACCCCCACGCTTCCCTCCCCCCAAGGCAAGCGGCGGAGGGTTGAGGGGTGGGGCGATGGCCCTAGCGGTGCAGCAGTACGTCGCGAGCGCGGTTGATCTTCGTCGCGAGATAGTCGGAGCCGCCGTGGTCCGGGTGCAGCTTGACCATCAGCCGGCGGTGCGCCTCCTTGACCGCCTCGGCGTCGGCGCCGGGGGAGAGGCCGAGGATCGCGGAGGCCTCCTCGACGCTCATGTCGCCGCTCGCGGGGCGGGCGCTGCTCCCTCCGGCCCCGCCGCCCGCGCGCTCGCCGGCGAGCTCGTCGCGCCAATCTGGTCGGACGCGGTCGAGATAGGCTTCGAGCAGCCGCGCGCCCTCCTCGTCCTCCGCCCGGCATTCGCGCAGCAACGCCAAGAGGTCGCCCGGTCCGAGTTCGTCGAAACGCATACCGGCAAAGCGGCCGCGCAGCACGGTCCCCTCCATGCTGCCGGTGTCGTGATCGAGGGTCATGCGCAGGAACGCCGTCGCCACGGTCGAGGTCTGCCCGCCGGCCGGCGGGCGGTAGCGGTCGAGCAGGCTGCGAACGCGAATAAGCAGGGGCATCAGCATCGCGAGCGGGGCTAGCAGCACTGCAAGCCGCCCCGAGATCGCCAAAGTCGCCACCGCGACGATGGCGATGACGATCCCGGTCACCTTGAGGCCGCGTGCGAGCCGTGCTGGGTCGGCGTTGACGAACAGATAGACCAGCAGCAGAAAGCCCGCCAGAACTGCGAACCCGCCAAGAAGGTAGAGCATCGCACCCGCTCACTTGCGCAGCTGCGCGGTCAACCGCAGCACCTCGCCACCCTTCTTTTCGCCATAAGCGGTCAACGCGCGGTAGCCGCCCGCGGCGTAGACGGCGACAGCGCCGAGCAATTCTTTGAGGCGATCGGCGCTCGACAGATCGAAACTGAGGCAGGCGCCGTGCGACAGATTCGCAATCTGCTTGAAAGCTGCCGCCGCCGTCCGGTCATGACCCTCGTGGAATAGAAAAATCGGTACGCCGAGGAGGCCGAGCTCACCGGCCACGCGGCACAGGCGGTCGACTTTTTCCTCCATCGCGTCGCCGACAAAAACGAGCGCGTTAACCTTGCGCGCCCGCGTCTCGCGAATGGCGTGGCTCAGCACACGCTCGATCTGGGTTTCACCGCCGATGCAAAACACCGAACGCATGACCCGGTGCAATTCCGTCGCGGTCGTCACCCATTTGCTGGATTTGCACTCCGAAAATCCGCGATAAAAAACCAGCTGGATTTCAAGCCCGCCGAGCGCGGCGGTCGCCTCGAACATCTCGCCCTGGATGCGGCAGGCACGGTCCCAAGTCGGCTCGCGGCTGGCCGTCGCATCGAGCGCAAAGATCAGCCGGCCCCGCCCGCCACCTGTGTGTGCCGGCGGCGCCTTCTTGAGCTTTTCGAGAAATTGTTCGACCTCGGCAGAGCGGGCCTCGGTCGGAAGACGGGTCTTGCTGTCGCTCATCGCGCCCCTCACGCCGGGCTGAGCCATACCGAAGTATCATGGAACACAGCGCCGCCGCGCGGCAGGCCCGGATCGGCGCTTGTCAACAAATTGATCCCGATGCCATCCTCAAAGGCATGATTGGGCCACAGCCCTTCGACAATCACAACGCGTCTTTGCAGCCCGTCAAAGGCACGAGCGTGCACGACGACGCTGCCCCGCCCATTCCCGATGCGCACCCGATCACCGTCTCCAAGTTTCAGCCCTTTCAAAACGTCGGGATGGACGAGGGCGGTAGGCCGACCCTCGCGGGCGATGCACGACGGCGTGTTGTTGAAGCTCGTGTTGAGAAACGAGCGCGATGGCGCCGCGACGAGCCGAAACGGCTGTTTGGCGTCACCCTCGTCGATCACCGCGACATGGTCCGGGAAAGCGGGTAGCGGCGCACGCTCAAACCCGATCGCCGGCCAATCGGCGCGGAAGTGGAATTTTTTGTCCGCATGGGCGAAGCCGTCGAGAAAATGGCCCGTCTCGAAAGGCGGACAGCAGTCGAGCCGGCCGTCCTCCAGGAAGCTCTCGACGGGGGGCAGACCGCTGATCCGCAGGGTCCGATCGATCAGCTCGAGCGCGCTCATCGCAAAACCAGGATGGTGCGCGCCGAGCCGCCCGGCAAGGCCGCAAATGACGTCGTGGTTCGACCGGCATTCGGCATAGGGCGGCAACACCGCGCGGCCGAGCTGCAAATAAGTGTGGGCGCCTGCTGGGTAAATGTCGTCATGCTCTAGGAAGGTCGTCGCCGGCAGCAGAACATCGGCCATCGCCGCGGTCTCGGTCATGAACTGCTCATGTACGCAGACGAACAGATCCGACCGGGCGAAGCCGCGATGCACGAGGCCCGACTCCGGCGCGACTACCATCGGGTTGGTGTTCTGGATCAGCAATGCCGCGACTGGCGGCCCGTTCCCGATGTCGCGCCGGTCGCCGGTCAACACCGGCCCGATGCGCGACTGGTCGAGGATGCGGGTCGCCGGGTCGAGCCGGTCGAGACCCTCGATCAGTGCGAGGTCAATGGGGACGAGGCCGAGGTTCGAATAGAGCGCCCCGCCGCCCTCGTAGGCCCAGGCGCCGGTCACCGCCGGCAGGCAAGAGACGGCGAAGAGTTGCGCGGCGCCGTTGCGTGACCGTGAGAAGCCGTAGCCGACGCGGATGTAGCTGCGCTTGGTGCGCCCGTAGAGCCGCGCAAAGCGGAGGATCTCGTCCTCCGAAAGCCCGGTGATCCGCGCCGCCCAACCCGGGTCGCGAGTAGCGAGATGCGCCTCGAGCCCGCCCGGGTCGTCGGTATAACGCGCCATGTAATCCCGGTCGGCAAAGCCTTCCTTGAAGAGGATGTGCATCACCGCACAGGCGAGCGCACCGTCGGTCCCGGGCAGCGGCGCAAGGTGGATATCGGCCTGCTCGGCGGTGGCGGTGCGGTAGGGATCGACAACGACGAATTTGGCGCCGCGTTCTTTCCGCGCGGTTGCGACATGGGTCATCACGTTGACCTGGGTCGAGACCAGGTTGCCGCCCCATACGACGATCAGATCGGATTTGGCGATCTCCCGCCCGTCGACGCCGCCCTTGGCGCCGACTCCGGCGAGCCAACCCGCGTCGGACAGCATATTGCAGATCGACAGATGCTGGCGCGAGTAGCGCATTGCGTGGCGCAGTCTGTTTATGCCGTCGCGCGGAACGAGGCCCATCGTCCCGGCGTAGTAGTAGGGCCACACCGTCTCGGGTCCGTCCTTTTGGGCGGCGCGGGTCAAGTGTTCGGCGATCTCGTCGAGCGCCTCGTTCCAGGAAATCGGCGCGAACGCGGCCGCGCCGACACCTTTCTCCCCGACCCGGCGCAGCGGGCGGGACAGCCGTTCCGGATGATGCTGGCGTTCGGCATAGCGCGCGACCTTGGCGCAGACGACGCCTCGCGTATAGGACTGGTCCATGCCGCCGCGCACGCGCCCGATGCGCCGGCCGTCGACCCGCTCGACATCGAGCGCACAGGCGCTCGGACAATCATGCGGGCAGACGCTGCGGACGATGTCGACCTGCAAGGATGGGCTCCGCCGTATTCTCCTGCGCAAGGATAGCATAATGGGCGGGCTGCCGGATCGATATGCGGCGAGGGCGGTCACGATTGTCGGGATTTGCAATTATAAATTGCATCGCCAATTGGCCGTCGCTGCATCTGCAGCAAATCTACAGCGAGATTTCCCCAATTAGTTGTACGGGTCTACCTGTGAAAGCCGGCGCCCATTGCCGAAGGATCTCATCTGCCAGTATGCAATGGGATTTCGGCTATTCTATGATCGAGAGGTGCCTCAGCGTTGCCCTTAGGTTCGCCGGGAGGCTGGAGAGCGAAATGACATTCGCGTTAACCCCTGAGCAGCAGGAGATCCGCGGCGCCGTCGCGCGGTTATGCGAGCGGTTTGACGACCAGTACTGGCTGAAGAAGGACGAGGACGGCGGCTTCCCCGGCGAGTTCCATAGGGCGATGGCGGAGGCCGGCTGGCTCGGCATCGCCATGCCGGAAGCGTATGGCGGCAGCGCCCTCGGCATTACCGAGGCCGCGATCCTGATGCAGGCGGTCGCCGAGTCGGGTGCTGGGTTCACCGGCGCCTCGGCTATCCATATGAACATTTTCGGACTGCACCCGGTCGTCCTGTTCGGCAACGACGAGCAGAAGCGGCGGTTTCTGCCGCCACTGATCGCCGGCAAGGAAAAGACCTGCTTTGCTGTGACCGAGCCCGATGCCGGGCTCGATACGACGCGGCTCAAGACGCGGGCGGTGCGCGAAGGCGACCATTATGTGCTGTCCGGCCGGAAAATCTGGATCTCGACGGCGCAGGTCGCCGAGAAAATGCTGATCCTTGCGCGCTCGACGCCGATCGAGGAGGTGGCGCGGCCCTCGCTCGGCATGACCCTGTTCTATACCGACCTCGACCGCAACGCCGTCGAGGTGCGCGAGATCCCGAAAATGGGCCGCAAGGCGGTCGACTCGAACCTGTTGTTCATCGACAGGCTGAAGGTGCCGGTCGCCGACCGCATCGGCGAGGAGGGCAAGGGCTTTCACTACTTACTGCACGGCATGAACCCGGAGCGCATCCTGATCGCTGCGGAAGCGGTCGGCCTCGGCCGCGCCGCGCTCGGGCGAGCCGCGCGCTATGCGAAGGAGCGCATCGTCTTCAGCCGGCCGATCGGCCAGAACCAGGCGATCCAGCATCCGCTCGCCGAGCGCTGGATCGAACTGGAAGCCGCCGAATTGATGGTATTGCGGGCGGCCGCCGCCTACGACCGCGGCGAAGAAGCCGGCGCTTACGCCAATGCCGCCAAATACTGCGCCGCCGAGGCCGGCTTCCGCGCCTGCGAGACGGCGGTCATGACGCATGGCGGCATGGGCTACGCCCGCGAATACCATGTCGAACGCTACTTCCGTGAGATCCAGATCGCCCGCATCGCCCCCATCAGCCCGCACCTCATCTTGAGCCACATCGCCGAGCGCGTGCTGGGGCTGCCGAAATCGTATTGACAGTCCGGCTGCGCGACTAGAATTCCTCGACTGGCTCAGCTTTTAACCCCTCGACCGCGTGCTTTAGCAACTTTAGCGGCAAAATCCTTATATGCTGATCTCCCCTCCGGTTGATCTCGGTCGTTTAATTATGCTATCCTACTTGTAGCGCCATAAGACACCATCAGAGGGTCAGTGTCTCTCACGGAGCTCAGGCCGAGATCGCGATCAGCGCGCAAGATGGGAAAGGGAACCTCTCGGCTGATCTGGGTCACTTATCTTGGCTCAGCATTCAAAGAACGAAATCGCGCGGGGACGATGAACATTAACGCGAACTACGGTCCCGTTCTTTTCGAAACCGGACTTCGCGTCGCTAGGCGAGCCGATCAGATCTGCTGCTGCCCCCAGTGCGAACCTTCATGGACCGGATCCGGGTGTGCCGAGCGATGGTTGCTGTGGGGCAGCCGTTTTTGGCTCTTCGTGCTAATTGTCTGTCTTATCGCGCTTACTGGCTGCACACCCTGGTCACCACAAAACGAAATAGAGCGGGCCGATGATCTCGGGTTGATTACAAGTCAACCGCCACCACCTCCGCTACTGATCTCCTCTATTTCTGATGACTATACTGAGAACGACCGTAATCGATTCGTCGAAGAATGGATGGCACGTTCTGATTATTTATGTCGGCAATACAAAGATAAAATTATCCGGTTCTCAAGAAATACAAGATTTGCCACAGATGCTGTCTCTACGATCCTTTCAGGGCTTGCTACAATTTTTACCGCGGTTGGCACGATTCATCCGCTAACCGGCTCTGCGACGATTGTGAGTGGGGTTGGAGCTGCCGCTCAAACAGATACATTCGCACAACAGAGTGGCGAGGTAGTCGCCTCGGCCATTCAAACCGCGAGAGAAAATCAAGCCAATCAGATTGAATTTAGTCTAACATTCCCTAAGGAAAAGTATAATATTTACAGAGCTCAACGGGACGTTATTGAATACCACAATATGTGCAGTATGGAAACTGCGCTGGCACAAATCCGGGCATCTCTGAAAGCAACGTCACCAGACGCGGGAAAAACACCCCCGGCAGCTCAAGGTACTCAGACACCAGGCGGGGCGGCTCCCGCGGTGGCACCAACCGGACCTCCTCCTGGCCTCCGCCCGCCAGCCGCAGCCATTACCGGCCCCATCCTGTTGACGCCTCCAGTTGCCGAGCCCGTGAAGCCCAGCGAACCAGTTCGGCCCCGAATCCCAAGGGTGCCACCCGTCGCGGCAAACTATCGGCCGTTCCTCGAAGACGCGAGCGTCCAATATACCCCCTCTCAGGTCAGAAAGATCTTCGCCGCATTGTGTGTCTTGCCGACCGAGGCCAACGACGCGGGGGCCGAGAGTACGAGAGCACGCATCAAGGCATTCCAGCAATGGTGGCATTTCGATCCGGCGAAGCCGATGCCCTCCGCCACCGGCCGGCTAACCTTACGTGAAATCGACTTTCTGCTCGGTCAGCCAGATTGCCAGCGGTCGCGCTTCGAAAACATTTATGAAGTTAATTTCCGGAGCGGAGCAGGTAGCGGGCCTCCGAAAGACATCAATTCTCCTCGGCTGATCGATGCCATGAACCAGAAGCTTGCCGAGCCAAAGCTCACTCCGAACGCAACCGTGGAGGATATGAGGAGCCGTATTCCAGAGGTTCGCAACTCGGTACAAAGTCAGTTGGTTCTGACTGACAGGGCGCTTTCGAACCAACTGACGAAAGATTTGGTTAATATTCTGCTCGGAGGCTAGTAATGGCGTTCGAACTCAGTGACTTGACGGCTGTGAAAGCGACGCCAGGCGTTGATGCAGCGACACTCGACGTCCAAGGCGGCACCCTCTTTTGCACGGGCAAAAAATTCACCGACGATCGCCAGGTGGAGTGGGTAAATGTTTTTCTTCCGCCGCCGCTGCAGACCATCGACGGGTGGGTGAAGAGCACGGACGGACAGCCCGTACCCGATCCGGCGCCCGCCCCGCTCGACCCAGAAATGTTCGTCCGGCAGTGTACGCTGGTCGATCGCAGGCTCAACGCCGACCCTGCTATCAAGCCGAATTTCATTACCGCCGATTTCCTGATCGCTCGCGCGATCATTGAAACCGGCATCACGCAGACTGTCTTTGCCGCGCCGTTCTGCACCGGGCCGTTCCGGTTGGCCCAGACGGAGTGGGACGCCTTTCTTAGAAGCGGATTGCAAACTCACAGCCTGTACCAGCCCGCGGATGTGATCTACCCGATGGCTCAGGTCTACGCTGCAGGACTTTCGATGCATGCGGCCAGCAAAGGCTTCGCAGATGCGTGGGCGGCCGGCAACCCTCCAGGCGGTGAGCCCTTTGTTGCCAGCTATCTCGACCTCTTCCATGTACACTTGACAGATGTTGCAACGGCGGTAGCCGTCCGCAAGAACGAGGTGGACTCCGTCAAGCTGCTGACTGAAGTTGTCGACCCCGCCCTTATCACGTCGATTGCCGGTCGCGCGGCGCTTGGCGGGGTCAAGGGATCGATGAAGATCTCTGAATTTGTCGCTATAACGGAAGCAGTGCTCGCCGCGGCACTCGACGCGGCCTTCGACAAAATCAAGACCCTGGCGGCAGACGAACTGCCGCAAAGCGATCCCAGCCCTTCGGGCGGCATCACAGGTTCCACGCCTTGGTTCCAAGTCGCGCAAGCGGAGATGGACGCGGGGGTTTCCGAACAAAGTATGCCGGATCGGATAAGGTCTTATTTTGTCGCGGTCCCGCAGAATGTGGGCAGCACGATACCGCATTGGTGCGGAGCTTTCGCGGCTTTCTGCATGAAGCAGAGCGGCAACGCCGTGCCGAATGGTGCGGCAATCGCTGCGAACTGGAAAAACTGGGGCTCGAAGAGTGTTCCGCTCGGATCGCATAATATCCCCGTCGGGGCGGTTGTGGTCCTAACGCCGTCGCCCGGGACGGCGACGAGCGGGCATGTGGGCTTCTTTTCCGCTTTCGGCGCAGACGGCAGAAACCTGCAGCTGCTCGCCGGGAACCAGTCCGACGCCGTTAAGATCAGCTCATTCCCGGTCACCCGTGTCGCCGCCATCCGCGTCCAGCAGACCGCAGCCGCAGTGAGCGGCGCTGCGAACCACTACGATCTCACGGCCGCCGGGGTGAAGAGGGAGTTGCAGAAGTGGGGCGACCTGATCGTCGACCGCTTTCGACGGGCAGGTTTTACTCAAGACCAGCACCTCCGAACTGCGCTCGCTAACGCCATTCGCGAGTCCGGCCTCGATCCGGACCGGAAAGCGGCTGGGGCCGAGGAAAGCTTTGGCCTCTTCCAATGCAATCGGAAGGGCGGCTTGGGACAGGGGTTTACCGTTGATGAACTGAAAGATCCGGAAACCAACATCGCGATCATTCTGAAAGAAGCGCGCAAGGTCCCGAGTTTTTGTTCGGCTTCCTCTCTGGAGGCAGCGATGAAGGCCTTTGTTAAATTCGTAGAACGCCCAAAGGACACGGACGGCGAGATAGCTAAGCGCATGGACATAGCGAACCGGCTTTGACGGCCGTCGCTGATTGACGGTCCCTCTACGGTGACGCGTTTCTAGACGCGCTGGAGCAATTCGCTCAAGCGGTGGTCGGAACCCGTGGAGCCAGCTGACGGACTTTGACTTGTTCTCCGAGAAGACCGCTGCGATTCCAATCATCTGCCGCCCAGTTGGCCGCTTCCGTTCCCATTGGTTGCAAAATAATGTTGACCGCGGAACTGAGATATCGAGGAATTCACGCGTAGGCTCACCGCATGCCCTCTTTAGAGCTAGAAATATGACGTTATCCGTAGCGATCGGCGGGCTTGGCGCGATCGGAAGAGTGGTGGCGCGCCGCCTCGATCAGGGGATCGACGGCCTGACGCTCGCTGCGATCGCCGCGCGTGACGTCGCGCGGGCGCAAACGGTAATGGCCGGCTTCGCGCACGCGGTGCCAATTGTGCCGCTGGCGCAGCTTTGGGAACACGCCGATGTCGTTGTCGAATGCGCACCGGCGGCGGTGTTGCGCGAGATCGCCGAGCCGGCCCTGGAGCACGGGCGCGTTGTCATCGTGTTGAGCTGCGGGGCATTGCTCGACAATTTCGATCTCGTCGATCTGGCGCGCCGCCATGGCGGCCGCATCATCGTGCCGACCGGAGCCTTGCTCGGGCTCGACGCAGTCGTCGCCGCGGCGGAAGGCGGCATTCAAAGCGTCACGATGGTCACGAGAAAGCCGCCCGCCGGGCTTGCCGGCGCGCCCTACCTCGAGACCAACAACATCGACATCACCGGATTGACCAGACCCAGGCGGGTATTCAGCGGTACCGCTCGCGACGCAGCGCGGGGGTTTCCTGCCAATGTCAATGTCGCGGCGGCATTGGCGCTCGCCGGAATCGGGCCCGAGCGCACGACAGTAGAGATCTGGGCCGACCCGAACGTCACCCGCAATGTTCACCGCATCGAGGTCGAGGGCGAAGCCGCTCGCTTCTCGATGCAGATCGAGAATGTGCCATCGGCCGAAAACCCGCGCACCGGCCGCCTGACGCCGCTCTCGGTCATCGCCACACTCAAGAAAATGTCGAGCCCGCTCGCGGTCGGCACCTGACAGCACGCGGCCGGACACCGCTCCAATGGAGGCTCACATGCCCAAGACCTCGCCTGTTCTCGATCATGTCGTGATCGACGTTCGCGAGCGGATCGACGAGGCGGCGGGATGCTTTCGATCGCTCGGCTTCCAGCTGACGCCGCGCGGGCACCACACGCTCGGCTCGGCCAACCGCCTCGCGATGTTCGCGACCGACTATCTGGAGCTGCTCGGCTTTGGCGAAAATGGCGCGATCCGCCCAGAAATCATGCGCTTTCCGGTCGGGCTCAACGGGCTCGTTTTCAAGACCACCGACGCCGAGTCGATCCATCGAGAAGCGGCAGCGGCAGGGCTTCCCGTCCTGCCGGTGCAGTCCTTCTCGCGCCCCGTCACGCTCGACGGCGAGATGCGCGATGCGCGGTTTCGCACTACCCGGCTCGATCCAGTGGGGGTGCCGATGGGCCGCGTCTATTTCTGCGAACATCTGACCCCCGACCTCGTATGGCGGCCCGAGTGGCAGAGCCATCCAAACGGCGCCTGTGCGATCACGCGCGTGCTGGTCGCAACCGCCGATCCGCAGCGTACGGCAAACCTGTTCCGCGGTCTCTTCGGTGACAATGCCGCAGCAGATCGCGACGGGAGGTCGATCCTCACCGCAGGAACCGCCCGGGTGGAGCTCTGCACACCGGATGCGGTCGCGACCGAATTCGGCACTGCGGCGGCGGAGCCCGCCGGGCGCACCGAGTATATGGCGGTACTAGGGATCAGGGTGCAGTCGCTGCATGATACCGGGCAGTGCCTACGCTCGGTCTCAGGATTGCGCGCCGAGCCGCATCGGCTGGTGGTGCCGGCCAAAGACGCATTCAATACGACCATCGTATTCGCGGAGTGAGCGCCGGCGCGCGAATACTTTCCAACCTTGGCCGCGGTGGGATCGCTGTGGATGAAAGCGACTGGTCCGGCCCGCAGTCTGACCTGATCGCGAAAATCTCAATGAATGGGGGGAACGCAGCCGATGACGAACCGTAGAGAACTGCTCGGCCATGCCGCCGGCGCGCTAGCCGGTCTTGCCCTAGTCGGATGCGGTCTGACGCGCCCGGCGACGGCAGAGGCGCCGCAGAAGCGGCGGGAAGTTATTGTCAACGGAAGGCGCGTCCGGACCGTCGACGTACACGCTCATTGTCATATTCCCGAGGCCAATGCGCTGATGGGATTGAAGGTGCAACTCCCCTCCCTCGTGGTCGCGCCGGAACGCATCAAGGCGATGGACGAGCAAGGCGTCGATATCGAAGCGCTCAGCATCAACCCGATTTTTTGGTACAAGGCCGAGCCTGACCTCGCCGGCCAGGTAGTCAAATTGCAAAACGAGAAGCTCGCCGAAATCTGCGCGGCGCAGCCCGATCGGTTTGTCGGACTGGCCGCGGTGGCTTTGCAGCACCCCGATCTCGCCGTCGAGCAGCTTGACTATGGGGTCCGGCAGCTGGGATTGCGAGGCGCGCTGATCGGCGGCAGCGTCAATGGCGAAGAGCTGTCGGATCAGAAATTTCACCCGTTCTGGGCCAAGGCCGAGCAGCTCGGCGTGCTGATCTTCATCCACCCGCAAGGGATGGCCGAATTGACCGCCTCCGGCCGGCTCAAAGGTAATGGCGTGCTGGAAAATGTGATCGGCAACCCGCTCGAAACGACGATTGCTCTGTCGCACCTGATCTTCGAGGGTACGCTCGACGCCTACCCTGGGCTGAAGATCTGCGCTGCTCACGCCGGCGGATACCTGCCCTCTTATGCTGCCCGCTCCGATCAAGGCTGCCTTACGTTCCCGCAACGTTGCACCAAAACCCTCGCGAAGAAACCGAGCGAATACCTGAGGCAGCTCTATTACGATTCGATGGTGTTCACGCCCGAGGGACTGCGCCACCTGGTTGCCGAGGTAGGTGCGAGCCAGATCATATTGGGGACGGACTATCCGTTTCCGTGGACCAAAACTGCGGTCGACCACATCCTCGGCACGCCCGGCTTGAGCGACGCCGAGCGCGCCGCGATCCTCGGCGAAACGGCAGAAAAACTCCTCGCAATCAAGCCGGCGTAATTGGTGCGCTGCGTGCGACGAGCGGAAGAAGTCAATGCGGGTTACGGTGACAAACGCCAAAGGGCAGTTGACGGAATTGATCCGCCGCGCAGAAGCAGGCGAAGAGGTCATTTTGACGAGACACGGCCAAGCAATTGCGCGCTTGGTACCGGTTGGGACAGCTGCTGCCCCCGAAGGACGCAGAAAGCTCCTCGAAGCGGTACGGTCCGCCGGGGCCGGCAAGGCGCGCCGCGGTGAAAGCGCCGCAAGAAGTCAGGACTTCCTTTACGGTCCCGACGGCATGCCTCGATGATCGCCGTCGATATATCTCTGCCGCCGGGACTTTGGTGACTGCTTTTCTTACGAAGTCGCCAAAGCCAATGCCTGCCCTTTGCTCTACGTCGGCGCTGATTTCTCGAAGACCGATCTGCAAAGCGTACTTTAGGCGTCGGTCAGGAGCGCTTGCGTGGATCGGCACCGGGACTAGACTGTTTTCCTAACGGGAGACAGCGCAGGCTGTACGAGGAAGCGTTGGAAGAAGACATCGATGGCCAGCATTGCCACCTATGAGCCGCTGTCCGCCTCCGAGCACAGTGCGCACCTGCGTAAGGCGGTCGTCGCCTCGACGATCGGGACCACGATCGAGTGGTACGATTTCTTCATCTACGGCACCGCGGCCGGACTGATCTTCGGGAAGCTCTACTTCCCCAACGAAGATCCGCTGACCGGGACCTTGGCAGCCTTTGGCACCTACTTCATCGGCTTTGTCGGCCGCCCGATCGGTGCGGCGATATTTGGCCACTATGGCGACCGCATCGGGCGGAAGGCGACTCTGATCGCGACCCTGCTGTGCATGGGGATCGCGACGTTCCTGATCGCCTTTGTGCCCACTTACCAGTCGATCGGCATCTGGGGCGCAGTGATCTTGACCTTTCTGCGTATGGTCCAGGGCATCGGCGTCGGCGGGGAATGGGGCGGCTCGGTGCTATTGGCGATGGAATGGTCGCGTCATCATCACCACCGCGGTCTGGTCGCATCGTGGCCGCAGTTCGGCGTGCCCTGCGGTCTATTCCTGGCGAACCTTTCGATATTGGCGTTCAGCGCCTGGTCCGGTGATCAGTTCGCAACATGGGGTTGGCGGATCCCGTTCGCTCTTTCGATCCTGCTCGTCGGGGTCGGTTTGTGGATCCGCCTCGGTATCCTCGAAACGCCGACGTTCCGGCAGCTCGTCGACAAGAACAGAGTCGAGCGGGCCCCCATCATCGAGGTCATCAAGAAGCAGCCCAGGGAGATCGTCCTTTCGGCGCTGCTGCGGATGGCCGAGCAGGCCCCGTTCTACATTTTCACCGCCTTCATTTTCGCCTATGCGGTGGGCACCCTGCACATGTCGCGCAACCTGATCTTGTCGGCGGTGCTCGTCGCGGCTTGTGTTTCGTTCCTCACCATCCCGCTGTCGGGGCACATCTCCGACCGCATCGGCCGCAGGAAGATGTACCTGATCGGCGCGGCGTCGGTCGGTTTGTTCGGGTTTCTGTATTTCGCGATGGTTGACACCGCCATCCCGTCCGCGGTGTTCATCGCGATCGTCCTGTCGCTGATCCCGCACGACATGCAGTACGGGCCGCAGGCCGCGTTGATCGCCGAGGCGTTTACGCCCCGACTGCGCTATAGCGGCTCTTCGCTCGGCTATCAGCTGGCATCGGTGATCGCCGGCGGGCCGGCGCCGCTGATCGCCACTGCGCTATACGCCTACTACCAAACCGGGTATGCGATCTCGGTCTACATCGCCGCTTGCGCGGTCGTAAGTTTGGTATCGGCGGCATTTATGCCCGACTACACCGGCCGGGACATCTCGATGGAATATGACGACTGACAAATAATCGGCTCTTGGTTTCCCTAAGAAGCCGAAGCTCGAGGATTGGGCGCCGATCAACTTTCGAAATGCGAGGGGAGTTGCGATGGCTGTCGTGCAGAAGATCACACCCTGTTTGTGGTATGACAGCCAGGCTGAAGAGGCAGCGAGATTTTACGCCTCTCTCTTCAATAATTCGGCGATCAAGACCATCACCCGTTACGGTAGCGAAGGCCTCGAGGTGCATGGAAGACCGCAGGGATCGGTGATGACCGTCAGCTTTGAGCTCGAAGGCCAGGAGTTCACTGCGCTAAACGGCGGTCCTCATTTCAAATTTACCGAGGCCATTTCCCTGGTCGTCAGATGCGAGACGCAAACCGAAATCGATCGCTATTGGGATAAATTGGGCGAAGGCGGTGACGAGCGGGCGCAGCAGTGCGGCTGGTTGAAGGACAAATACGGCCTTTCATGGCAAATCGTTCCGACCGCCTTGTTCGGGATGTTGGCTGACGCCGATGGCAAAAGATCCGGAAGCGTCATGCAAGCCCTGTTGCAGATGAAGAAGCTGGATTTGGCGGCACTGCGGCAAGCCTGTGAGGCTACATAATTTCGCGGCCGATGCCGCTTTCCCTTCATGCCGCGGAACCGGGCGATCTGTTGCCGGTGCCGCATTTGCCGATGTTTGCGCTCGCCCCGAAAGGCGCGGCGATACTGCAAGAACAACAAAACCTGCGTGGCTGGCTCGCGCGCATCGAGGCGCCCCCGAGCCTGAAAGCGACCACCTGGGACAAGCTGCTCGAGCGGGTGGCCGCCCGCCGCCTGAAGCGCGGAACCAGGCAATGCTGATTAACGGTTTGGCAGCGCTTATTTTAGTCGCGACCGTCGCGGGACCGGTTGCGGCCGAGGTCAAGTCCGTCGCGCCGAATGGCTTCGAGGTCGCGAGCATGGCCACGATCGTAGCGCCGGCCGACTGTGTTTACGATGCGCTCGGCGAGATCGGCAGATGGTGGGACCCCGCTCACACCTTTTCGCGCGATGCCGCCAATCTCAGCATCGAGCTTAGGGCCGGTGGTTGTTTTTGCGAGCGGCTGAAGGATGGCGGCTGGGTCCAGCATATGCTGGTCGTTTATACTGCGCCGGGCGCCGCATTGCGTCTGCGAGGCGCACTCGGCCCGCTGCAGGCGGAGGGCGTCGATGGGACGCTCAGCTGGACGCTGAAACCGGTCGAGGGCGGAACCAATGTGACGCTGAGCTATGTCGTCGGCGGCTACATCCGCACTGGCATGGAGCAATGGGCGCCCAGGGTCGACCGCGTGCTCGACGAGCAGCTTCAACGCCTGAAGGGTTTTGTCGAGGGGAATTCCGCGACCCGATAAACCCCAACCCCCGGATGCGGATTCGTTGCTAGGGACCTTGCAAAGCGGGTCGGCCTGTGAACGATTGCAAATCTACGCTGAATTCTCCCGAAGTAGGAGTAAAGGGAGGGGATCCATTTGGCGCCGCCCGAACCAGAGCACACGCCGTGCGTGCCGGCGCCAAGATCCGCTGGTACGGCCGAAGGGTAGCTGCACCGCACTCGGCCATCATCCGGTACACCGGTCGTCATCTCGGTTTCCTCGCGGGGCTGATGGTCGCCGGCGTTACGATCGGCATTGCCTATCGTTACCTGATCGATCCGCTCGAGCAGCGGACATTGCCCAACTACATCCGCAGCTCGATACACGCGATCGGTCTGGCCTATAGCGGCTGGGCCGTTCATCTGGCTTTTGTTTCGGCGACGCGCTCTCGCTTGGGCAGCGCGTTGCGTCGGCTGCCGCTCGCCGTAGAATTTGCGATCAAGGCACTGACGATGACGTCGGTGCTGACGATCGTCGCCATCGGCCTCGAATTCGTGCTCTACCCTGGATCCCCGGGGCGAGCATGGTTCGTCGATAGCCTGCCGCGGATCGTCCTCATTGCGTTCAACGTCTCGGCGTTGGTGGGCGCCATCTTCGAGCTCCGGCGCCTCGTCGGCGGCCGAGTCCTCGGCAGCTTTCTGCTCGGGACCTATCACCGGCCAAAGCGCGAGGAACGTATCGTCATGTTTCTGGATATCCGATCTTCGACCGCGCTCGCCGAGCGCATGGGCGAGGTTCGCGTGCACGACCTGATCACCGAGTTCTTTTTCGATATCGACCAACCGATTGTGGAACACGGCGGCGAGGTGCACGCCTATGTCGGCGACGCAGTCATCATCACCTGGCCGCTCAGTGACGAACCTGAGCGAAACGCCCGCGTGCTGCAGTGCTTCTATGCTGCAGAAGACCGGATGGCCGGGCTGGCCCTGTCCTATACACGGGAATTCGGCGTCGCGCCGCGCTTCTGCGCTGGCGTTCACGCCGGACCTGTCGTCGTCAGCGAGTGCGGCGACGCGAAGCGGCAGATCGCGTATTTCGGCGACACGATGAACGTCGCCGCCCGGCTGTGCGACCATTGTAAGGCGGCCGATGAATCACTCGTCGTTTCCGCAGATCTGTTGCACCGTGCCGCTCTTCCGCCGGGATTGGTTGTCGGAACGCCGACCAGCGTCGCGCTGCGCGGACGACAGGCTTCAGTAAAAACACATGCAGTGCACCGTACGGCTGAGCTCGCCTAGCCTTAGAAGGGCCGGAGGTCGCAATCACCGCACCTTCTGTTCGTTGACGCGCGTTGCGGTTGACGGATCGTTGCGATCGTCTCGCCAGGTCGGGTGATTGAAGTGAATGACAAAGTCGCCGTTATAAGACGCGACTGCCTCATTGAAAATCAGCCTCCCGATGCGGACCCAGTTGCCGAACCGGCGACGCTGAAAGAAGCTCGGGCCATGCGTCGACCCCTCGTCGGTGACCTCGACGTGAAAAGTCAAGACGCGCTTCGGAGCAGGGTCGCCCCGATCATAGATTTGCGCCATGATCTCATCGCGAAAATCCACTCCTTCACCCGGAATTCTGGGCTGGGCGGCATCGACCAGCAGCCGCATGAATGCCGGGGTTCGCGTAGCTTCGTCATCGGGTTTACCCAATTCTGCAATCTGATAGAGCTGCCGCTGCGTCGGCTCCTTGTCCGCCTGACCAAAAAGGATGGCTTCGACAAGCAGGACCGGCAGCCCGAAGCCGCGACGCCAGCTGGTGGTATCGGGAGCGTTGCGGAGTTCGGCGTCATTGATGTAGTCGGTCCGATCGCCGCCGAGATCTTGCTGGGTAATGAAGTTCGCGGTGCGTAGCGGCTCGCTATGCCCCGGATCGGTGGTCGGAAAGAGCTTGCCGACCAGCGACAGCGACCTCGTGCGGCCGCGGCGCGTCTCGGCACAGCAGGTCGAATACCGCGCGATGGCCAGCGCCCGACTGCCCGCTCGAAAATAGCCGGAATAAGGTGTTTGCTCGAAAATTTCCCACAGCCCGGTCAAACAAATGCCGTTCGGGTGAATGATCCGCCGGAACCCCTTGCGATCGACGCCCCAGCGCAGATCAGCCGCTGAATCGACCGCCCTCGCAACCGCCTGGCGAAAAAAATAGGGCGAGCCGAATGGCGGCGCGCCTCGCAACGCGCCGAGCAAGTTGACGGAATAAACGGGCAGCGGCGGCTCGCCCGGGCCGCCCCACAGCCTCTGGTAAGGATTGGCGAATAGGGCGTCGCGCAACTCGGAAAAGCGCGATCCCCGGTAGCCGCGGTCTTCATCGGTTACCCCTTCCGTCCCAAGATACGTCGGATCCATCTCAGCAGCCTCCGCAGGAAGCGAGCCTCGCTACAGTGATCCTACGAGATTCATCGAATGGGCGTGAGCAGCTTTCAACTCTCGCGGGCGACACCCTGACCGCGAAATCGGCGGGGGCCCCTTTCCATCCATTCCCCGCATAGCTGCCAAGCCCTTCCCCCCGTCGCTATCGTTCCGTGTGTCGTTGCGGCGATCGCTGCGAGCGGCCTACAATTGCTCTAATCACCCGATGGAGACCACGAGGAGCGAAAACACGATGCCGGCCGCCACTGTTGATCAGGAAACCAAACGCCTTTATGGCGAGCTCGATGATCGCATGCTCGCCCGCGATCAGGAGGGCGGCAGCCGCGTCTACTACGAACTGCTGCGCCGCGGACGGCCGTTGCCGGAGATCATGGCCGAGGCGGTGCGAATCCATGCGCCCTATACGCATGTACCATACCACCAGCGCATCGACGACGGCTTCCCGAACTTCGTCAACAACGACCATTGCCTGCTCTCGGCCCGCGCCGCGGTCAACCTTCAGAAGATGTTGCCGGAGAAACTCGCCGGGCTGCCGCTTGCCCAGACGATCTGGTACATCCCGTCGGGTCTGGACATTTGGAACCAGAAGATCCTGAAGGCGCCGGGCCATTATGCGACACGCGGCTATAAGATGCCGAACACCGAGCCGCCGAAACCGGTCGTCTATTGGCCGGACCAGGAACCGCTTAGAGAATCGGGGCCGCTGAACGAGCGTCTCAACAACTGGCTGACACTGGTCGAACGCGGCCAGGTGATCGATGCCTACCGTATTTTCCTTGGCCTGATGGAGGAAACGAAGCACCGTAAGGAGGTGCTGGCCCAGCTCGTCTTTGCCGGCATGATCGATGTGCAAGACCGGATGCTCTACAACCGCTCCTACACGACGGGGCACAAGGCCTACCGGGCACGATCAGTGGTCGAGATCGGCAATGCAATCGGCTGGGACAAGGCGCACGACGTGATTTATGCGGGAGCGCTCGACATTGCGGTCGGACCGCGCTGGCACTCGGTCTACGAGATGGCCTGCAACGTCATCACGATCTTTCTCGAAGGCAAGGAGGTGCATGCCGTTCCGCAAGGCGGCACGACGGAACGCGAGCGCACCCTTCTGACAAATACCGGATCTTTGACGGAAGCCGAGACCGAGGAGCTGATCGACGCGTTGATCCATCAGCACGAGCCCGCTTTTATCGAAAGGATCAGCGCGCTCCTGTTGGCGGGCAAATCGCCGCGTCGGATCATCGACGCGATACAGCTGGCAGCCGCCCAAGTGGTGCTGGAGACCGAGGGTCCGAACAATTTCTCCATGCCGCAGCACACCTACGAATATTGCAATACGATCGGCTGGTTTTACGATAATTTCGAGCACCCGCAGCGGCTCAAGCTGCTCTATGTCGCGGGATCGATGGTCAATCAGGCGGCGTGGAACCAGAGGAGCTCCGGCTGGCTCAAATCCGGCCCGATCGGCGTCCCGAGCGGTGCCGACCGGATGACCGGCAGTCGGATCATCGAGAGCCTGGAGGCAGCGATTGCCGCGCTCGATCCGCCACAGGCCGTCGCCTGGACCAAGGCCTACCTCGACTGCGGGGAGGACCGCTCGCGTCTGGTTCAGCGCCTGGCACTGATGGCGTCGCGGGTCGGCAACGATCCGCATAACCAGGAGATCCCGCAATGCATGCTCGAGGATTACGGCAAGAGCCAAAGCCATGACCGCGAGCGGCTGCTGCTTGCGTGCGCGCATATTTCGGCTGGGCACCGCAAATACGGCGACTTCTTCGAAGCCGGCCGCCGCTTCGGCGAGGCGATGGGCTTAGCTGAGCTGCACTGACCCTTCCCAGCCCTACGGCTTGGACCCTCCCTCTCCCGCGGTGCAAAGCGGGTAAGGAGCTACTTGGACGAGCCCAGTACCGCCTGGACGATTGTCTCCCATTCCTCCTTCAAGGGCGCTTCGGAGGGGGTCTTGCCGGCGCGGCGGTACCAGCCGCCGGCGTTTCTCAGGTCGCCCTCGACGCGGTGTAGATAGGCGTGCGCCCAGGCGCCGTCGGCGTTCGGCTGCTCTTGCGCGCATTGGTGCGCCTGGTGCCAGTCGCCCTTGGCTTCCCACCACAACGCCTGCGCCGCCATATTCAGCCCTTCTGGCGGCGCCTCCCCGGCAAGCGAGCTTTTGTAGGTTTCGAAATCCATCTCTAACTCCTCCTGGAATGGCTTCTGACCACCCCGCCAGACGGTCGAGGGTGAC
>Ga0126383_10000452_pt1 | contig 22633 bp, 17 predicted proteins | sample PanSoiMetPlot_35_FD_96882 | JGI IMG/M metagenome (GOLD analysis project Ga0126383, IMG submission 96882) | Tropical forest soil microbial communities from Panama - MetaG Plot_35 | ecosystem: Environmental > Terrestrial > Soil > Tropical forest > Bulk soil | place: Panama | collected 2016-02-17
CGGGCCGCCTTGCGATCGGGCGGGATGCGAGGATCCAGCGGCGTGCTCCACGACCGGTGGATGAGGTCGATGGAAGTGGCCGGGTCGGAGCGGGTGCACACTGCCCAGATCACCTCTTCCAGGTTGGATGGATCCACGTCCTCGTCGACCACGATCGTGTAGCGACCCGCGTACGCGCCTGCACGGCACTGGGCGGCCACGTGCATGGCCTGCCGGGCATGACCGGGATAGCGCTGGTGGATGGCGACGACGCTGAACAGCCGCGAGCCGCCTGCCTCGTGCTGCCAGGCGCCCACAACGTCGGGGATCCCGGCCCGCTCGAGCTCGTCGCGGAGGAGTGCCGAGCGGAGCACCGCCCGATAGCGAGCTTGCTCGTCCGGGGGCTGGCCTGGCGGAGAGCCGACCAGGATGGCGTCGTCGCGGTAGTACAGAGCCTGGACGTGCAGGACGGGCTCCGGCCGCGTGTCGGAAGCGTAGTAGCCCGTCCACTCCCCGAACGGTCCCTCCGGCAGCATCTCGGTCGCGCTGGCATAGCCCTCGACAGCGATCTCGGCGTCGGCCGGGATGGGCAAGCCCGTCACCGGTCCCCGTATCACCTGCAACGGCTCACGACGAACCGCGCCGACCCACTCGTACTCGCTCACCCCGTACGGGATCTCGGTGCACGAGGCAAGGAAGAGGAGCGGGTCGGACCCGAACACCATGGCCACGGGACAGGGCTCGCCCCGGTCGAAGTACTTCTGGCGGTGCAGCCGCCCATGCTTACCCGGCGAGATGTAGTAGCCCAGGCGCGTGGCGTCGTGCACCATCACGCGGTAGGTGCCAAGGTTCACCCACCCGTCGTCGGGGTCACGGGTGATGTCGAACGAGCCGGTGCCGATATAACGCCCGCCGTCACCGGGATGCCACCTGGGCGCCGGGAAGATAGTCATGTCGACGTCGGCGCCACGGCGCACGTTTTCCAGCACGGGCCCGCTCGCCACCTCGACCGGAGGGACGGGAGACAGATCCTTGATCCGGCGACGCCAGGCGTCAGACGTTTCTACCTTGCTGCATCCGATCGGGAGGCCCAGCGTGAGTGCGATGCGGTCGATCGAGCCAAAGCTGTTTACCAGCACCCGAAAGCCGGGATCGTAGCCGGGCACGCGGTCGAACACGACCGCAGGCGCGCCCTCGCGGTGTTGAAGAACGTCTGTGGCGGCGCCGATGTCGTGCGCGGCGTCAGCCCCGTGCACCGCCTTGATCTGGCCAAGCGCCTCGACGCGCTCCATCCACTGGCGCAGGCCCAGGTAGCGAAACTGCATCTCCGCTGTCGTTCCCTCAACGATGGCCACCAGCGATCCCTCCCAGACTGTCCTGACGAGCTAATCCCGAGACCTGGAGAGTCTGATGTTCAGACCAATATCCGATCGAACACTAGCCCGACGAAGCTGGACTGTCAAACCACGCTGAGCCGGGAAGATGGTGTCTTCCCGGCTTCAGCGAGGCAGCGCTACATCGCGCTGAATGTCTCCGCCACTTCGATGCTGCCACCTGACTCCAGCAGGGGGCAGCCCTTCGCCATCTGGACGGCCCCGTCCATGCTGTCGGCCTTGATGATGCTGTAGCCGGTTACCGGATTGGCGCCGCCGCCATCGCTGACCGAACCGTTCGCCGCGAGGGTGCTGGTGCGGCCGATGGGGTTCCCGCCGTCGACGAGGGCCGGTCCGAGAGTGCCGAACCACTGGCCCCATGCCTCCATGACCTTGGCACGCTGCTCCTCGCTTTCGGGCATACCCCCGCCGTGATAAGCAAGAAGGTAGTTCGCCATATATGTCTCGTCTCCTTATTGCCTTCGTCGCTTCGCGGGCTCCCGCACATTGGTGCGGCCACGGCGACACCAAACCGCCACCCTACACCCCCGAACGCTAAAAAGTCCGGCCTCGAATTGCGCACGTTTTCATGCCCGGCGCTCGCGGAGTTCTGCGCTCGAGCAGGCGGCCATGAAGTAGGGGAGCACACCGTCCCAGCCGGCGCGGTTTGCGTCACGCCAGTCCGGTCCACGAGCACCAAGGCGCTCCCAGCCCCGGTGCTCGATGTCGACGCGTGTCGTCGCATCGCCCTGGTCGGTGAAGGTGATCTCGACTTCGGTGGCGTCGGCTCGATCCGCGCGGATGTGCCACATGTAGCCGAGACGCTGGGGAGGCTCCCACAGCGTGATCTCGCCCCAGTCGATCTCGACGCCGGCCGGCGTTCGCTCGAAAATCCGCCCGCCCAGCCGGCCCTCGAACACAACCTGAAGCCCCGGCTCCTCCGTGACGGTGTGCGCCACCGGCCACCATCGCGACGTCTTGGCCGTCCAGACCTCAAAGGCGTGCTGGGCTGGGCAACCCACCTCGAACGACATGCGCAGCGGCTCGATCATCGCCTCCCCCCCGGACGGATTGATGTTCTCGGCCAGGATCCGAAAGCGCGTCGCTGCGTCTCCCCAGACCTCGGTCAGATAAGCTCGGACCGCCTCGACGCCCTGGTCATGGAGTTGGTAGATGCGCCGGGCCCCGCGGGGCTGATCCACGACCAGGCCGGCGGACTTCAGCAGGCGCAGGTGACGCGACACTGCGGGCCTGCTGATGGGCAGCGCATCGGCGATCTCACGCACGGTGCGGCCGCCAGAGCCGAGCATTTCAACTATCGCGCGGCGATGGGGATCACCGAGAGCTTCGAACGGGTCCCCGCTCAGCTCTACCCGCCCCATGGCCCGATGGTAACATGGCTGCTACCGTAACCAAACGGCTACCGATGTCGCCCGGGCGCGCGGCAAGTCTGCGCACATCCACGCCCATCAGCCGGATAGCTTGCGCTGCGAGTACCCCAGGTCGTCCAGCCACCGCCGCGTGTCCCCGGTCACCGCGCGCGGTACGGCCGCCAGCTCGGCGACCGATCGGCATCCGGTCAGAAACGCCGCGACCCTCAGCTCTTCGAGGAAGCCCTCGATCCAGCGCTCCAGCGCCCCCTCGCTCTCGAGCGCGGCGATCAGCAGCGGGCGGGCGACGCCGACCGCTGTTGCGCCCAGCGCCATGGCCTTGGCAGCATCAAGGCCACTCCGGATCCCGCCGGTGGCGATGATGGGCAGCCCGGTGGCCGACGCCGCCACGACGGACACCGCCGTCGGTATCCCCCAGTCGCGGAAGACCTCGCCGATCCTCGCCCCTCGCCAGTCGCCCGCCGCGGCGGCCCTGATCGCCTCCACCGCCGAGAAGCTGGTGCCACCCAGCCCTCCCACGTCGATCGCGGCGAAGCCGAGTGTCCGCAACTCCTCTGCCACCTGGCTCGAGATGCCGGCACCGGTTTCCTTAGCCACGACGGGAACTCTCGCGGTCGCGACAACCGCTCGGATGGCCTCCCGTATGCCGCCCGCCCGGCGGTCGCCCTCGGTCTGCACGCTCTCCTCGAGGAAGTTGAGGTGGATCGCCAGCGCGTCCGCTTCGATCATCCGGACCGATTCCATCAGCTCCGTGGCTTGAAGCGCGGCACCGCTGGCCTGGTCGATCAGCTGAGGAGCGCCGACATTGGCGATCAGAAGGGCGTTCGGAGCCACCCGGCGTGCGACCCCGTAGGTCTGGGCGAGGTCCGGATTGCGGAGTGCCGCCCGCTGGCTGCCGAGGCCCATGGCGAGGCCGTGACGCTCCGCCGCGACGGCCAGGCGGCGGTTGACCTCTGAAGCCATCCGGTGGCCGCCGGTCATCGCGGCGATCACAAGCGGTGCGCGGAGGCGGCGGCCAAGAAGCTCCACCGAGAGGTCTATCGCATAGAGGTCGGCGATTGGCAGAGCGCAGTGGACCAGGCGCACGTCCGGCCAGCCAGGGCCGGTCCGCGAGTTCACGTCCCCGGTGCTGGCCACCTGAAGATGCTCGCCCTTGCGCCGCTCGACTACGTCAGGGGCGGCGTCGTCGAGCTCCGTGTCGGACCTGGTCACTGAAGCGCGCCCTCGGCCTCGAGGCAGTCGAACTCTTCGTCGCCGACACCCAGCAGATCGCAGATGACGTAACGATTGTGCTCCCCGAGCATGAAGGCGGGCGAGGCGATGACGTCCGGGGTCTCCGGCAGGACGAACGCCGGGCCCGGCACCGAGTGCGGTCCGATCACAGGGTGATCGAGCCGCCGGAACGCCCGTCGATGGACGAGCTGGGGATCCTCGAAGACGTCACGCATGTCGTTTACCGGCGCCACGTGGACCTCCGCGGCGCGGAGGATCTCGACCACCTCGGCCCGATCCCGGTCTCGGGTCCACTCGGAGATGCGGCGCTCGAGGTCATCCTCCGCCGCCTTGCGGCCTGCCGCGGTGGCCAGGCACTCCTCCCGGGCCCAGCCTGGGGCGCCCATGGCTGCTCGAAGGCGCGCCCACTCGGCGTCGTCGTGCACGCTGATCGCACACCAGCGCTCCACCCCGGAACAGGGAAATATGCCGTGCGGCGCAGCGGTCGGGTGGCGGTTGCCCATCCGGTCGGGCACCGCGGCGGTGGCGAAGTGCTCGACCATGACAGGCGCCAGCAGTTGTATCCCGGTCTCGTACTGGGACAGGTCGACGTGGCAGCCGCGCCCGGTCCGCGCTCGCATCTCCAGCGCGGCCAGGACGGCCACGGCCCCATAGGCCACCGCGATGTAGTCGATGAACGGCCCCCACAGGAGCGAGGGTGACCGGTCGCGCCAGCCCGTCAGGTGCGTGAAGCCACTGAGTGCGGTCAGATGAGTGCCAAAGCCGGCGCGGCGGGCGTGAGGGCCAGTCGCACCCTGATTGCACGTGCTGATGGTGACCAGGCCGGAGTTGCGTGCACTCATCGCCTCATGGCCCAGGCCCAGCCGCTCCATGGTCCCAGGTGTGAAGTTCTCGATCACGACGTCGGCCCGCTCGATCAGCCGCGCGGCCAGCTCGAGCCCGGCGCTCGACTTCAGGTTCAGGCTGACGCCAAGCTTGTCGTTGTTGGTGATTGCGAACATCCCGGCCCGCTCGATGCCGGGCTGGTCGTCCTTGTAGGGGGGGTAGTTGGTCCGAAAGCCGTCCGGGCGCAGCCGGCTCTCGACCCGGATCACCTCCGCCCCGTGGTCGGCCAGGTGCTTGCCGATGGCCGGCCCGGCGGCGAAGCCGCCGAATTCCACAACGTGCAGATCCGCGAGAGCGGCTGGCGGTTCGCCAAGACGTGCGGCGCCCGGCTCTTCGATGGTCGCGCTCACAGGGTCGCCCTGGGCCCTGCCAACCGGAACCACCCCACCGGCAGCCGGACCGCCCTGCCCAGCTCGGGAACGTCGGCGTCCGCCCAGACTGATCGGGATGTCAGCTGCGGGTCGGCGGCTATGTCTTCGGCCGTGGCGACGACGTACCCCAGCATGCGCCGTGCCTCCGTCTGCTCGAGGAACTCGCGCTTCGTCAGCGTCAGGAAAAACGGGGCGATGGCCGCCTCCATGCGCTCCACTTCGGCAGGAGTCATCGTCGCCACCTCGAAGGTGTCCCAGTCGATGGCCAGCAGCGACTCCGACGCCATGCCCTTTTCGGCCATCCACTGGACGAGGCTTCGGTTCGACAGCCGGCCGGCCGACCCGCCGTAGATCGCGAAGGTGACGAAGCCATCCCGGCAGGGCCAGATGTTGCGCATCCTGGCGCCGTTCACGTTGCGGCCGACCAGAAAAGCTCCCGCTCGCATCGGGTTCACCCCCGCCATCTCCCAGAAGGTTGGTGCGTGGACCAGCATGGGCAGCACTCCGCACTGAGCCGAGGCGTCGACGTGCTGGCCGCGGCCCACCAGCCTGCGATGGTGATGGGCGATAAGGGTCCCGACCGCTGCGTTGACCGAGGCCCATGCGGCAGCTTGCGGGACGCTCACGCGTACCGGCGGGCGGTCGGGGTCACCCGTGAGCCAGGCGGCACCGCCCGACGCCATGAGCTCCAGGTCGGAGGCCGGGAAGTGGGCCAGCGGGCCGTCCTGACCGTAGGCCGTGACCGAGGTCATGATCAGGCCGGGGCTTCTCTTCGACAGCACCTTCCAGCCGATGCCGAGCTCGTCCAGCCGGCCCGGGGCCTCGCTCTCGAGCACGAAGTCGGCGCTTCCCGCCAGCTCGAGCAGGCGCGCCCGGTCGCCGGGAGCGGCCAGGTCCAGGTCCAGGCGCTGCTTGCCCGCGTTGAACGCCACCCAGGTCGCACTCACCGAGCCCGCGGGTCCGTGTATCAGCGGCGGCTTATGGCGCCCGGGGTCGCCTCCGGGGGGGTCGATCTTCAGCACCGTCGCGCCCAGGTCCGCCAGGATCTTGCCAAGCAGCCAGCCAAGCTCCCCTGTAAGGTCGAGCGCCAGCAGGCCCTCCAGCGGCGCCACTCCGGCGGCGCGCGGCTGTGGCTGTGCCACCCTAGGGCTGCTGCGGTGCCGTCACCGGCCGGTCCGCGCCAGCGACGTGACCCAGCCCTGCATCAGCGCTTTCGCGCGGGCGACCTCATCGACGCCGAACCACTTCGCGGGGTCGACGCGGTCGATCGGATAAACCGGGCGCATGAAGTCGGTCTCGTAGCCGAACGGCACCGTCGCATCGATGCCCATGCCGCCCTCGAAACGGGTGTTCGAAGCGGTCCATTCCTTGCTCCCGGCGGTCATCCGCTCGGATGGCTGGAACGTCTGACCGATGCCGCCGTGGACCGGGTTGAGGATGTCGACGTGCGGGTTGACCCGTGTGGTCAGCGCCCAGATGATGTCGTCCATCGAGTAGATGTCGATGTCGGTGTCCACTGCGATGGCCAGGCGCATGCCCTGGCTGCATGAAAGGATCGCGGAGAGAAAGTTCCGCTGCCAACCCTCCTCGATCTTGTTCCGCTTTTTGACCTGAAAGATGCAGCCGCCCCAGTCGGTCATGCAGAAGGGGATGTTGACGTCCTGGACGATGCCAGGCTGGAGCCGCTCACAGAGCTCGAAGATGGCGGACTCCCGGACCGTGCTGTCGATGTTGTGGCAGTCCAGCATGTGCACGCCGAGGGCGTAGAAGACCGGCCGGGTGGACTGACGCATGGTGATCCCGGTGACGTGGAACGTCGGGGCCTTGTAGGCCTTACCCATATAGCCCGCCCACTCGGGGTGAAAGTGATAGCGCCCCTGGGTGTCGTGCTCCTCGGCCTCGCGCGTTTCGTAACGCTTGTCGCGAGGCTTGAGGTAGCCCTCGAGCACGAAGTCGCAGTCGGCGACCGCCCAGGCGTCGACCGTCCTGGCCTTGACGACCCTGACCGGGTACCCCTGGACGGCGCCTGCCGCTCCCAGCTCGTCGGCACCCCGCGGCAGCACCACGTAGTCGAAGCCGCCACCTGCGATCAGTGTGCAGGCGAGAGGCAGCCCGAAGCACATGGTGATCGGGATGCCCTTCTCGGAGCGGTAGTGCTCGGTGATCACCTGCCACATGTGCGATCCCGGGGCAGATTGGAAGGTGCCGACGTTGCCCCAGCGGAAGTTCATGCGGTTGTAGCCGATGTGGCTTCCGCCGTGGAAATAGTCGCCGACCACCACGCTGTTGCCACTGCCCACGGTCAGCTCCGACTCCAGCGCGGTGTGGCGAATGGCCGGGACGTACCGATTTACCTCGAGGTCTTCTGTGATCACAAGCTCCTGACACGGCGCGTCCGACCCCACGACGACCTCGGGGGGCATCGGATGCGTGAGGGCGTGAGCCAGCTTGACGGTGCGCTGCTGCGGCGTCTCCCAGCCGAACATCCGGTCCAGGACCTCGATGTTGGCAAACAGGTTGGTCACGACCTCAGCGCCGGGGTGGCCCTTGACGGAGTGAAAGAGGATCGGGATGGTGCCGTCGAGGTGCTTCTGGACACCCGTCAGCTCGAGGTCCGGGTCGATCTCGACGTCCGTCTCGAGCATCAAGCCCTTCTGACGCAGCCACGCCAGGCTGGCGCCGATCGAGCGCAGCACCTCGGGCTCGGGTCCCGGGCCCGCGATTCTCTCAGCGAGTGGGCTGGTTACGTCGAGCGCCATGCTCTACCTCCAGGACCTCGGGGCAGCCAAGGTACGAACATCAGACCAATGGAGAGAGTGTGCCATGCGGCAGGTTGGGTGTCAAGGCGTTCTGCCGTCGCGGTAGATGGTGGCGTCGTAGCCGACCAGCTGAAAGAGCCGGTTCCGCGCGCCGACCAGCTCCACGTCGCCGCCCTCTGCCACATGCTGGTGGACCGTGTTCTGCGCGACGTAGACGACGTCGCCCGCCTCCCAGTCGAACCTCCGAGGGCTGCGTGCGACGCGAGCGTAATAGCGGTCGTCGATGTCCGCCTCCACCTGCCACTCCAGTGTGTGGCCCCGGCCCCGCAGCACATAGAACAGCTCGTCCGCCATGTGCCAGTGCGCGGCGGTGGGATTGTCACCTTCGATCGTCTGCAGATAGACGTCGATGCCGTGCAGGCGCACGTCCATGCCGGCCCTGGCGAGCCACTTCAGCCTGCCGTCGCGGGTGACCGTCCAGGGCTCGTCCGCCGAGTGAACGACTTTGCGCAGCCGGTCGACGCCGGGCGTCCAGAGCCGCGACCAGTCCTCCCGTTCCCCGTACGCCTCCTCCTGGCCCTCGGGCACGGTGCTGCGCTTGCCCTGCTGCGTGAGCCCCAGGAACATCCAGACCGCCTTCGGCTTCAACACGATGGCCAGCGCGCGCTCTACCGGACTGGCGTTGAAGTGCTGATGGCGGCTGTCCGCGTGCACGACCACCAGGTCGCCGGCCGACCAGTCATATCGGGCGCCGTCGTGGATCTCGTAGCCCCGGCCCTCGATTATGTAGAAGGCGGCCTCGTTCTGGTGGCCGTGGCCGCCATTAAAGCCGCCGGGCTCGATCAGCACGAAGTGACACTGAACCGTCTGTGTGAGAAAAGGATCGTCCTGCGGCGCGGCCATCCACTTGGTTCTCGAGAGCGGCGATGAATCCTCGTGGCCGGCGGCGTTCTTGTCGTCCCACGGCCTATGGTCGGAACGCACAACGCGTTCGGCCTGGAGGCGCTGCTGGCGCTCAGCTCTGAGCTCGTACTTCTCCCCCTCGATCCCACGCAGAAAGACTCGGCCCGCCATGGACTATGCCTCCTTTCCATAACCGCCACCCTGACCGGGTGGGGAAATCCTCGCGAGCGCCGCGTAATAGGCCCAGGCCCGAGTGATCGGCTCTGTCGACTCGATCTCCTCTCGAGCCCTCCCCGCCTCCTCGGGGTCAAAGTACCGCAGCCGGCGCTCGTCACCCCCCGCAGCCGCGAGGGCGTCGAGCTGAAGCCGGGCAGCCTCCTCCAGGAAGCACGCAACCACGACGGCGCGGCGAATGTCTGATTCGGCTATGTTCGCTCCGTGCCCTCGCAGCAGCAGGGCCCGTCCGGACCCCAGAGCCCTGGCCGCCGCGTCACCCAGCGCCCAGGTGCGGATGAGACCCGCCCGCTCGAAAACCGGCACGTCGCCGGCGACTGCGCCGGAGTTGTGCAGTGGGCGCACCGTGAGTCCCAGCTGACCCAGGGCCACGCAGGCCGGAGAGTGCACGTGCGCCACTCCACCGACATCCGGACGGGCGGCGTAGAGACGCGCGTGGATCCACGACTCGCTGTTCGGCTGTCCGTCCCCCTCGAGCACGTCGCCCTCGCAGCTCATCACGAGCAGGTGAGCAGCGTCCGCGAACAGTGGACTGGCTCGCGTCGGGATTACGAACGTGTCGTTGCCCGGGATGCGGGCGCTTACATGCCCGAATGCGGTGACCAGGCCGGCCGCGTGAGCGATCCTGTTGGCGGTTGCGACCTCCTCGCGGAGGGACCGGAGCGACCCGGCGGCGATCACCTTCGATGCTGCCACTCTGACAAGCGAATGTAGGACAATCAGACCAACGGGTCAATGCTCCAGAAGCAGCGGGAGGCCGAGATGGTCATGGAAGCGCGGCGTGCGAAGCCTGCAGACGTCCCTGAGGGCGTTCGCCTTGTGCCTTTCAATGGCCGGGAAGGAGACCTCGCCGGGCAGGACGAGGCGCTGACCCTCGGCAGCGGACACGATGACCTGCGGGACTGGCTGCAGCTCGTCGACGCGGCTGGCGAGCTGCGGACGCTCGAGGGCGTCGACTGCGAGGAGAACATCGGGCGCGTCGCCGAGATGCTCCACCACACCGATGGGGCGCCGGCCGTGCTCTTCGACCGGATACCCGGCTACCAGCCGGGTTACCGAATCCTGGTGAATGCGCAGGGGGAGCGCCGCCGGCTGGCGATCAGCCTGGGCCTACCTGTCGACATCGGCACCTGGGAGCTGATGGACAGGTGGGAGCGGCTGATGGACGAGACGAAACCGCTGCCCGTCGAGACGGTGGGCACGGGGCCGGTCGCCGAGAACGTTTTCGAGGGGGAGGCCGTCGACCTGCTCAAGTTTCCCACGCCCCTCTGGCATCCCCAGGACGGCGGGCGCTACCTGGGTACGGGCGACGCCGTCATAACGCGTGACCCCGACAGCGGCTGGATCAACACGGGTACCTACCGCGTCATGGTGCACGACAGGAACCACACGGGACTCTACATCTCGCCAGGCAAGCACGGCCGCATCCACCGCGACAAGCACTTCGAGCAGGGGAAGCCGCTGCCGGCTGTGGTGCTGGTGGGCATGGACCCGCTCATCTTCATAGCCAGCGCCCTGGAAATGGCACCCGGCCTGAGCGAGCTGGAATGGGTAGGCGGCATGCGGGGGCGGCCGTTGCAATGCATGCGCGGCGGGCACACCGGCCTACCCATCCCGGCCCGCGCGGAGATCGCTCTGGAAGGCTTCCTGCACCCCGATGAACAGCGTCTGGAGGGCCCGTTCGGGGAGTGGACGGGCTACTACGCATCGGCCAGCCGCCAGGAGCCCGTCTTTGAGGTGAAGGCCCTGTATCACCGCAACGATCCGATCATCCTGGGGGTGCCACCGGAGAAACCGCCCTACGAGGCGCACAGGTTCCGGCAGTACCTCCGAAGCGCAAATCTTCGCCGCGAACTGCGTCTGGCCGGGATCCCCGACGTGACGGCCGCCTGGTGCCATGGCGTCGGCGGCTGCCGGCTCTTCAACGTGGTCGCGATCAAGCAGCGCTACCCCGGTCACGCTCGCCAGGCCGGCCACGTGGCGGCCCAGTGCCGGACGGGTGCCTACCTGGGCCGGATCGTGGTGGTCGTGGACGACGACATCGACGTCTCCGACCTGGACGAGGTGATCTGGGCCGTCTGCACTCGTTCCGACCCCGAGCGCTCGATCGACATCATCAAGCGGGCCTGGAGCGGCCCGCTCGACCCGGCCATCCGTCCAGGAGAGAAAGGCTTCAACTCGCGGCTCATCATCGACGCTACCCGGCCCTGGGAGTGGAGGGACGAGTTTCCGCCCGCGATCGGCCCGCTGCCCGAAGAGAAGCAAATCACCCGAGATCGCTGGTCATGGATACTTTCGTGATGCAGCCGGCCTCGAACGATTCGATGACGTTCACCACGATCCGCTCGTCGCGGGCGTCGACGCAAGTGGTCGCCCAGATCCGGGATGCCATCATGGCCGGCCGGTACGTTCAGGGGGACAGGTTGCCTACAGAGCGCGAGATGGCGCGCCAGTTCGGCGTCAGCAGGGTGACCATCCGTGACGCGCTGCGGGCCCTGGAGGCCGGCGGCCTCATCGAGGTCCGGGTCGGCGGCCTCGGGGGCCCTTACGTCGCACAGCCCGATCCGCTCCGCCTGGCGGAGAGCCTGCGGACCCACCTGCACATGCAGGGGAGCACGTTCGCGGAGCTGGCGGAGGCGCGGCTGGCGCTGGAGACGACCGCGGCCAGGCTGGCTGCCGAGCGAGCCGAAGACGACGACCTCGCCGCGATGCGTGCTGCTCTGGAGGAGCTTCCCGGCGAGGGCGGCACCGCCGGCCAGAGCGTCGACTTCCACACTGCACTGGTCCGGAGCGCTCACAACTCGGCGCTGCTGACCATGTTTCTGGCGACCCGTGTGCTGCTCCAGGAAGCGTTCAACACCCTTCACGCGCGCCAGCCGGACATGGCCGAGGTGGCTCACCGCGTCCACCGGCAGCTCTACGAAGCCATCGAGCGGCGTGACGGCGAGCTCGCGGTCCGGCTCATGCGAGACCACCTTTACGAGTTTGCTGCCAGGGCGGAGCGCGCCCAACGTGCGGCCGGGCGCCGGCCAGCTCGCGCAGCCGGCGATGCACGCGTCTCCGCTACACGGGAAACGCGAGGGACTTGACGACCACCGGGACGACGCCCGCCGGCTGTATGACGTCACCCACGTCGAGATAGTCGAGCTCGCGCAGCTCAAGCCCATCGAGGCACGCCAACCGTGCCTGCGGCGCGAACTCCTCGACGAGGATGGCGCCGAGCGACCTGCCCACGTCGGCGTCGAGCGCCAGCACCAGCGGCACTCCGCCGGCGAGCGAACCAGGCAGCGCCGCGGCGAGACCCCCGGCCAGAGACCGTAGGCGGCCATACTGGGGGTCCCCCACCCAGCTCAGCGCCACCGCGACCGGGGCTTCACCCTCGACCAGGTCCAGGCGGCGGAGGCCGCTGCGGACCGCTGCCTCGACGGTGCCGGGAGCGCCGCTGGAACCGGCAGCCGCGCGGGCATCCACCACCGGCAGGTTCCGCAGAGGCAGCACCCCACCGCCTGAGACGTAAACCGTGTTGCCGCTGAGCTCGATCGTGAACTGTGACGCACCGATGGCGGTGGCCCTGATTCCCCCCTCCGCCAGCACCACCGGGGCTCCTGGTAAGGCTCCGGCTGTCGAGGCCGCTCGCACGGCCTCGGCCAGCTCCGGCGCCAGGTCACCGAAGCGGCGCCGCTGCTGCCCGCGCAGGTATTCGGCCACGCCGCCGGAGAACGTGAGCAGCGTCGGCAGGCGGCCACCGAGGTCGAGGGGTGGCGTGCGCAAGAGATCGGGGTCGGAGCCCCCGCCGGCAGCGGCCGACAACGCGTTCGCCATTGCTCCTGCGAGGCGTTTCCGTTCCGCCGGCCCGAGGCGCACACCGGGCTCGAGGGGCAGACCAAGCCTGCTCGCGTACACAGACGAGGCCGGCTCGACGCGAGCGACCTCTCCCTCCTCTGACAGCACGACGAGCCTGGCTCCGGCCGCTACAGCCGCGGTCGCGACGACGTGCCCCGCCTGGATCAGCGCGAGCTTGCTGGTGCCGCCCCCCAGGTCAAGGTGGAGCAGCACCTCCCCCGGCTGCTCGGCGGACAGGGCGACCGCGCCAGAGCCGTGCGCCGCCAGGATCGCCTCGAGATTGTCGCCGGCCGAAACGCAGACGAAGCGGCCGCCCTCGGCGCTGAAGAGCTCCGCAAGCGCGCGGGCATTGCGGCGCTCGAGCGCCGCGCCGGTGAGTATCACGGCGCCTGTGTCCACGGCGTCCGGCGCCAGCCCAGCCCGCCGATAGGCCCGACGCACGAACGTGCCCAGCGCATCGGCGTCGATGAGCCCGCCATCGCGGAATGGCGTGAGCAGGATGGGCGACCGGTGGATCGCCTGGCGCCGCACCACTACGAACCTGCTGGACAGGGACTGGGCCAGTCGCTGCAGACGCAGTCGCGAGAACAGGAGGTGCGAGGTCGACGAGCCGATGTCCACGCCGACGGACGTCAACTCGACGTTGTCCAGCTCCCACGTGAGCGACTTCTCCGAGGGGTCGTTCAAGCGCGGCTGCCGTGCAGCAACTGCTCCATACGCGGCTCCATGGCGCGGCTCCGCAGCTCGTCTACGTACAGGTCGTGGATTCGGGGATCCTGGTCCTCGTACTCGATCTGGCAGCCGCCATCCCTGACGTCCACGTCCATCCCCATGAACGTCTTCCGCTTGTCAGCCGAAAACGGGTAACGGAGGCCGCCGAACGCGACCGCGAGGTAGCGAGCCGGCGCCGAGCTGGTGTTGAAGTGCTGATGGAACATCATGTCGGGCGGTGCGTAGACGCTGCCATGCCGCCAGTCGAAGCGCACGAAGTCCCGGTCGCCCTCGTACCAGAGCAGCGAGTATCCATGCCCTGTGACGGGGAAGATGTGAAAGTCGGCTCCGTGCCGGTGGCCCTTCTTGTAGGTGCCCACCGGCATCTCGGACATGTGGGCGTGCATCGTGCCGTCCGCGAGCACGAACATGATGTTGGAGCCGCCCGCGCCCCGTGCCTTCCACTCGCGAAGCTCGAAACCCGCCAGGTCGGGCACGAAGTTGGTCTCCCACTGGTGCCGGCCCGGGCGGGCAGCGATGAGGTTGCCCTCGCCGCGATAGTGCGAGTCGCCGCCCCACCTCTCCGGGAATGCGTACGGATTGCCGAAGACGAAGTCCAGGTTGTGAAACGCCTTCAGGACCAGCGGCAGGGTGGTCGTGGAGACCAACCTGGCCGGCCGGCTCCCGCTGCTGTTGAAGTGGCGGTAGCGGGCGTTCAGAGGTAGTGCGAAGAGGCTCCTGGCGCCCCACTCGAAGGAGCGGGCTTCGCATGACGGCGTCTCCAGGCTGGTGCTGCCCTGGCCGTCGAGGACGTAAACGACCTCTTCGAAGAGGTGACGCTGCGGCTCCGTCTCACCGCCGGGCGGGATCTCGAGCACGTAGCAATCGAGGAAGTCGCCGCGGCCCCTGGTCAGTGCGTAGGCGCCGAGAGCCCCCATCCTCGCCCAGGGCTTCACCTCGACAGTCATGAGATCGATCCCGAAGTCATCGACGATGGGCACGCCCTCGGACTCGATGAAATCCCGGTGTGGGTCGATCAGGTATCGCGGCGAGGTCATTGCAGGATCCCCCGGGATGGGGAACGCTCAGCCGCCGACCTTTCGGTCCTGAGCGCTCTTCACGAACGAGGCGTCGAGGATCTTCGACACCTTGAAGTCCGCGAGCTTGCTGTTGTTGACCTTGAGCACGTCGATCGCCGCCTGGTACTGCTCTGGCCTCGGGGTCGGGTACTGGGGAAAGATCTCTCTGACGTAGAAGTTGTACGTGTCCTTCATGATGGCCGCGTCGTTGTTGACCTTCTCCCACTTGATGAGCACCTGGTCCGTGAAGGGCTCATCCTTGCGGATGCGAGCCAGCGCCTGGATCAGCGAGTCCACGTACGCCTGGATGACGCTCTTGTGAGCGCGCAGGTAGGCCCCGGTGGTGGCGACCACGGTGTTGGTCGCCGGCAGCTTCTCCCTGGCCAGGTCGAACAGCACGTGGAAGTTCTGCTGCTGCAGCAGCGTCGACTCCGGCGGCTGGCTCACGCCACCCTGGATGGCACCCGCCCTCAGGGCCGCGACACGGTTGGCGGCCGACCCGGTCTCGACGATCGTGACGTCCTTGGTCGGGTCGATGCCGTTCTTCTGGAGGCCCGAGCGCGTGGCGATGTCGGCCGAGCCGCCGAACTTGCTTACGCCAACCTTCTTCCCCTTCAAGTCGGAGAGCGACTGGATGCTGCTCGGCACCATGAACACGTACGGGAAGACCGGCACCAGGTTGGCCACGATCACGATGTCGCCACCGGCGGCAGCGGCGTTGAGGACATCTGAGCCACCGAGCTGAGCGATCTGGACCTGACCGGAGAGCAGAGCGGGCAGACCCGTCGCGCTGGCGATGTACTGGAGGGTGACGTCGAGGCCGTTCTTGGCGAAGTAGCCGCCGTCGGCGGCGGCCCAGGGCGCGAGCTCGTCGGGGATGATCTCGCTGTACGACACCGAGAGCAGCGTCGGCTGCTGAGACGCCGAGGCGGCGGGAGAGGGCGCGGCACCTCCACACCCGGCGGCGAGGAGCGTCATCACCAGCAGAGACACCAGCGGCAGAGGGTTTGGCCTGAACATCAGTCCATTAGCTTAAGCGGGCTCCGGGTACGCGTCAAATTGCCGGGAGGCGTCAGCGCCTGACGATGTGAATGTCCACTCCCTCGAGCAGGCGAATCAGCTCACTCGTGGTGTCCCACGGGCGCCATCGATGCCTGCGGCGGTGACCCAGGACTACTTCGGTTGCGAAGGATTGCTGGATGTACCGCGCCAGCGCCGGCGCCACAGCCCGTCTTCTCAGGCGTACGAACTCGCCGCGCAGCTGGTGCGTAAGCGTCGAATATGCGCCCAGCAACGCCCGGTCCTCCTGAGAAAGCCCGGCCGGACGAACCGAGACCACGGCGAAGGTGGCGTCCTGCGAGCGAGCGTACTGGGCGGTCTTGCGGATGCGCTCCTCGAGACCGGGCCTCACGGGAAGGCCCAGAACGACCCGGCCCCTTACCTCCGCGGTCTGGTTCCCGTCGACGCCGCGCAGGTCTTCGACGAACTGCCGGTCGACGTGGTCTGCAATCATCCTGAGCGCGGACTCCCTCAGCATCGCGAGGACAGAGGGCCGCAGCTCCTGCTGCATCGCTTGAGCCAGCTGGGCGGGCGACAGGATCGCGTCCTCACGGATCCGCTCGAGGAGGTCGGCAGGCGGCAGGTCCACGATCTCCCACTCGCTCACCATGCCCAGCAGCTCGTCCTCGATCAGAGGCGGCTTAGGCGGGCGCCCAAGAAGGCTCGAGACCGCATCAGCCGCGCTGCGCACAGACAGCAGATGCAAGGTGGCCAGGACGGTTATCCCCGCGTTGAGCAGCATGGGCACGGCGTCGATCCGCATTCCACCGTCTGTGGTCGGCCCCGTGAGATCGTCAATGCAGACCACCTCTGGATTGCGGGCGAGCACGGCGTCCACCTCCAGGGCCCGCTCTGACGGAGCATCGCGCAGACCACCAAGCACGTCCAGCCCGGCAAGTGCCTGCCGTGGATCGCCGTGGACGCGATACGAGGCCACGACCACGTCGGTCCCGCGACCCGCACGGCGGCGCGCCTCGTCGAGCATGGCGGTGGTCGTCCCGGAGCCCGTCGCGTACCCGAGATAGGCGCGCAGCATGGCCCGCCGCCGGTTGTTGAGCGACAGGTCCTCGAGCAGCGACATCGGGTCTGGGCGCTGCTCGCAGTCGCGGCTCACTCCGTCACGCATGTGCCCAACCCGTGCGATCACGTGGATGTCCGAGCCCGGCAGTCCGTCGATGATGCGGTCGGGTATGGTCGGCCAGAGCCTGCTCAGCAGGCTTCCGCTGCTGCTGACCTCGCCCACGAGGACGTGCTCGGCGCCGACATCGCGCGCTGCCTGGATGAGAGCCCCAGCGACGTCCCGGCCGCCCAGCACCGCGAAGGAGCATCCGAGCTGGTCGGCCAGAGCCCGCAGGCGCTCCATCTCGGGCTCCGCCTCCGGGCTGGGCCGGACAGTAACTACGACACAGGAGCCACCCCTCCGCCGCGCGAGCCGGGCGCCGCGGCGCATGAGCTCCTCTGACGGACTGCCGCAGGACACCGCGACCAGCACATCCTCGGGCGAGCTGATCACGTGCCGAGAGCGCGCCATCGAGTCGGCCACGAGCCGCAGGCCGATCTGACGCATCGCGGCCAGGTTTCGCGGCCGGAAGAAGTTGGCGAGGGCGGTGTCTACCTTGTCGCGCCGGTAGACGTTGCCGTGTCGCATACGCTTGCGCAGCGCTTCGGGCGCGATGTCTATGAACTGGACGACGTCCGCGCCGTCGAGCACGCGGTCCGGCACCGTTTCGCGGACGGGGATCCCGGTGACCTTCTCGACCAGGTCCTTGACGCTCTCGAGGTGCTGGACGTTGACGGTGGAGATCACGTCGATCCCGGCGTCCCGGAGGTCCTCGACGTCCTTCCAGCGCTTGTGATGGCGCAGGCTCGGCGCGTTGGTGTGCGCCAGCTCGTCGACCAGGGCGATCTCAGGCTTGCGCGCCAGGACCGCGTCGAGGTCCATGTCCTCGAGGGTGGTGCCCCGGTACTCCACCTTCACCCGGGGCACCACCTCCAGGCCTTGCAGAAGCTCGACGGTCCGCGGCCGTCCATACGTCTCCACGAAGGCCACGACCACGTCGTGGCCATGGCTCAGCAGTTCGTGCGCCTCGCGCAGCATGGCGAACGTCTTGCCGGCCCCCGGCGTCGCCCCGAGGTACACCTTCAGTTGACCCCTGGACGTTCCACGTCCGGCCGGCTCATCGGTCGCAACCGGCCGGCGCCGCTGAGCGGAGGCTGGCTCTGTCGTTATCCGGCCTCCCCTTTGTCCAGCGCCAGGTTCACGTCGAGCACGTTCACGCGGGGCTCGCCGAATATCCCGAGGATGCGGCCCTGGACGTGTCGCTCGACGAGTGCCCGGACCTTTGCGGCATCGATGTTGCGCGCCGCGGCCACACGGTCGACCTGCAACAGCGCGGAGGCCTCCGTGATGTCGGGGTCGAACCCGCTGAAGTCGGAGGTGACCAGGTCGACAGGCACCTGCCCATCTGGGCCGAGGCCGTTGTCTTTGCGGACCGTTTCCACGTCCTTTGAAACACGATCGATCAGGGCTTTGTTCGATGGCCCGTAGTTGCTCCCCGCCGAGTTCGCGGCGTTGTAGGGTTGAGCCTTCGTGGGGTCATCGGTGTTCACTGTCGACGAGACGCGGCCATGGAAGTATTGCGGCTTGGTGAACTCCTGGCCGATCAGGCTGGAGCCGACCACCTGACCGTTCCTGGTGATGAGGCTGCCGTTGGCCTGATCGTGGAACACGGCCTGTGCGATTCCCGTGATCACGAACGGGTAGATGAGGCCGGTGACCACGGCAATCACCAGCGTCAGCCTCAGCGCTATCAGCAGCTCGCGAGGGAGCGTGGCAAGCATTCTTTTGGAACTCCTCAGGCCAGGTGGATCGCCGTGATGATCACGTCGATAACCTTGATGCCGGCGAAGGGGGCGACGATGCCGCCGATGCCGTAGATGAGCAGGTTCCGGCGCAGCAGGGCCGCCGCGCCGATGGGGCGGTAGCGAATGCCACGCAGCGCCAGCGGGATCAGCGCCACGATGACCAGCGCGTTGAAGATCACGGCCGACAGCACGGCGCTGCTCGGGTTCTCCAGGCGCATCACGTTGAGAGCGCCCAGCGCCGGCAGGGCCCCGACGAAAATCGCCGGGATGATGGCGAAGTACTTGGCCACGTCGTTGGCGATGCTGAAGGTGGTCAGCGCGCCGCGGGTGATCAGCATCTGCTTGCCGGCTTCCACGATCTCGATCAGCTTGGTGGGGTCGCTGTCGAGGTCGATCAGGTTGCCGGCCTCCTTGGCGGCCTGCGTTCCGGTGTTCATCGCGACGGCCACGTCGGCCTGAGCCAGCGCCGGGGCGTCGTTGGTGCCGTCGCCGGTCATCGCAACCATCTTGCCGTCGGCCTGTTCGTGGCGGATCAGCTCGAGCTTGTTTTCGGGCGTCGCCTCGGCGAGGAAGTCGTCGACGCCCGACTCACCTGCGATCGCCGCAGCCGTCAGCGGGTTGTCGCCGGTGATCATCACGGTGCGCAGTCCCATCCTCCGCAGCTCGGCGAACCGCTGGTTGATGCCCGGCTTCACGATGTCCTTCAAGTGAATGGTGCCGAGGACCTGGCGGATCTCGGCAACCACCAGTGGGGTGCCACCAGAGCGGGCGATGGTTTCGACCGACGTCCGGACGTCATCGGGCAGCGCCTGGCCGGCCCACTGGGCGACACTGTCCGCGGCGCCCTTGCGGATGCTGCGGCCATTACCCCGTCCTCCGTCTTGAGGAATGTCGACGCCGCTCATCCGGGTCGTCGCCGAGAAGGGCACGAACGTCATGCCCTCCGTCCGGCCATCGCTGCCGTCCGGCCCGCCAAGGCGGCCGGCCAGAGCGACGATCGACCGGCCCTCGGGCGTCTCGTCGGCGAGGCTCGCGAGCGCCGACGCGTTCACCATGCGATCCATCGAGATGCCCGCCGCCGGTAGAAACTCCGTCGCCTGGCGGTTGCCGAACGTGATGGTGCCCGTCTTGTCGAGCAGCAGCGTGTCCACGTCACCGGCAGCTTCGACGGCCCGGCCGGAGAGCGCAACGACGTTGCGCTGCAGCAGCCGGTCGATGCCGGCGATGCCGATCGCCGACAGCAGCGCGCCGATCGTGGTCGGGATCAGGCAGACGAGAAGGGCGATGAGCACCGTGATGGTGACCGACGAGCCCGCGTAGAGGGCGAAGGGCTGCAGCGTTACGACGGCGAACATGAAGATGATCGTCAGCGCCGCGAGCAGGATGTTGAGCGCGATCTCGTTCGGCGTCTTGCGCCGGGAGGCGCTCTCCACGAGGCCGATCATCCGATCGAGGAAGGTCTCGCCGGGATTGGCGGTGATCTCGATGACGATCCGGTCGGAGAGGACGCGAGTGCCGCCGGTGACTGCGCTGCGGTCCCCGCCCGCCTCCCTGATGACAGGAGCCGACTCACCCGTGATTGCGGACTCGTCCACGGAGGCGATGCCATCGACGACGGTGCCGTCGCCCGGGATCAGATCGTTGGCCTCGCAGACCACGCGGTCGCCCTTGTGGAGCTGGCTGGCGGGCACGCGCTCTTCCTGTTCTCCGTCGAGCAGCCGGCGCGCGGTCAGCTCGGCGCGTGTCCGTCGCAGGGCGGCCGCCTGCGCCTTGCCCCGGCCCTCGGCCACCGCTTCCGCGAAGTTGGCAAACAGAACTGTGAACCACAGCCAGAGCGCCACCTGGCCGACGAACAGCTGAGTGCTGCCCGTCGCGCCCTGGAAGAAGCCGACGACGAACACGATCGTCGTGATCACCGAGCCGACTTCCACCACGAACATCACCGGGTTGCGCGCTTGCCACCGCGGCTCGAGCTTGAGGAAGCTGTCCCGGATCGCGGGGACGAGGATCTCCCGATCAAGGAAGGTGGTGTGCCTCCTGCGCCGATACTGCTGCGAGCGGGCTCTCTGCTCTATCTTCACCTCAGTGGGCAAGCTGGCCGGCGGCCAGCTGGAAGTGCTCGAGCAGTGGTCCCAGCGACAGCGCAGGGAAGAATGTGAGTGCACCGACGATGAGGACCACGCCTACGAGCAGCCCGGCGAAGAGCGGGGTGTCGGTGGCGAAGGTCCCCTTGCCGGCCGGCACCACCTTCTTGCCGGCCAGGGAGCCGGCCAGCGCCAGTAGCGGGATCACGAAGATGTAGCGTCCCAACCACATTGCGGCGCCGCCCATCGAGTTGTAGTACACCGTGTTACCGGTCAGCCCGGCAAAGGCGCTGCCGTTGTTGCCGAACTGCGACGTGAACGAGTAGAGGATCTCGCTGAAGCCGTGTGCCGCCGGGTTGAGGGGGCCGGCCTTGCCTGCGGGGAGCAGCACGGAGAGCGCGGTGAAGCCGAGGATGACCGCCGGCCCCGCCAGCAGCGTCAGCACGGCCATCCTGACCTCGCGCGACTCGATCTTCTTGCCCAGGTACTCCGGGGTCCTGCCGACCATCAGGCCGGCGATGAAGACCGCGATGACGGCAAACATGAGCATCCCGTAGAGGCCTGCGCCGACGCCACCTGGCGTGATCTCGCCCAGCTGGATCAGGACCATCGGCACCATGCCGCCTATCGGCGTGAAGCTGTCGTGGCTGGAGTCGACCGAGCCCGTGCTGGTGCCGGTCGTTGAGGCGGCGAACTCAGCCGAGTAGATGGGACCGAATCGGACCGCCTTGCCCTCCATGTTGCCGCCGGCCTGGGTCGACGTGCTGGCCTGAGTGGCGCCGACGTTGGTGAGCGCCGGATTGCCAGCCTGCTCGGCGCCGGCCGCAATACCGGTCGCGCCGACCAGGACCAGCGCCATCGCTCCTCCGATGGCCAGGCCCTGCTTCACGTTGCCGACCCAGCGGCCGAACATGACGGCCAGCCCGAACGGGATCCACAGCTCCAGGAAGATCTCGAAGTTGTTCGTGAACCCGTTCGGGTTCTCGAAGGGGTGCGCCGAATTGGCGTTGAAGGGCCCACCACCGTTGTTGCCCAGGTCCTTGATCACCTCCTGGGAGGCGAATGGGCCCACCGCGATGCTCTGCTGGACGCCCTCCAGCGTGTGAGCGACGGGATAGCTGGCGAGGGTCTGGATCACGCCCTGGGAGGCCAGGATCAGCGCTCCGACGACCGAGATTGGAAGAAGGACGTAGAGGATGGCGCGGGTGGCGTCGACGTGGAAGTTGCCGATCGTCCTCAGGCTGCGGCTGGCGATCGCCCGCACCAGCGCCACGGCCAGCGCGATGCCGGTCGCCGCGGAAAGGAAGTTGTGAATGACCAGGCCCAGCATCTGGGAGAGGTAGGACATGGTCTGCTCACCGGTGTAGTTCTGCCAGTTGGTGTTGGTCGTGAAGCTGATCGCGGTGTTCAGGGCCAGGTCCGGCCGGACCGGGCCGAACCCCATGGGGTTCAGTGGCAGGTGGTTCTGGACTCGGAAGATCACGTAGGAGAACAGCAGGCTCACCACCTGAACCACCAGCATGGCCACCAGATAGCGAACCCAGGTCTGCTCCCCGTCCTCCTTGATCCCGCCCAGCCAGTAGAAGCCCCGCTCAACCGGCCGCACGACCGGACTCAGGAAGACCCGCCGGCCGGTGAACACCCGGTGCAGGTAGGGACCGATGAACCAGGCGCCAACTCCGACCGCGAGGAACGTTATGACGACGCCGATGATGTCGAGCACCATGGTCAGAATCGCTCCGGGAAAAGGAGGGCCACGAAGAGGTAGATCGTGACGAGGAGGGCGACCACACCGGAGGCGATGTAGGCGGCCATCAGGGCAGCGCCCTCAAGGCTGCGACGTAGAGGAAGGCTCCGACCGTCA
>Ga0126383_10000453_pt1 | contig 22626 bp, 22 predicted proteins | sample PanSoiMetPlot_35_FD_96882 | JGI IMG/M metagenome (GOLD analysis project Ga0126383, IMG submission 96882) | Tropical forest soil microbial communities from Panama - MetaG Plot_35 | ecosystem: Environmental > Terrestrial > Soil > Tropical forest > Bulk soil | place: Panama | collected 2016-02-17
GCAGGACCCATGGGGAGATGAACAGCCAGACTGCCAGGACCAAGAGTGCCCAATCCTGCACGCGGTTGCTGCGGTGCCAGGCGGGATAACTGCTGTACTGAGTAGCCATTTCTACCTCCTATTTCGAACGGGTTGTTGGGAGCTGCCGGATGCCGTTCCGGAAGCAATAGTGTTGCCGGTGCCCGATGCGCTCGGTGTCGCCCTCGCCCCAGTAGAGCCTGATACCGAGGTCTCCCCGAGTCCGGATCGAACCTGGTCATCACGCCGGCTCAGATTTTTTCGAGAGTGACGGCCGGAGCCGGCGTACGACGCAATGCGACGTCAGAAACGGTCTCATCGGTGATAGGTCGCGAGGCACTGATGTCCCGCACGAAGGCCGCCGTGACACCCACAATGACTGGCGCGTCCGGCGAAGCACGAGCAGGACGTCTCGGTCCTTTGTGCGCGGGTCGTCGTCGTTGAAAGACTCGATACGTCAATACCGCTTTCCGGTGACCTCCCTGGTTGCGCGTAAAATGAGTCGCGGGAGTTCGTGCTGCGCGTCCGCCGCCTCGATCGCGCCGACGAGGCGGCGTCGGCCGTCGACGTCGCGCAACTTGCCTTTGCACCATTGCTGTTCGGTTGCGAGCTGGCGCTCCACTTTCCCGAGCTTTTCGAGCAGAGGGTTTTCGACGAATTCAAGACAATCGAGTGGCATCTCGGCGCTCCGCGATCTGGCTTTTTTTAGAGGCGTCCGCCCGCAATCGCCGAGTGCCGTCGTGCGGCTCCGCCGGCCGACGCGGGGCTGACCGCTCCTAACCGCTAAACCACGAGCCCGTCGGCGAATTCCCAAACTGACGTAGAAGTTGGCGTCGCGCTGCAGCGGTCGCCTTGGAGATAAGTGCTGCACGCCAATGCCCGCTTGACATCCGTGATAAGAATGAATATTCATTCATACCATGCAATCTCGCACGAACCTCAAATCCCGCATTGATGCCGCAGCGCTGCGTCTTTTCGCCGAACGCGGAGCCGATGCGACCCCGATGCCGATGATCGCCGAGGCGGCCGGCGTCGCGGTCGGGTCCCTCTATCGCTATTACGCCAACAAGGAGGACCTGGTGGCGAGGCTCTACGCCGACAATTACGCCCGGCTCGCCCAAGACCTCAAACATGCCCACGCGCGGGCCGTTACGACCCGCGAGAAAATAGCGGCGATGGTGCGTTTCATCTGCGGGTTCTTCGACCGGGAATGGGACCTCGCCCGCTTTCTGTTGCTCGAGCAGCATGTCCGATTGAAGACCTATGATGGCGCGGCGAACCCGGTCGATATCGTCCATGACGCGCTCGCCCACGGGATGCGCCGTGGCGAAGTGAGAAAACTCGACGGTATGCTGGCAACGGCACTGGTGATGGGACCGGTTATCCAGGCCGCAACTTTCCGGACCTATGGTCGGCTGACCGGACCGCTTTCCGAAACTGCCGACGAAATCGGCCGGGGCATCTGGGCGGCGATTGCGAATAAGCGAGACTGAGGAATGAGCAAGCAAATCGAATTGCTGCGGGCGCGCCGGTTTCTGCCGCTGCTGCTGACCCAGACGCTCGGGGCGTTCAACGACAATCTGTTCAAGAGCGCCTTCATCATGCTGATCACCTATGGCGCCGCCGCCGGTCCCGACCCCGGTGTCGTGGCGGCGATTGCCGGAGGTGCGTTGATCGCGCCGTTCTTTCTGTTCTCGGCGACTGCCGGAGAGCTCGCCGACCGGTTCGAGCGCTCGCGCCTGCTGCAAATTCTCAAAGGCGCCGAGCTGGTCGCGGTGTTCGGCGCCGCCGCAGCGTTGATGACCGGTAATTTAGCGGTCGCAATGGCATTGCTCTTCGTGCTCGGGACGCAAGCGGCATTTTCGAGCCCCGTCAAATACGCGCTGCTGCCGCAACATCTGGCGACTGCTGAGTTGGTCGACGGCAATGCGTTGATGGAGGCTGGCACCTTCCTTTCGATCCTCGCCGGCACGATCGCCGGCGGGGTCGCCGTAGCCATCGCTTGGGGACCGGTTGCCTGCTGCTTTCTGCTGCTCGTCTGCGCGGCTTTTGGCTTTGCCGCGAGCCTGCGGGTGCCGACGGCCCCGGCTCCCGCGCCCGGTTTGCGGGTCAGCTGGAACCTGGCATCCGCCACCGCCGGAATCTTGCGCCAGGCTTGGGAGCGCCGCGAGGTGCGGTTGTCGATCCTCGGGGCGTCCTGGTTCTGGCTCGTCGGCGCCGTGTCGCTGTCGCAGCTGCCCTCGTTCGCCAAGATGACGCTCGGAGCCGACAGCAATGTCGTGGTCCTGTTCCTCGCCGCCTTCTCGATCGGTGTCGGCGTCGGCTCGTCGCTGTGCGGCCGCCTGATGCGCGGCGAAGTCAGCGCCCGCTATGTGCCACTGGCGGCGCTCGGGATGACACTTTTCTCGTTCGACCTCGGGCTCGCCAGTCAGGCCGTTCCGACCGCGCAGGCAACACTGATCGGCGTCGTCGATTTTCTGTCGCAGTTCGGCGGGCTGCGCATTTTCGGCGATCTTCTGGGCCTCGCGGTCAGCGGCGGCTTTTTCGTCGTGCCGCTCTACGCGATCATCCAGAACCGCAGCGAGGAGGCCTCGCGCGCGCGGATCATCGCCGCCAACAATGTCGTCAATGCGCTGTTCATGGCCGGCGCGGCGGCTGTCACCGCGGGGCTGATCGCGGTCGGGCTCGATACCCCGGCGCTGTTTCTGATCCTCGGCGCGGCCAACGCGCTGGTGACGGTGTGGATCTGCAAGCTCTTGCCGCGAGACGTGTTGCGGGTGCTGGCCCGCACGCTGTTCCGCCTCGCCTATCGGGTCGAGGTGAGGGGCCTCGAAAATGTCGAGGCCGCGGGGGACCGAGTGATCATCGTCCCCAACCACGTGTCCTTTCTCGACGCACCGCTTGTCGCGGCGTTCTTGCCGGGACTGCCGGTCTTCGCGATCGATCCGGCCCAGATGCAGAAGTGGTGGGTGCACCCGTTCCTCGCCGCCATCGACGTCTTCCCGATGGAACCGTCGCGGCCGATGGCGGCAAAAGCGCTGATCAAGACCCTCAGAGAGGATGGCGGCCACTGCGTCATCTTCCCCGAGGGCCGCCTCAACGTCACCGGCGGGGCCCTGATGAAAGTGTATGACGGGCCGGCGCTGGTCGCCGACAAGGCAGAGGCAATGGTACTGCCAGTGCGCCTCGACGGCGTCGAGTTCACCCCGTTCTCGCGGCTCGCCGGACGCTTGCGCCGACGCTGGTTTCCCAAAGTGACGATCACGATCCTGCCGCCGCGCAAGCTCGCCGTCTCGGCCGAATTGCGGGGGCGCGCACGGCGCCATCAGGCCGCTGCCGGCCTCTACGACATCATGTCCGAGATGATGGCGCTTCGGCCCAACCCGCCGAGCCTCTTTGCCGCGGTGCTCGAGGCGCGCGCCGCCCACGGCGGCGGTCACCGGATCATCGAAGATCCGGCGACGGCGCCGCTCACCTATAGCCGCACAATCGCCGCGAGCCTCGTCCTCGGCCGGCGGCTGGCGCGCGGCACCACGCCCGGCGATGCAGTGGGCCTGATGCTGCCGAATTCGGTCGGCGCCGCGCTCGCCTTCCTAGCACTGCAGGCGACCGGTCGCATTCCGGCGATGCTCAACCACACCGCCGGCGTGGACGGAGTGCTCTCGGCCTGCCGAACCGCCGGACTGCGCCGAGTCGTCACCTCCCGCCGCTTTGTCGAGCTGGCCAAGCTCGCCTCTCTCGCCGAGCGCCTGGAGGCCGAGTTCGAACTCGTCTGGCTGGAGGATGTCCGCGCAAGATTGGGCCTCATCGACAAGATTTACAGTGTAGTCGCGCTGCGTCTCGCCGCTTCCATGCATCGCCATCTCGGCATCGCGCCGGGCGATCCCGCCGCGGTGCTGTTTACCTCCGGTTCGGAGGGCGCCCCGAAAGCCGTCGTGCTGAGCCACGCCAATCTGCTCGCCAACCGGCGCCAGATCGCAGCGCGGGTCGATTTCAGCCCGGCCGACCTCGCACTCAACGCATTGCCGATGTTTCACAGCTTCGGGCTCACCGGCGGATTCCTGCTGCCGTTGTTGTCCGGAGTGCGACTCTATCTCTATCCGTCGCCGCTGCATTACCGCATCGTGCCGGAGATCGCTTATGCAACCGGTGCGACGATCCTGTTCGGCACCGACACCTTTCTCGCCGGCTATGCGCGCCGCGCCAATCCTTACGACTTCTATGCGTTGCGCTATGTCTTCGCCGGCGCCGAGCCGGTGCGCGAAGAGACCCGCAGGATATGGGCCGAGCGGTTCGGAAAACGGATCCTCGAAGGTTATGGCGTCACCGAATGCTCGCCGGTGATCGCGGTCAATACCCCAATGCATTACCGCGCCGGCAGCGTCGGGAGATTTCTGCCGCTGGTTGAGCATCGGCTCGATCCGGTCCCCGGAGTCGTCGAGGGCGGCCGCCTTTTCGTGCGCGGCCCGAATGTCATGGCGGGCTATGTGCGCGGGGGCGACATCGAAGAGCCGCCTGACGGATGGTACGACACCGGCGACATTGTCACCGTCGACGCCGAGGGCTTCGTGACGATCGTGGGTCGCGCCAAGCGTTTCGCCAAGCCAGGAGGCGAGATGATATCGCTCGCCGCGGTCGAGCGCATCGCCGAGACGGCGGTGCCGGAGACCCGGCACGCGGTCGTCGCTCTTCCCGATTCGCGCCGCGGCGAGAAGCTGGTTCTGGTAACCGAGGCACGCGGCTTCGACCGCAATCGGCTGCTCGAGGCGGCCCGCCGGCTGGGGATGCCCGAGATCGCCGTGCCCCGCGAGGTGATCGAAATCGATCACATGCCTCTTCTCGGCACCGGCAAAACCGATTATGCCGCGGTCGCGCGGCTTGCCGAACAGGTGCTGACGGCCCCGCCTCGTGGGGTCACGACCGCGGAGCCCGCGCTGGTTCGAGGCTGAAACAAGGAGCGCGGCGATGCATTGGCTGTGGGTCATCATCATCGGGTTTCTCGCCGGTGCGATAGCCAAGCTCTTTATCGCCGGGCCCGGCGGGTTCATCGTGACGACCCTCTTGGGCATTGTCGGCGCGATCTTCGCCAGCTGGCTTGGTCAACAGATCGGCTGGTACCGGCCGGGGCAGAGCGCCGGCTTTATCGGCGCCATCGTCGGGGCGGTCCTGATTCTCGCGATCTACCGCGCCGTCGTCGGCCCCCCGCCTTGATCGACCCCTCACGCAATCAACCGTTTCTTCGCACCTGCGAAATGAGGTAATCCTTGATGTAGATTACTATATGAATAGCAGCGGCTGCGCCGCCCAGGTGCAGTCGCTGTTTTGTCCTTAGCCGCTATAAGAACACACCCTTGGCCGTCAGCTCCGCACCGCCTTCCGCGCCCGACATTACCCCGGTCACGATCGAAGAGGAGATGAAGCGCTCCTACCTCGATTACGCAATGAGCGTGATCGTGGCGCGCGCTCTGCCCGACGTTCGCGACGGGCTCAAGCCGGTCCACCGCCGCATCCTTTATTCGATGAAGGTGAACGGCAACGAGTGGAACCGCGGCTACCGCAAATCGGCGCGCATCGTGGGCGACGTGATTGGCAAATACCACCCGCACGGCGAACTGGCGATCTACGACGCCATGGTGCGCATGGCGCAGGGTTTCGCGATGCGCCTGCCGCTGATCGACGGCCAGGGCAATTTCGGCTCGATGGATGGCGACCCGCCGGCGGCCTACCGGTACACCGAGGCCCGGCTTGCCCGGGTCGCCGATACCTTGCTCGACGATCTCGATAAGGACACCGTCGAGTTCCAGCCCAATTACGACGATACCGAGCGGGAACCAAAGGTCCTGCCGGCCGGGTTTCCGAACCTACTCGTCAATGGCGGCAGCGGCATTGCGGTCGGAATGGCGACCAACATCCCGCCGCACAATCTCGGCGAGGTCATCGACGCCTGTTGCGCGTATCTCGACAACCGGGCGATCACGATCGACGAGTTGATGCAATACGTCCCGGCGCCGGATTTCCCGACCGGCGGCATCATCATGGGTCACGCCGGGACCAATGCGGCGTACCGCACCGGGCGCGGTGCCGTCGTCATCCGCGCGAAATCTCATGTCGAGGAGATCCGCAAGGATCGCGACGCGATCGTCTTCACCGAGCTGCCCTATCAGGTCAACAAGGCGAAGCTGGTCGAGCGCATCGCCGAGACTGTCCGCGAGAAACTGATCGACGGGATCTCCGACCTGCGCGACGAGAGCGACCGCGAGGGCCTACGGGTCGTCGTCGAATTGAAGCGCGACGCCGAGCCCGAGATCGTCCTCAACCAGCTCTTTCGTCACACCGCGCTGCAGACGAGCTTTGGCGTCAATATGCTGGCGCTGAACGGCGGCCGGCCTGAGCTCCTGACCCTGCGCGAGATCATCGCGGCCTTTGTCGCGTTCCGCGAGGAGGTCATCACTCGCCGGACCAGCCATCTGCTCGGCAAGGCGCGGGAACGGGCGCACGTCCTGCTCGGGCTATCGGTCGCGGTGGCCAATCTCGACGAGGTCATCGCGCTGATCCGCAACGCACCCGATCCCGCCACCGCCCGCGCCGGCCTCGTCGGCCGCGCCTGGCCGGCAGCCGAGATCGCGCCGTTGGTAGAGCTGGTCGGCGAGCCCGGCCGTGAGGTCGCCGCGGACGGTACTTATCGGTTGTCCGACGAGCAGGCACGCGCGATCCTCGACCTGCGCCTGCAACGGCTGACCGGGCTCGAGCGCGACAAGATCGCGGAAGAACTGCGCGGGCTGATCACCGAGATCGCGGGATACATGGAAATCCTGCGGTCGCGCGCACGGCTGATCGAGGTATTGCGCGGCGAGCTTCTCGACATCAAGGAACGGTTCGCGACGCCGCGGCGGACGGTGATCGAGGACGTCGAGTTCGAAGCCGATATCGAGGCGCTGATCCAGCGCGAGGCGATGGTCGTCACCGTCAGCCACGCCGGCTACATCAAGCGGGTGCCGTTATCGAGCTATCGCGCGCAACGGCGCGGCGGCCGCGGCCGGGCCGGCATGGCGATGCGCGAAGAGGATTTTTTGAGTCAGGTTTTTGTCGCCTCGACCCATGCGCCGGTGCTGTTCTTCACCTCCTCGGGCCGGGTCTACAAACTGAAGGTTCATCGCCTGCCGCTCGGCACCCTGCAGGCCCGCGGGCGGGCGATGGTCAATCTGCTACCCAACCTCGTACTCGGCGAGACGATCTCGGCGGTCATGCCGTTGCCCGAGGATGAGGAGAGCTGGGCCGATTTGACGGTCATGTTCGCGACCGCCAACGGCTATGTCCGCCGGAACGCCCTGAGCGACTTCGGCGACGTTCGCGCCAATGGCAAGATTGCGATGAAGTTCGACGGCGAAGATGCCGACGATCGGCTGATCGCCGTCGCCACTTGCACCGAGGCCGATGACGTGTTGCTAGCCACCCGCAACGGCAAGTCGATCCGCTTTCCGGTGGGCGATGTGCGGGTGTTCTCGGGCCGCAGTTCGGTCGGCGTGCGCGGCATCCGCCTGCTCGGCGACGACTTGGTCATTTCGATGTCGATCCTGCGCCACGCGGAAGTCTCGCCCGAGACCCGCAACGCTTACCTCAAAATGGCCGCCGAGCGCCGCCGCCAGAATGGCGACGAGGGCGAGGCCTCGGCGGAGGCGGGGCTCGAACCCGAGGATGAACACGGTGGGCAGGAAGCCGCGATTTCGGAGGAGACCTATGCCGATCTGGCGCAGCGCGAGGAATTCGTGCTGAGCGTCACCGAAAAGGGCTACGGGGTCAGAACTTCTGCCTATGACTACCGGATCACCGGGCGCGGCGGGCAGGGGATCGACAATATGGACCTGACCCGACGCAGCGATGCGATCGTCGCGGTCTTCCCGGTCGGGCACAACGACCAGATCGTGCTGGTGACCGATGGCGGCATGGTCATCCGCTGCCCGGTGCACGATATCCGTATTGCGCGCCGCCGCAGCCAGGGAGTGGTTATCTTCAAAGTCGGCGAAGGCGAACGGGTCGTCTCGGTCGCCCGGCTCCCGGAAGAGGCTGACGAAAACGACGCTGCCGAAGAGCCCGATGACGCGGCGGATGATCAGCAAGCCAACGAGGGAGATACATGAGCCAGCCGCGCATCGGGGTCTACCCCGGCACCTTCGACCCGATTACCAACGGCCACACCGACATCATCCGCCGCGCGGTCCAGGTCGTCGACCGGCTGGTAATCGGCGTCGCCCGCAACGACGGGAAGGGACCGCTCTTCGCGACCGACGAGCGCGTCGAAATCGTCCGTGACGAGGTCGCCCATCTAGAGAACGGTGACGCCGACCGCATCGAGGTGCGCGCCTTCGATACGCTGCTGATGAGTTTTGCCCAGTCGGTCGGGGCCAAGGTCGTCATCCGCGGGCTGCGTGCGGTTTCCGATTTCGAATACGAGTTCCAGATGGCCGGCATGAACGCACGGCTGAACCCCGAGATCGAAACCGTTTTTCTGATGGCCTCCGACCGCTTCCAATTCATCTCGTCGCGCTTCGTCAAGGAGATCGGAGCCTTGGGCGGCGACGTCTCGCATTTCGTCAGCCCTCGGGTCGCCGCGCGCCTGCTCGACCGCTTCGCCGTGGGGCGACCGAAACCGCGTCGTCGCGCCGCCGCTGCGGATTAGCTCAGCGGGTCTGCAGAAGGCCGGGTCGAGGGGTTATTGGCATCGAACGCGTTATGCTATAACGTCGCGCTGATCGATCCTGAGACCTGCCGTGACGCCTGGGCAAATCGAAGCCGCGCTCTCGCGCGCACAACTGATCTGTACGATGCGCAGCGCTCGCCTGACACCGGTCCGCCGGCGAGTCCTCGAATTGATCCTCTCGTCGGATCAGCCGATGGGAGCTTACGCGCTGCTCGGCGAACTGCAGCGTGGGCGCGGCAAACTCGGACCGCCGACCGTCTACCGGGCGCTCGAATTCCTGCTCGCGCACAAGCTGATCCACAAAGTCGAGACCTCGAGCGCGTTTATCGCCTGCGTCGATATCGAGCATCCCCACGAAAGCCAGTTCATGATCTGCGATGATTGCGGCGCCACCGAGGAATTGCACGACGAAGACATTGTGCGGAGCCTGCGCCGGCTCGGCGAGCGACGGGGCTTTGCCGTCGAGCGGCAGATCGTCGAGGCGCATGGACTGTGTCCGGCCTGTCGCACGACGCAGCGATGAGCGCACGCGCCCGTGGAGTGCTCGACTTCGTCCGGGGTGGTCTCGCCCGCGACTCGCTCGAGCAAAGCACAGCCGAACGGCTAGCCAGGACAGCGGTCGCAGTAGGTCTGCTCTGGGTTGCGATCTACTGGGCCCTCTCATGAGCGGTTCGCCCGACCGCGCGGTCGTCCTCAATGACGTCACGTTTGCGTATGATGGCCGTCCGGCCGTTCAGCACCTCAGCGGCGCGTTCCTCCGCGGTTCTCTGACGGCAATCGTCGGTCCCAACGGATCGGGGAAAACCACGCTGCTGAAGGGGATGGTCGGGTTGCTGAGACCGGCCGACGGCCTGATCCAATCCGCCCGCCTGGGCGGAGGCGGGATCGCCTATCTGCCGCAGCAAATCGAGATCGAGAGGCGCTTTCCGATTTCGGTCATTCAGACGGTATTGCTCGGCCATTGGCGTCGCATCGGGTGGGCGGGCGCGGCAACCCGGGAACTGCGCGCGCAAGCGCAACGGGCGCTTGTTGCGGTCGGCCTCGAAGGATTTGAGCGGCGTCCCATTGAGACGCTGTCCGCCGGTCAGTTCCAGCGTGTTCTTTTCGCGCGATTGATTGCACAGGATGCCGAGCTGATCCTGCTCGATGAGCCATTGGCGGCGGTCGACTGGCGAACCAGCGAGGACCTCCTGCGCCTGATCGTGAGCTGGCACCAGGAGCGCCGGACCGTCGTCGTCGTGCTGCACGATCTGGATCAAGTTCGCGCCTACTTCCCCGAGACGTTGCTGCTCGCCCGCGAGCCCGTCGCGTGGGGACCGACTCGGCAAGTTCTAATGCCGCAAAATCTGAAGCAAGCGCGACACATGTCCGAGGCGTGGTCGGGCGAAGGCGAGCATTCCCGGCCTGCGGCGAGGCTGTGGCACGCCGCGTCGGCCCCACGCCTCGATCCGCTCCCGGCCACTTCCCTAACTCTCCCCCGCTCGCAGGGGAGGGACGGGTAGGGGGCAAAGGTGACATTGTACGATCTGGCGCTTGGACCGTTTGCCGAGTTCAGGTTTATGCGCCGCGCGCTCGTCGGTTGCTTCGCCCTCGCGCTCGGCTGCGGGCCGGTCGGCACCTTTCTGGTGATCCGCCGCATGAGCCTGATGGGCGACGCACTGTCCCATGCTGTTTTGCCGGGCGCCGCACTCGGCTTCATTCTCGGCGGGGTGTCGTTGCCCGCAATGAGCTTCGGGGGCGCCGTCGCCGGACTCGGTGTGGCCTTGCTTTCCGGGCTCGTGACCCGGCTGACGCCGTTGCGTGAGGATGCGAGCTTTGCCGCGTTCTACCTGATCTCGCTAGCCCTGGGTGTATTGCTGATATCGACCCACGCCAGCAATATCGATTTGCTGCACCTGCTGTTCGGCTCGATACTGGCGATCGACGACGTTGCCCTCGTTCTGATCGGCGCGGTAGCCAGCATGAGCCTTCTTTCGCTGGCCGTCATCTGGCGCCCGCTTGTCCTCGAATGCTTCGACCCCGGCTTTCTGCGCGCGGTGGACGGCCGGGGCGGGTTGGTCCATACAGTTTTTCTCGCTCTCGTCGTCCTCAATCTCGTTGCGGGCTTTCAAGCGCTCGGCACCCTGATGGCCGTCGGGCTGATGATGCTGCCCGCCGCCGCGGCGCGTTTTTGGGTGCGGGATCTGTTGGCGCTCAGCGCGACGAGCAGCGCCCTGGCCCTTGTCTCCGGCTTCCTCGGCCTCCTGTTATCGTATCATCTCGATTTCCCTTCCGGACCGTCGATCATCCTCGTCGCCGGGGTGGCCTATTGCGCTTCTGTCCTTTTCGGCCCACGCGACAGCCTGCGCGCAATCTATTCGGCCGGATAGAGCCACGCCGCGACGCGGGGCTCACCTGCCCCGAAAGCCAAGGCGTAATGTGACTGCTCGATCATGTGATTTCCGAAAAATGCCATAATGACATGGTATGGTGATCGAGCGCGCGATGGCGATCACCACGGCAAGGCATGTCAAGCTTGGAACCATGCGAGGTGTCGACGGGCCAGAGCCAGGACGGAGTCATCGATGCGTCGCTGTTACATTTTGATTTACAGCCAGATCTGGCTGTTGTTGCTGGCTGTTTTTCGCTGTTATTTCATCGCGGCAGTGGCCAAAAATCGAGGGTTCCGCGGGGAAGGACGGTACCCTGGCTATTTTCTTGTGAATTATCAGCGAAAACAGCGAAGCGGATGCGCATCCGCTCTCCATTTCCGCCTGACTCTCATGTCATCTTCCGCCCTTAGCGCTGACGGCCGGCGGTCGGCCCTGGTGGTGGTGCTCCGTCGTTGCCGGCAGGCCGAGCCACGGATACATCGACTCCTCCCAAATCGAGTCGCTGGGCGGTGGAAAGGCCGAGGTGTCGAAGGCGCCCACCGCGACCCCGCAGACTTCAGGGTTGCGGTCTCCTTCCCAATAGAGCGTGCTGCCGCAATTCGGGCAAAAGTGAAAGCGAATGCGATAACCACTGTCGGCTTCGCGCTCATAGATCTTGCGCTCGCCTTCGATCCGCACCCGCTCTTTCGGATAGGTTGCGCCGAAATGGAACGCGGTGCCGGTTCGCCGCCGGCACGCATTACAGTGGCACAGATAGACCCGCTCGGGCTCACCCGTGGTGTGATGACGCGAAGCGAGCCGCAATGACACTGGGCGGTCCGTTCCATCCGTTTCCTCCTGACTTCCTTTGCCACCACCCAGCCGACCCGCTCGCCTGCAGTGGAGCTGTGGGAGAAATCTATTCGTCTTTTCGAGCCCTTATAGCGGCAACTGCTGCATCGTGCGCCCGGTGGCATCCGCGGTTGCTCGCCCCAACCGGGAGGATCGTCGGGTTTGATATTTTCATTCCCGCGGCGCAGCGGCGCGCCGCAGGCGGTCGTTGATCGCGCGGCCGAGGCCGTGCTCGGGGATTGGCATGACGGCAATTCCGGCAAAGCAGGGGCGGTCGAGCCGGCGCAGCATCGCGAACAGGTTTGCCGCCGCCTCGCCGAGATCGCCCGACCGGCTCAACCACAGGATCTCCGCAAAGCCGGACGGCACGTCCGCGCCGAAGGCGAGCAGTGCCTCATTGGGCCGAGCTTCGGTTGCGGACAGTCGGACGGGCAGGCGAGGGGCGTAATGGCTAGCCAGCATGCCCGGCGACCTCGGCAGGGCGGAACCGGGAGGAGCGATCCTTCCGAGCAACTCGGTCAAGGCTTCCAGCGTAACGGCGCCGGGGCGGAGGAGGGCGGGGGATCCTCCCGAGAGGTCGAGCACGGTCGATTCGAGCCCCAGTGGCGTCGGGCCGCCATCGAGGATCAGCGCAACACCTTCCCCTAAATCCTCGGCGACGTGCGCGGGTTCGGTGGCGCTGACCCGGCCCGAGCGGTTGGCCGAGGGAGCGGCGATTGGACGATCGGCTTTGCGCAGCAAGGCCTGCGCAATTGGATGGGCGGGCGCCCGTATCGCTAACGTGTCGAGGCCGGCGCTGACCAGCAGCGACACGCCGGCCGCGGGTTGGCGAGGCAGGACGAGAGTTAGTGGTCCTGGCCAAAAGCGGGCGGCAGTCATGCGGGCAGGTGTATTGAGGACAACCAGCCTCTCGGCGTCGGCGAGGTCCCGCACATGCACGATCAGCGGGTTGAAATGCGGCCGAGCCTTTGCGGCAAAAATCGCTGCAACGGCGCGGTCGTTTGTCGCATCGCCGCCCAGTCCATACACGGTCTCGGTCGGGAACGCGACCAATCGCCCGGCGCGCAACAATGCGGCGGCGCGGGCGATTGCCGCTGATCCGGCCCGCGCGACGTCGGCCGTCAACGCCACCGCCTCCTTCCAAGGTGGTTGCCGTGCAGGTGGGAGGGCCGGCTTGAAATTCCGCTCCATGTGATACCAAGGTCAAATTGTTCGCCGAGATCGGCAAACGGACCCCCTGCTTTCTGCGCTTCGGGGAGGTCGCCAGAGGGAAGGCCAGGGAGCCGACACCCCTCAGCAACGTAATTGTTCCGAAGCGCGCTTACAGTCTACCGGCCCCAGGCACCAGCCACGGACGATGCGGCGTCTCGTCGGGTGACGATACAAGAGATGGGGAAGTCGCAATTGAGCTATCGGGGGAGGCTAAGCATTGCTCTAAGGGCTATTCGGCGATCGGGCCGTGGCAGCTTTCTTTTTGCCTATTGGGTTTCCAGTTGACTGCAAAGCGCCTCGCCTTTGCGAGCTGCGCCGAGGTCAAATGAGCCGAAACCCGATCGAAGTTTGATAGAGCTCTGTGACGGTGGACGCCGCGCAAGGTCTTTATCGCTAGCAGGAACCAAGCACAGGCGTTGATATGGTCTTCTGGCGTATCTGGGCCGTCGGCATACATCTCCGCAAGTTTACTCTGAGCACGAGGCAACCCCTGCTCGGCGGCAGCCAGTAGCCACTTCATCGCCTCCACTCGGTTGCCTTCGATGGCGTACCCATTGTCGTCCAGACGGCTGTCGCAGAGGACACCGAGATTGAATTGCGCGGCGGGATTGCCCCTTTCCGCGGCAAGAACGAGGTGCTTGATGGTGCTGCTTTGCATCAGCGCATCCTGAAGGCCCCCGGGTTATTGCTCCCTTTCTAGATGGGGTTGAAGTTGTGATGCGCAATGGCAAATAATTTAATAGACAATCCGCCAGTTATCCCCAGATCTGATTATTGGCTGACCTTCTCTAGCAAAGCACCGCCATTCCGGTTGACCGTCGCGAGAAATGCCGTGGTGGGTGTCAACCTATCTATTTGTTGGTTCCATGAAAGGAATTGGGTCTCATCTACCCAAACCAGAAAGGGCAAATGATGATGACGGACGATCCAGTTGAACTCGACGAGCATCGCGGCAAGGCCCGAGGCGCAGGATTCGCGCCGTCGAGACCTGATAGCCCAGGTGCTCGACGAACTCGCCCGACTGTCCGAGCAGTCAACACGATAGGCGGGGGGTGTCGGAGACTCGCAACGAGCGTTGCCCGATACCATATTGATGCTCATCGTCGGTAGCGACTCATCCGGGCGCCGACGGCTGAGAGATTGGCCTCCCGCTGAGAGGGCGGCGCGCACTCCCGCCTGCACTGCAAAGGGGAGGACGCCGCGATGCCGCAGAAGCCGCCAACGCAATTTTTAAATCGCGGGAGACGGGCTGGCGAAGCACGGAAGTTCGGTCCGAAACAACGGGCGTTTCTGGGACTCCGGGAAATTGCTCGAATCAAGCGGGGAAATGATGCGCTGGTTCGAGTTTGCATGAACGGATTTGGTGTAGCGATCGCCGCGATAGCGCCAGTCACGTGAGGTTGGAACTTCCCGCTGTTCCTGGTGGTCATGATCCTAGTCGGAATCATCATGCCAGCAATCCGGCGGGCTCGCGTAAATCCATACTGACCTACTACCGACGAACTGACCGGCGAGGCGAGTCATGAGTGTCTCTGCCTTGGTACATCCGTCCCTTATGACTTGGTAAATCCGTCCCTTATGAAAGGTCTATTGATGGCAGCACCCGGCATGAGACGCTCTGTCGAGGAACTGGCGCAGATGCTCTACGAAGGGAGCGATCCGAGCGGCATTCCCTGGGTCAAACGAGGGTTGGCGGTCCGCGAGCCGTGGCTCCAGGTCGCACGACGGCAGATAGCGCAATCCGAAAATGGTTCGAAAAGCGATAGGACGGTCGGCCCATGATAATCCGATTGACGATCGAACGAGACGGCGCCGGCTTTCGCGCTCGGATCTCCAAACGCGATGAAGAGGGTAACGGTCTTATCGGACGGCCTGAGATTTTCCTGGCGGACAGCAAGGAGGAGGCCAAAAAGCGAGCAAAAGATATGGCGCGCGCCTTTGGACTAAAGACCTACCGTGTTGTCGATAAGACGCTCAAGGTATAGCGCTAGTGCTTAGATGCATTCAGATGATTCAACACGGTATCCTCGTAGTATCCTCGTAGGATGGGTTGAGCGAAAGCGAAACCCATCATCTGCGCTCGTTGCGATGGGTTTCGCGGACGCGCTCAACCCATCCTACAGCTCATCGCTGGTGAATCATGTGATTGTTTCTGAACACTAGCGCCGAGCTTAAAGTCGATCGATCACCGCAGGCTCGCGCTCGTTCCTTTCGTAAACCACACACCTGCCTAGGAATCCAAGGAGGCGTCGTTCCCCCATTCAATCGAGTATTTGATGCGCATCGCCTGATGATAGAACTCCGCGCTGTCAAAAAGCTGTACGCTGGACTGCTCGACAATGGCCGAGTACTGCTCGGCGCCGAGGATATTTGAACGAACCAGGCGCCGAAAATGGCCAACTGTCGTCATCGGCGCGGCGCGGTACCAGCCTATTCCGCCGCGGTCCGCCTCGGCTCCGCGGCGCCGCGGGCCGCATGCCGGTCGATCTCCTTTTGGATCGCGGCGCTGGCCTGGCCGATGAAATCGACGTGGTGGCTGGTGGCGAAATCATAGCTGCCTTGTAGCAAGTCGCGGCTCCGCTGGAAATGTGGGTGTACAAAACGCGCCATCAGCTCATAGTGCTTTCTGGTGGCGTCCCAGTCGGCCCAGTTCTGCGCCAGCTCGCACAGCACGCCGAAACCGCCCGACCCGGCGATCAGCCGGTCAACATAGGCGATCGCGTCGTCGGGGGTGCCGATGCAGCCGGTTCCGGTCTCGATCAGCCAGTCCGTCGGATCGGGAACGTCCGGCGGGATGACCGGAAAAGTTGCCACATCGCGAAAGTAATTGGCGAACGCCTGCACCCCGAATTGAACATTCTTGCGCGCCTGTTCGCGAGTCTCGGCGATATGGAACATGCCGACGACACGCCAGTCCTTGCGATTGGGCACATGGCCGTTGGCGCGCGCCGTCTCTTCGTAGAGCCCCCAATTGGCGGTGTGCCGCTCCATCGCCGCGGGGCTGGTGCCGCCGATCGACAGCATTCCTACCCCGTATTTCCCGGCCAGCAATGACCCCGAAGGCGAGCGCGCCGCCGCCACCGCCAGTTCCATTGTCGGTCGGGTATAGGGGCGCAATTGCAACTGCGCTTCGGTCAGGTTGAACCAGTCGGTCTTGCGTGTCACGGTTTCGCCGTTGAGCAGCCGGACGATGACGTCGAACGCTTCGTTCATCATCTGCCGCTGGTCGCCGGGGTCGATGCCGATCTTCAGCGCATCGTGCACGAGGGCGCCGGGGCCGACCCCGAACATCGCCCGGCCGCGCGTCATGTGGTCGAGTTGCACCATGCGGTCGGCCAGCATGAACGGGTTGTGGTACGGCAGCGAAACGACGCCGGTGCCGAGCCGGATATGCCGGGTGCGCTGCGCCGCGGCAGCGATGAACATCTCAGGGCAGGCGATCAGCTCGAAGCCGCCCGAATGATGCTCGCCGATCCACGCCTCATGATAATTGAGCCGGTCGAGGTGCTCGAGCAGCTCCAGGTCGCGCTCGATCGACAGAGTGGGATTCTCATCGTGATTATGGAACGGCGCAAGGAAGATGCCGCTGCGCAGATAGAGATCGTCCATGCCGAATCCTCCGGCGGGAAAGGCTGCTGCGGCCGATCGTCCGCTATCGGGCGTGCCCCGGCAAGCGAATTTCCCCGCCGCCGCGGTTCCTGATATCATGGCTGCCATTACCGCGAGGAGGAGGCAGCGACATGTCAGAGCTCGGCGCGACAACGATGCGGGGAGTGCCCTGGCCCTCTAACGGTCTGACCGAGATCCCCTTCAAGGTCTACACCGACCCCGATCAGTACGCCTTGGAGCAGGAGCGGATCTTCAAGGGTCCGACCTGGAATTACCTCTGCCTTGCCGCGGAGATCCCCAATCCCGGCGATTACATTGCTACGACTATCGGCGAGACGGCCGTCATCGTGACGCGCGATGGCGAGGGTCAAATAAATGCCTTCGTCAACCGATGCGCGCATCGCGGTAATCTGCTGTGCCTCGAGCGGCGCGGCAACGTCAAAGAGATCAGCTGCATTTATCACGGCTGGACCTATGATCTGACCGGCAAACTGACCGGTGTCGCGTTCGAGCGCGGGGTCAAGCGGCAGGGCGGCATGCCGCCCGAATTCCGCAAGGATGAGCATAATCTGCAACGGTTGCGGGTCGCCGAATTCGCCGGCTTGGTGTTCGGCTCGTTCGACGATAGCGCGCCCGATCTGGAGGCTTACCTTGGGCCGAAGATTTCCGGCGGCATCCGCCGTGTGTTGAACCGGCCGGCCCGAATTCTCGGCCGCAGCACTCAGGTGCTGCCCAACAATTGGAAGCTCTACGCGGAGAACGTCAAAGACACCTACCACGCCAGCATCCTGCATCTGTTTCTGACGACCTTCCGCATCAACCGCTTGAGCCAAGAGGGCGGGATCGTCATGGACGACAGCGGCGCGCACCACTTCAGCTATTCGAAACTGGACTACGCGCTCGAGGATGCCGATTACAAGGCGGCCGCGCTTCGCTCCGATACCGTGTTCCGCCTGAAGGACAACTCGGTAATCGAATCGGTCGACGAGTACGGCGACGGTATTTCGGTACAGATCCTGACCGTCTTCCCGAGCATGGTGTTGCAGCAGATCCGCAATACGATCGCGGTTCGCGTCATCCGCCCGCGCGGTCTCGAAAAGACCGAGCTCGAATGGATCCATCTCGGCTTTGAGGATGACGACGGGGCGATGACCGAGCGCCGCCTGCGCCAGGGCAATTTGGTCGGCGCCGCCGGCTATATTTCGATGGAGGACGGCTGCATCGGCGGCTTCGTGCAGCGTGCGCTGCGCTACAATGACGAGGATGCCGGGGTGGTCATGATGGGCGGCTACGACGCCGAGCCGCAGCCGTTCCGCGCCAGCGAGGCGGCGATCCGCGGCTTCTGGAAGGAATACCGCGCCCTGACCGGCAATTGACGCGCTCCGTGGACGAGGTCGCCGTCCGGCTCGGGGTGCACGAGCTGATCGCCGCCTATGTCGATTGCATCGACGAAGACCGGCTCGAAGACTGGCCCGATTTCTTCGTCGAGCAGTGCCGCTACGTTATAACCAGCCGGGCCAGCCATGAGGCCGGACTGCCACACGGCGTCGTTTATGCGGCCTCACGCGGCATGCTGATCGACCGACTGACGGCGCTGCGCCAAGCCAACATCTTCGAGCCGCACCGCTACCGCCACATCGTCGGCCCGATCCGCATCGACCAGGTCGACGCTACGGTAGCGCAAGCGCGCTCGAACTTCATCGCTGTGCGGGTCATGCATGACGGCGAGATGGGGCTCTTTGCCGCCGGCCGCTATCTCGACCGCATCGACCTGACCAGCCAGCCCTACCGCTTCATCGAGCGCCTCGTCGTCCTGGACAGTCAAAAGATCGACACATTGCTGGTGATCCCGCTATGAACAGCACCAAGGGCGCAACGGCGTACATCGAGGATTTCAGGGCGCGCGGCGAGGCGATCGCCGACGCCTGCACGCGCTGCGGCGCGTGCTTTCGGGCGTGCCCCATGGTCCCGCCGGCGGGGCTCGGCGAGGCCGACCCGGCGGAGACGGTGGCCGGTATTGTCGATTTGGTTTCAGGCGGAAGCGGCAACCCGGTGGCGGCGCGCTGGGCTTCGGTATGCAGCGGCAGCGGCAGTTGCATTCCGGCGTGCCCGAGGGCATCGACACGCGGTTCATGGTTCAGCTCGCCCGCGGATTTGCGCGGGCGCAAGCCGGCGAGGCGCCGCTCAACGCGCGCTGGCGGCAGGGCTTCCAGACGATGAGCCGCGGCGTGCGGATCCTGTCGCGCCTGCAATTGCCGCCCGAGACATTGGCCCGGGTCAGAGGACAGTCTAGGGAGCCAACACGCGAAAGCCCGCCCGACGTGGTCTTCTACACTGGCTGCAACATCCTCAAGACCCCGCATATCGCGCTCCTCTGCCTGGATGTGCTCGATCTCCTCGGCATCGACTACGAGGTTATGGGCGGGCCGGGGCAGTGCTGCGGTGTTTACCAGTTCCGTGAAGGCGATTTCGAAAATACCGCGCGGGTGTCCTATACCACGATCGATGGTCTGGCCTCGGCCGGCACCTCGACGGTGCTGTCCTGGTGCCCGAGCTGCCAGGTGCAGATCGGCGAAGTGACATTGCCGAGCTATGAGGCGCGTTTCGGCGCACGGCCGTTCGACCTGAATCCCTTCCTGGTGTTCCTTGCCGACCGCGCGGAGAGCCTCGCACCGATGATGAAACACCGGGTCGAGAAACGCGTGGCCTTGCACGAGCGGCCGGTCTTGCCCGCAGTGCAGGCGGCCGTTCGCAAGCTGCTCGCGATCGTACCGGGTGTCGAGCTTGTCGAGATCGATGTCCCGCGCGTCGGAACGCAAGCCAATAGCCTGGCGGTGCTGCCGGCATTCAAGCGCGACCTCGTCTCACGCGAGCTCGCGGCCGTGGCCGATGCCGGCGTGACGACATTGGCGACGATCTATCACGCCTGCCACCGCGAGCTCTGCGATATCGGCGACGGGCGCAGCTTCGAGGTCGTCAATTTCATGGAGATCCTGGGCGAAGGGCTCGGCCTTCATGCCGAGGATCTCTACAAGCGTCTGAAGATGATCAAGGACATCGACGACATCATCGTCGAGACTAGCCCGCTGATCGCCGAGCACAGGCTCGACCTCGACACGGTCCGCGACGCGCTGCTGCAGGAGTTCGGCGCGCACTAGCCGAACGTCTGCTGCAGCGATGATGACCCGGCCTATACCGTCGACCGGCGAGGCGATGCCGGTTATTGGGCTCGGCACTTGGCGCGCCTTCGACGTCGGCTCCGGCGAGACCGGAAGGCGCCCATTGCGCGGGGTGCTGCAGCAGCTGCTCGATGAGGGTGGCCGCATCATCGATACGTCGCCGATGTACGGCCGTGCCGAAGCGGTCACCGGCGATCTGCTGGCGGAAATGGGCAGGCGGCCGCCGAGCTTTCTTGCGACCAAGGTGTGGACTACGGGCCGCGAGCGCGGGATCGAACAGATGCGGCGCTCGGCGCAGCTGTTGCGCACCGAAGTAATCGACCTCATTCAGATACACAATCTGGTGGACTGGCGCACCCATCTGGCGATGTTGCGCCGGATGAAGGAGGAGGGGAGGGTGCGCTATATCGGGATCACCCACTACACGGCCGGCGCCTTGCCGGAGCTCGCGCGCATTCTCCGAACCGAGCCCGGCATCGACTTCGTCCAGCTCGGCTATTCGGTAGCCGCGCGGGCCGCAGAGACAGAACTGCTGCCTACCGTCTTGGATCGCGGGGTTGCCGTCATAGCCAATCAGCCGCTGGCGCGAGGCGACCTTTTGCGCGGGGTGCGCGGGCGTCCGCTGCCCGAATGGGCGCACGAATTCGACTGTGCGAGCTGGTCGCAGCTTTTCCTCAAATACATCCTCGCCGAGCCGGCGCTGACCTGTGTGATCCCGGCGACCGGCAACCCCGAGCACATGACCGAAAATCTCGCTGCCGGCTCGGGCGGTCTTCCCGATGCCCGGCAGCGCCGGAAGATCAGCGAGTTGTGGGACGCGCTCGGATAAGAGCTACCGGGTCGCTCTTCAGCGCGCTCCGGCATGCCGGAGCACTTGCCGGGCGATGCTCCAGCGGTGCACCTCGGAAGGGCCGTCATAAATCCGGAACGGGCGGACTTCGCGGAACAGACGCGCGACGATCGTGTCGTCGGTGACGCCGAGGCCGCCGAGGATCTGCATGCTGCGGTCGACGACCCGCCAGATGGCCTCGGAGCAGATAACCTTGGCCATGCTGGACTCGTGCCGGCCTCGCTGGCCTTGGTCGAGGATCCAGGCGGTGTGCCAGATGACGAGCCGGCACTGGTGGATGTCCATCTCGTTGTCGGCGAGCATGAAGCCGACCCCCTCGTGCTCGCCGAGCGGCTTGCCGAAGGCGGTGCGCCGGAGCGCGTAGTCGGTTGCGATGTCATGAGCGCGGCATGCGGCGCCGAGCCAGCGCATGCAATGCGTCAGGCGCGCCGGGGCGAGCCGCACTTGCGCATAACGAAAGCCTTCGCCGACGCGCCCCAGCACGGCGCTCTCGTGGACCCGCAACCCGTCGAGCCGGACGACTGCATGACCCCCGGTCATGTATTGGTCGAGTGTGTCCAATACGCGTTCGATATGAATTCCCGGCGCGTTCATCGGCGTCAGAAACATCGTGGCCCCGGCAGGCCCGCCGGTGTCGTTCTCGTTGCGCGCCATGACGATGCCGAGACCGGCGCCCACCGCTCCGGTAATCAGCCATTTGCGCCCGTCGATGACGAACTCGTCGCCGTCGCGCCGGGCGGTCGTCAGCAGCATCGACGGGTCAGCTCCGGCGCCGGGAGCCGGTTCGGTCATCATAAAGCACGAGCGGATCTGCCCGGCCGCCAAAGGCCGGAGCCACTGCTCCTTCTGAACCGGCTCGGCGACTTCCTCCAGAAGGTGCATGTTGCCTTCGTCGGGAGCGAAGCAATTGAGCGCGACGGGTCCGAGAGGGGAATAGCCGGCGGCCTCGAACACGACCGCCTTGCCGCGGTGATCGAGCCCCAGCCCACCCCAATCGCGGCCGACATGCGGACTGAGGAGCCCCGCCTCGCGCCCGAGCGTGACGAGTTCGCACCGCAACTCCTCGCTCGGCCCGTGCGCGGTCTGCCGCGGGTCAGTCTCATAAGGAACAACCCTGTCTCTCACAAACCGCTCGGTACGTTCTTTGAGCTCGACAAGGTCATCGGAGAGCGAAAAATCCATCAGTATCTCCGGGGTTCCAGGAAGCCGCGCTGCTTGGCTGGGACATCGTCGGGTTTTTTGTCCGGGTGCGTCAAGGCGGCGTCATTTAAGGTGAAAAGGCATTTGAACTTGACTTTTATTAGGAAATATGCAATTGATAAATTAATATTTACCTGCTCGAACAAAGTTGCCGATTGCGCTATCGATCTAAAGCCGCGCGCCTTGGCGCTGCGTTCGGAGCAGGATTGTTCGGTTCGACATTGAAGGAGAAAGCGATGGGAGAGGCCGACGATTCCCAAGCCTGCATCCGCTCCGCCCTGCGACGGCGGCGGCGCACGCTGGGGCTGACCCAGGACGATGCCGCCAATCTTCTCGGCATGTCACGGGTGACTTATCACCGCATCGAGACCGGGAGCCGTCGCATTCGCTTCGTGGAGCTCGCGGCGATTTGTGAAGCTTTCAACTGCCACGTCGGCGAACTGGTGCAAGATGGCCAGCTCGCGAGCGCTTACGTCCATGCCGCCAAGGCGATCCTTGGCGAGGGGGCGCCCTGATTACATGCGGTCGGCGGCCAGCGGCCGCCCGCCGGCGCGCATGGGAAGGCGCGGATGGGGGCCCTTACACCAGCGACGGGTCGCCCCGGGTTCTGTCAAAGGTAAGGAAAAAGGGCATCGTCAGTCGTTGACCGCTTTCCAC
>Ga0126383_10000455_pt1 | contig 22592 bp, 18 predicted proteins | sample PanSoiMetPlot_35_FD_96882 | JGI IMG/M metagenome (GOLD analysis project Ga0126383, IMG submission 96882) | Tropical forest soil microbial communities from Panama - MetaG Plot_35 | ecosystem: Environmental > Terrestrial > Soil > Tropical forest > Bulk soil | place: Panama | collected 2016-02-17
CAATTGAGCAACATCGCAGTAAAATATCCAAGCTATGTCGATAAACTCGTCTATCTCGACGCTTCTGACCTGTCAGAGCGGTTCACGATCCCCGAAGTACCTTATCCGTTTAAGCTGTTTACTGACGCGGACTCTAAATCTCTATTTACTTTCCAAGCAACCTACGCACGGTTCGTGGACGTCCGCGAACCAATCCCTGCGATCTGCCTGTCCTATGAGTTTGACAAAGATGGAAGGGTTACGGGTCTCACTACACCGGACGACATCCGGCAACAACTTGCTGACGGTGTGCGTGCTCCGGCCAATCCACCAACGAATTGGGCGGATATCAAGCAGCCGCGGCTCGGCATTGTCGCTCCACCGACTGCCGAGAGCAGGCTACCCTGGTACCCGTACTTGAGTCCCGCCGACCAAGCAGAATTTGATGAGAATTTTCCGTTCCTTCTTCAGTGGTACAGTGATGTAATCAATAAATTTGGAGAAGAACATCCGGGAAGTCCCACACCTGTAATATATTTACTGCCCGGCGCTCCCCACTATGTGTACATCAACCACGAGGCGGAGGTCGTGCTGCAGATGCGGAACTTCTTAGGGATACCCCCGGCAGGAAACTGATAAACAAATTCAACAAGCTGCTAACGCATCGGCATGACCAGGGGGCGCGATTGTGGCAACCAGAATATTGGGGTTTGTGGTTGCCGTAGCGTGCTTCGTCAACGGACCGTCGGAAGCGACAACAAATCTCAAGCCGTTCGACCCGGTCGCGTTCCAAGCCACCGAGTTGTATCGACACCGCGCCCTACGGTACCACCACCAATTGCCAACTTGGAGGATAACCAGATGCCATCGGTCTGTGCGCTCCGAGACAAACTTATCCTGATCGTGGTGGCATCATGCGCGATATGCCTCGCCCCAGCGGGTTTCGCGCGGAACACGCCGCGATTCGACCCAATACAGTGCCCAGACGGCTTCCCGCAGTTGACCAACGCTCGTTGCGGCTATCTCGTCGTGCCAGAAGATCGCAGCCAACCGTCCGGCCGCACCATCCAGCTGTTTGTCGCAATCATCCCGGCTCAATCGGGCAAGTCGGCGCCCGATCCGATTGTCTACCTGGGGACAGGTCCTGGCGGCATCGCGATCGTTGAAGCTGCCCTTCTGATTGATACCGGGGTCTATCTCAACCGGGACCTCGTGGTGATGGCCCAGCGCGGCTAATTCCTCTCGATCCCCGGCCCTGACATGCGCAGTCATCGACGATTTCAACCGGCAACTTCTCAGCCTTCGCTTCTATTCCGAAGCGACCAAGCGTAAGCATCTACGCGCCACGGCAGACTGCCATCGCGAGCTTCTTGCGACCGGCGCGAATTTACCCTCGTACAACTCCAGCGAGAACGCGGCCGATTTCGCCGACCTGCGCACCGTACTCGGCATCACTGAGTGGAACGTCTTAGGTGTGTCCTACGGTACCGATCTCGCACAGATGTACGTGCGCGATCACCCCGAGGGCATCCGCAGCGTTGTGCTCGACTCGGTCATACCGGTCACCATTACTATTGCCAAATACTGGCATAGTACGCGTGCCGGGTTCGACAATCTTTTTCAGGCATGCGCGGCAGAAGCCGCCTGCAGCGCGGCCCATCCAAATCTCGAAACAACCGTCACTGACCTGGTGAAAATGTTGGAAGCCGAGCCGCTGACGACAACCGTCAACGACCCTGCCACTGGTGAGGAACTGAAAGTCGTCATCGATGGCGGAGCCTTCGTGGACTGGATTCGTGACCAGAGCAGGACCAACACAAAGCTTACGCGCGTACCCGCCGTTATTGATGAACTCGCTCATGGCAACCCCGAGGCGCTGGCGGCCATTGCCATGTACCGGGTACAGTTGGCACCACCGCCGTCTCCGAGCGTTCCCTCCACGAGCTACGGACTGGGGTACGGCGTTGTTTGCCGCGAGCAATTCTCCACACGTGACGACATCATCAAAGCCGGTCGGCAGGCTTTTCCGCTTTATCCTGCCTCGATCCGGGATCAGGCGGTCGGCACCTGGGCGTACGAGAACGATGACTGCAGGAGAGTTTGGAAAGTCCCTATTGCCCCGGCGAAAGTGCGCCGACCACTCGTGAGCAGCATCCCGACACTACTCATCTCGGGCAGCTTCGATGCTGTAGCATCGCTTGACTTTGCCGAGTCCGTTGCGGCGAACCTGTCAAACGCGACGCTCATCAGCATCCCCGGCATCGGGCATTACGTGTTGCCTTTTTCGCCGTGCGCCCAGGAGGTAGTCGCATCATTCCTCACCGATCCGAGCACCCCCGACATATCGTGCGTCGGTACTCTGAAGCCGCCTCCCTTCACTCCTTTTCAACCCGAAGGCGTGACGCCGACTGTTCCCGCCATCAAATAGAATAGCCTCTAGCAACCCTTGCCTGCGGCGGTGCTGGTATCGACCGGTTGTTCGGTCCGCCTTCAAGGCGACGCCCTTAGCTTTTGGCTCGTGGACAATGTCCTTTAATTCAGTGCGAGGGGTCGAACGGCTTGAGCACCGTTGGCGACGCCCCCCAAGATGCCGACGGGGGCGTAACCCGCCATCGCCATCGGATGATTGGCATCACATAACTCCGGCTGCCCAATCCCCAGAATTTTCCGTCCCCAGGCAACCACTGCAGGTCGAACCGCAAGAAGGCTACGAAAGCAGCGCAAATCAGGCTGGCCAGCGCTGCTCGATGGATTCGGGCGTCGGCGTCGCGGCTCTTGAAGGAACATACCGTGAACCGATATGTTGATCTTGTCAGCACTAGAGCCCCACCGATGCCGGAAATCGTTGCCGACCCGCCTTCGCCATCCTGTTATCACCTGTTTCCCGGGCCTCGAATTCTGGAATTTCAACGACTTGGTCCTGATCCGTGTTTCCCTTGTGCACGCGACGCGCGCGGGCGCTTCGCCAAGGGAAATTCCGGCAACCCGCGGTCGGCCGCCCGGCATTCCCAATCCCAGGCGCCGCATGCCGGATCTCACCGCTCGACCGCTGAGCGCGCAGGCGCTGGCTGACCTGATCGACCGCAAGCCGCATCTGTTGCGGCCGCTCGCGGCGCAATTCTTGCCGCCACCCGCTGCCGCCGACCCGGCGGAACGTCTAGGGATCGAGCTGTCCTCGTTGCGCACAATCGAGGATTGCCGGGAGGTGCTGGCTACCGTTCTGGAGACTGTCGCGCGCGGTGCGATACCGCCGGTTGAGGGTGCACGCATTGCATGGCGGGCGCGCTTGTGGTTGCATGCCGCCCCGCGCCTTGCCCGATCGGCACGTCGGGTAGACTCGGCCAGGGCGGGGGTGAGGCTCCGGACGGCGTCCCCCATATGAGAGACATGAGTACCGTTCCGACTTTTGCGACGCGGCCGACCTTCCTCGGCCTCGAATGCTCAAATCCCGACGCCGAAATTTGCGTCGCCGGCATACCCTATGACCTCGGTACCTCGAACCGGCCAGGAGCGCGGTTCGGGCCCGCCGCGATCCGGCAGGCGAGCCGCATGCTGATCGATGGCGACCACCCCGCCGCCTGGGCCGAGGTCGAGAAGATGGATCTCGCCGATATCGGTGATTTCCGTATTGCTCACGGCGACATCGAAGGCACCCTCGCCAAAGTCGAGGCGCAGGCGGCGTCCGTTCGGCACCTCGTCGCGCTCGGCGGCGACCACACGGTCACGCTCGCCTTGTTGCGCGCGCTGGCGCGCCGCCATGGCGCGGTCGGGCTGGTGCATTTCGACGGCCACGTCGACACTTGGCCGGAAAGCTTTGGCCTGGTCTTCGGGCACGGCTCGCCGTTCTATCACGCGATCGAGGAGGGCCTGATCGACCCGCACCGGACGACCCAGATCGGCATCCGCTCGCCGATGCACCGCGAAATCTTTGATTGGACCGTCGGCAAGGGGGTGACGATCGTCACCGCAGAAGATGTACATGAGACTGGACCGCGAACCGTTGCCGAACAAATCCGCAAAATAGCCGGGACCGGGCCCGCCTATCTGAGCTTCGATGTCGATGCGCTCGACCCCGCCTTCGCACCAGGGACCGGCACTCCCGAAGTCGGCGGACTGGCGACCTGGCAGGCTCGGGCGATTCTACGCCGGCTCGCCGGGCTCGGCTTCGTAGGAATGGACGTGGTCGAAGTCTCGCCGCCCTATGATGTCGCCGAGATCACGGCGCTCGCGGCCGCCACTGTCGCTTGGGACTACATCGCGCTGCTTGCGCCGCACGCTCAGCGATAGACGTGGCCCCGCCATTCGCCCATATTACGGAGGTAGTCGGCCGACGAGCATGCCGCCGGCCGACTGCTCCTAGGCCCGGCTCAGGCCGACGACGACGTGGAGGACACGCCGCCGCCAAATCCTAATCCGGAGCACCAGGAGAAAGGGCATCCATTTCATGCTCTTTCCTCCGTTGCGGCAGGCCGGCCTATTCCGGCCTGCCGTTGTGCTTTAGAGCCGGCGTGCTGAAGATTTCGAAAAAGCCTTGAATGGGCTGGCGTTTTTCCCATTTTAGACGCCGACGCAATCGCACGTGCCTAGAACCCCGTCTCGCAAGGGGTGCTGCTACGACGTAACGCGTCCTTTTCGGCCGAGCCGGCCACCCGTGGGCCGGCCTCCTTAAGGGAAACGGATATGTTCCGGCACGCGATGCGAAGTCCTCGCACCATCATCTGACGCCTCGGGGCGGTTTCGCTCCGGCGCGCCAATTCACCCCAATTGGTCATTCCACCTCCGGCGTTCTCGGCGCGCGGAGCGGGATGTCGCCTCCCGTCTTCGGAGGATGGTGCGATGGTGCAGGCCCCTCTCTTTTCTCCCCGCCCGCAAGGGCGCGCTGCTCTTCCCTCGATCGATTCCGCGGTCGCCCGGCTACGTCCGAGTGACCCATTGCTGTGCCTTCGCCCAGCGGTGATCGCCGGCGCCGCACGACGGTTTGTCGATCTCTTTCCGGGCGATGTTCTTTATGCCGTCAAGTGCAACCCGGAGCCGCGCGTGCTCCGCGCGCTGTGGGCCGGCGGCGTTCGCCATTTCGATTGCGCCTCGCTCGCCGAGGTGGCGCTCGTCCGCAAGCTATTGCCCGCTGCGGGCGTCCACCTCATGCATCCGATCAAGGGGCGCTCCGCGATCCGCAACGCCTTCGACGTCTACGGCGTGACCGATTTCGCGCTCGACAGTGCCGACGAATTGGCGAAGATCCTGCAGGAGACGGTACCGGTCGGACTGGTCGGCGATCCTCCGATTTTGGGCCTGTTCGTGCGTCTCGCCCTGCCCAAGGGCAGCGCCGTCTACGATCTGTCCGGCAAGTTCGGCGCGCCGCTCGACGAGGCGATCGAGCTGCTGCGCGCGGCCCGCCCGCACGCCGCCCGTCTCGGCGTCGCCTTCCATGTCGGCTCGCAATGCCTCGAACCCGATGCCTATGCCCGGGCGCTAATGTTGGCCGGCGAAGCGATCGCGGGTTGCGGCGTCCCGGTCGAAATCGTCGATGTCGGCGGCGGGTTTCCGGTCAGCTATCCCGATATGGCCCCGCCCCCGCTCGCCGACTACATCGCGGCGATCGAGGCCGGCGCCGCGGCGCTGCCGGCTGGGGTACGGCTGTGGGCCGAGCCCGGCCGCGCGCTCGTCGCCGCCGGTGGGTCGGTCGTCGTGCAGGTGCAGCTGCGGCGCGGCGACACGCTGTTCGTCAATGACGGTGTCTACGGCAACCTCAGCGATGCCGGAGCCCTCGGCTTCCGCTTCCCGGCGCGCCGCATCCGCCTCGGCGAAGCCGAGGATGACCCGCCCGAGGCGCTCGCCGATTTCGCGCTGTTCGGGCCGACTTGCGACAGCGCCGACCGGATGCGCGGGCCGTTTCGGCTGCCCGACGATATGCGTGAGGGTGATTGGATCGAGCTCGGCCAGCTCGGCGCCTACGGCGCCTGCCTGCGCACCGGCTTCAACGGCTTCGGCCGAGCCGAGCTGATTGAGGTTGCCGACCCGCCGATCCTGGCGACCCCCGGATGCGAATAAAAGGTGCGATTTCCTCATACACACCAAGCCACGCGGGCCGGTTGCCCCCTCTCCCGCGATGCGCAAGGCATCGCAACGCGGGGGTTAGCCGGCAGGCTTGGTGAGTACGGTAGTCTTACCTCCTTCGCGCACCACATTCGAGGGCTTATTGCAGCGGGTTTGGCGGTTGCCGGCGGGCGCCGGCCTGGTAGCCGGCATTGTAGGAGGCAGCCTCGCCCCGCTTCACCTGATCGAAGATCAGACCGCCCGCGAGGCCCGCGGCCGCACCGATGCCGGCGCTGCCAGGGCGGCGCCGATGGCCAGCAACGTTGCGCACACGAGCAGGCGCCTCGATATCATACGAATCCCCCCTTTTCGCCCGATCGCCAGCGGTCGCTCAGCCGAATGCGCCGTGCTGCGTCAATGCCTTGCCCCGATCAGCAGTATCTCTCTCTGCGCGACTGCTGACCTGCTGCGCTAGGCTTGGCGACTGGGGGCGGTCAGCGCCCTTCGCGCATGACCGGATTGCGCAGAGTGCCGATGCCGGTGATCTCGATCTCGACCGTATCCCCGTGCTGCAAATTCTCCGGCGCGCCTTCGGTACCCATCCACACGACGTCGCCCGGGTAAAGCGTCAGGTATTGCGACATCCGGCTGATGAAGGTCGCGGGGCCGAAGATCATGCTGTTGGTTTTGAAGCGGAACCTTTCGCCGCCGTTAACGCGGATGATCGTCTGAGCCGCGTCGAGGTCGAAATCGGTCTCGATCCATGGCCCCATCGGCTTGAAGGTGTCGGTGTTTTTGGCGCGCCACAAGGTGCGGTCACCCGCCTGCCAGGTGCGCTCGCTCATATCATTGCCGATCGTCCAGCCGAGCACGCAGGACAGCGCCTCGCTCTCGGACAGATGCTTGGCCTTCTTGCCGATTACCGCGACGAGCTCGCCCTCATATTGCACGCGCTCGGTTGCATCCGATGGGATCAAAATAGACTCGCCATGGGCGATCAGCGCATTGTTGGCGCGATAGCCGATGTCGGCGGCGGTCGGCAAATTGGGTTCTTGGCCGCGCTTTCTCGCCGCCTCGATCACATGATCGGCATAATTGAGCCCGGCGCAATAGAAGGTGCGCGGCTCCACCGGCACCAATAGCTTGACCGCGGACAGCGGCCGCCGCGTCGCGGTCCTTTCATAGTCGGCAAACGGGTCGCCGCGCACTTCAGCGACCGTCTCGCCTTCGATGATCCCGTAAACCGGTTGCCCGTTAGATTCATAGCGTACCCAACGCATTTTCTCCCTCCTTCCCGATCGGTAGGGAAAACGGCTATGCGGCGGCGTGGATCGCGACTTCCTTGACCTCGCTGCCGACGAAGGGCTCGTATTCGCGGAAATTGTCTTCGAAGCGGTGGGTCAGGCCGCGCGCGGTCTCGTCATAGGCCTTCTTGTCGGACCATGTCCCGCGCGGGTCGAGCACCTCGCTCGGGACCTCGGGGCAGCTTTCCGGCACGAAGAGGCCGAAATTCGCTTCCTTGCGCACCGGCGCGGCGGCAAGCCGGCCGTCGAGCGCGGCGCGTAAGAGGGCGCGGGTATGGGCGATCGGCATGCGCCGGCCGACCCCGTAGGTGCCGCCCGACCAGCCGGTGTTGACGAGCCAGCACTGACCGCCGTGCTCCCGAATCAAGGCCCCCAGCATCTTGGCGTAGACCGCGGGATGGCGCGGCATGAACGGGGCGCCGAAGCAGGTCGAGAACGTTGCCTCGGGGGCGTTGCTGAGCCCCTTTTCGGTGCCGGCGACGCGCGCCGTATAGCCCGACAGAAAATGATACATCGCCTGCTCGGCAGTCAGTTTGGCGATCGGCGGCATGACCCCGAAGGCGTCCGCCGTCAGCATCACGACGTTCTTCGGGTGCGGCGCGAGCCCCTTGGGATCGGCGTTCGGGATGAAGTCGATCGGGTAGCAGGCTCGCGTGTTCTCGGTCAAGCTCCCGTCGTCGACGTCGGGCATTCGGGTTTCGCGATCGAGCACGACATTTTCGAGCACCGTACCGAAGCGAGTGATGGTCGCATAGATCTCGGGCTCAGCCGTCGGCGACAGGTTGATCACCTTGGCGTAGCAGCCGCCCTCGAAATTGAAGACGCCATTGGGGCTCCAGCCGTGCTCGTCATCACCGATCAGGGTGCGGGAATTATCGGCCGAAAGCGTCGTCTTCCCGGTTCCCGACAGGCCAAAGAAAATCGAGCAGTCCCCCTTAGGGCCAACATTGGCCGAAGCGTGCATCGGCAAGACGCCGCGCGCCGGCAATACAAAATTGAGATACCCGAAAACCGATTTCTTGATCTCGCCCGCGTATTCGGTGCCGCCGATCAACACCAGCCGCTCGGCGAAATTGACCAAAATGAAGGTCTCCGAGTTGATCCTGTCATGCTCCGGGATCGCAAGAAATTTCGGGGCGTGCAGGATCGTGAAGGCCGGCTCGAACCCCGGGAGCTCGTCGGCCGGCGGCCGGATGAACATGTTGCGCGAAAAGAGGGAGTGCCAGGCGCTGTCAGTGACCACCCGCACTGGCAGCCGGTAGACCGGATCGGCACCGGCATAAAGATCCTGGACGAAGAGCTCGCGGCCTTGGAGGTAGGCGAGGATGCGTTGGTGGAGGCTGGCGAACTGCTCGGGAGAGACCGGCTGATTGATCCTGCCCCACGCCACCGCATCTTTGGTACCCAGCTCTTCGACGATATATTTGTCCCGCGGTGTACGGCCGGTAAAAAGCCCGGTTGATACCGAAAAGCTGCCCCCCAAGGCGAGTTCGCCCTCGCCTCGCCGGACGGCATGCTCGTAGAGCACCGGCACGGATTGGTTCCAGTGCACGGTGCCAAGATGGCGCACGCCTTGCCGGTCGAGTCCAAAGCGGCTCTTCTTTCCGGTCATCGGGTGGTCCTCTTCATTGACGCTTCCTCCTCTTGCGACCGGGCTCTTTCGGCACGCTTATGCCTAGCCTGGCCAGCGCCGTACCATAACACGGGCGACCATGTCAAAATTCCTCAACGAACACGTTAATGTCGCGCCTGTTTGGCGAGTTCGACGAGCGCGGTACGCGCCGCCGAGGGGGTCAGCACCGGTTTGGCGAAATCGAGCCGCGCGGTCTCGGTGCTGCACGCCAGATCGGCGCCCTCCGGATCGATGCCGGTCATCCGCCAACCGGCATCGGACCGGCCGAGCCGATGGCGGGCGTAATCCGCAATCGCGTACGAATGGTCCTCGTTCATGTGCCGCAGAATGTCTGACTCCGTCGCGGCGAGAGCAGCGGCATCCGCAGTCAACAGCAGATCGCCGGCATCGATCCAGTGAATCCGGCCGAAACCGGCGACGAGGTGCCCGCGCCCGACCGTGACCCGATAAAGGCGGAAATCGGCAAAACCGGAATAAGCCGCACTGGTCGGGTGATGGGCCATGAAGCGAGCGAGAAGCCGTGGGTCGTCGACGGCGCTGGCTTGCCCGATCACCGTCAGGCGCGGTCCGGTCAGCGGATCCGGGTAGCCCGCCGTGCCGTCAAACAACAGCGAGACCCGCGGATCGAATGCGATGTTCCGGCTATGCTGCGCCAGATCCGACAGCAGCAGAAGCGGGCTCGCATCGAGATCGACGGTAATCAGCACGAGGGATGCGTAGGGCGCCCCGCGCATGCTCGTGGCAAGGGTCGCGCGCCGTTCTCGACGCAGCAGCCCGCGGCCGATTCTCGCGGGATCGCCATCCGGCACCGGTTCGTTCATCTCCCAAACGAGCCGCGTCGGCTTCGCCGCGTCAAGCCGCACGCTTCCTTAACAGCATAGACGCGATGGTAAATCGGGGGATGAGAAGGCGCTCGCCCGGCTAAAATAGCAGGAGTGGGTTTGCCTTTGCCGGATTCGGTCATATTTTACAATACAAGGGAACGGCCCGCCTGAAGGACTTGGGGGATAAGGTGCCGAACACGATTGCTCTTGTCGACGACGATCGCAATATCTTGGCTTCTGTGTCGATGGCGCTGGAAGCCGAGGGTTTTGCCGTACGCTGCTATAGTGATGGCACCGAGGCGCTGAAGGGATTGACTGCTCAACCGGTCGACATTGCCGTGCTCGACATCAAGATGCCGCGCATGGACGGCATGGAGCTTCTCGGCCAGCTGCGGCGGCAGAGTCACATCCCAGTGATTTTCCTGACTTCGAAAGACGACGAGGTCGACGAATTGCTGGGCCTGCGCATGGGAGCCGACGACTACATCAGGAAGCCGTTTTCGCAGCGGCTGCTGATCGAGCGGATCCGGGCGCTGATCCGGCGCGGCGAATTGGCGCGCGAGCGGGAGGAAGCCCACGGCGAGCCCGTCATAGTGCGCGGGCTGCTGATCCTCGACCCGGCACGACATCTATGCACCTGGAAGGGTGAGCCGGTCGAGCTGACGGTAACCGAGTTTCTGATCCTCAAATCCCTCGCGCACCGTCCTGGGCACGTCAAAAACCGCGACCAGCTGATGGACGCGGCTTACGGCGAGCACATCTACGTCGATGATCGCACCATCGACAGCCACATCAAGCGTTTGCGCAAGAAGTTCAAGAACGTCGATACCGATTTTGCGCAGATCGAAACCCTCTATGGCGTTGGGTATCGATACCGCGACCGTTGAACCCGCCGTCGCGCCTGCGTCGTCCCTGGCCGCGGTCGCCGAGCATTCTTCCGTTCCCCGTGTGCCTTCGAGGCGCGGCCCGAGTTCCGAGCTGCGGCCGAGGACCGGACGGCGCTGGATGGTCTCGCCCCTCACGCGCCGCATCCTCGCGGTCAACGTGCTGGCGCTGGCGCTTCTTGCCGGCGGCTTTCTGTACCTCGGCAAATACCAGACGAGCCTGATCGGCCAGCAGATCGAGGCTCTGAGGACCCAGGGCGAGGTCTTTGCCGCTGCGCTGGGTGAAGGGGCCGTGCTCGACTCGGTCGACGAAGGCGAGATCCTGTTGCCCGATTTGGCCCGCCAAATGATGCGGCGACTGGTCGAGCCGACGCACACCCGGGCGCGGCTGTTTGACGTGCGCGGCGACATCATTGCCGACAGCCGTGTTCTGCGTGGGCCGGGCGACACGGTCCAGGTGCACGAGTTGCAGGCGCCGGAAAGGGAGGGAGTGATCCTGCGCTCCGCCGATCGGATCTATGACTGGATCATCAATCTTCTGCCGCGCCACGCCAGCTATCCGGTCTATCGCGAAAACGCCTCGCCGCGTGCGGAAGATTATCCCGAGGTGGCTCGGGCGTTGCGCGGGGAAACCGGGTCAGCGATCAGAAGCGACCCGCAGGCCGGCGGTCTGGTGTTCAGCGTTGCGATCCCGATCCAACGCTACAAGCAAGTGCTTGGGGCGGTCATGCTGTCGACGAGCAGCGGAGAAATCGAAGAGGAACTGAGGACCGTCCGCCTTGAGCTGTTGCGTATCTTTGGGGTGGCGCTACTCGTCACGGTGCTGCTGTCATTCTACCTCGCCGGCACGATTGCGCGCCCCATCCGGCGGCTCGCTGCGGCAGCAGAGCGCGCACGCGGTCGTCGAGCCCGCATCGAGATACCCGACTTTACTCGCCGCGGCGACGAGATCGGTGACCTCTCTCGGTCGTTGCGCGAGATGACCGACGCATTGTGGCAACGCATGAGCGCGATCGAGAGCTTCGCCGCCGATGTTGCACATGAGATCAAAAACCCGCTGAGCTCGTTGCGCAGCGCGGTGGAGACTGCTTCGCGCCTCGAAGATCCGGCAAACCAGCGTCGGCTGATGGCGATAATCCTCAATGACGTCCAGCGACTGGATCGCCTGATCACCGATATTTCGGATGCATCACGCCTTGACGCCGAGCTAGGGCGTCTCGAATTGGAGCCGGTCGACATCTCGGCGATGCTGAGCACGCTTGCCGAGGTCCATGAGGCGACCCGGGCGGGTAATTCGCCTCGTTTGGTGCTCGCGATTGGTAAGAACGACCGCGAACTCATCGTCCCCGGAATAGAAACCAGGCTCTCCCAGGTGTTTCGCAACATCATCGGAAATGCCGTATCGTTCAGCCCGCCGCTCGGCGAAATCCGGCTGACTGCCTGGCATGATGGCCGGGCTGTCGTGGTCGCCGTCGAAGACGAAGGGCCCGGCGTTCCCGACGAAAAGCTGACCGCGATCTTCGACCGCTTCTACACGGAACGGCCGCTTGGGGAGCAATTCGGGACGCATTCCGGGCTCGGCCTCTCGATTTCGAAACAGATCGTCGAGGCGCATCGCGGCACGATCTGGGCGGAGAACCGCAAGAATGCAGATGGCGCCACGATCGGCGCCCGCTTCTCCGTTCGACTGCCGGCGGCTGTGTGACGAGTATTTTCGCCAGCGACGCCACCTTGGTCTACGCCACGGCGATCGCAATCGACGGCCGCGCGGTCTTGCTTCGCGGGCCCTCCGGAGCGGGAAAGTCGGATCTCGCCTTGCGGCTCATCGACGAGGGGGCCGGGCTTGTTGCCGACGATCAGGTCGAGTTGCGCCGCGCAGGAGAGCGTGTTTTGGTCAGAGCCCCGCCCACGATTGCGGGGCTCATCGAAGTCCGCGGGATAGGAATTCTTCGCGTCGAGACGGTAACGGAGGCGACACTGGCGATGCTCGTCGATCTCTTGCCTTCGCCCGGGTTCGAGCGTCTCCCCGAAACCCGTTTCGAGGAGGTGCTCGGGCTAGCCGTTCCGACGATCAGGCTCCTGCCGTTCGAGGCGTCTGCAGCGGCAAAGTTGCGCCTCGCGCTGCGCGCGTTTTCAGCCGAGGCGGTGCCGACTATAATCCGGACATGACAACCAATAGTGGTCGCGCCATTCCGGGCCCCTGCCGGGAGCGCGGCTTCGAGCGGGATGCTCGGGGTTCCCTAAGTACCGAGGAATGGGTGGATCTACCCTCGTCGCGAGTGCCGCGACCGATCTATGGGCAACTGGCGTCGCCGCCGGTCTGCCCTGACCGTTCGCGAGTTCGAGGTGCTGTTGATCGATGGTGATGACGAGCGGCTGCAACCGCGCTATATCGAGTGCCGGCTCCACTCTCTTCGCCGGCGGACTGGCCCCTGACAGACAGTATCCGGCTCGAACGCCGAGTAGTATCTGCCTAGCCGACCCGCGCTGATCTTGTGATCGATACCGTCCAAATCGAGCGCCGCCGAATGGAAACCGCTGCTAACGGTCCATTTATAATCGCCAGCAATCTTTGCCTTTTCGTCATCTCTTTCGCGTACCGCCACGGCGTAGAGCGAGATGCCGATCCGATCTTCCGCGTGCGCTTTCTCGACCGCCCACCATATGTCCCGAATTTCTCTAGCTGACCGGGCAAGACGTGGCTATTCCCGCCCATATCGCGGGAGAGCCGCACGTTTCGCCTCTTCTCGTTGGGTTGGAGTGGCTGTCAGGGCCGCTGCCCTCGAGCGACGAGCAGATAGGCAAGACCTCCTATCCGACGACCGCGACCGGCTGTATCGCGCCCACCGCAAGCTCAACGGCAGCGGTCGTTCCTGCAGAGAGAATCAATGATAGGCATGGTTTTAGTGACCCACGGGCGGCTCGCAGCGGAATTCGTCGCGGCACTCGAGCATGTCGTCGGTCCGCAGGCGCAAATCGCCGCCGTGTGCATCGGTCCGGACGACGATATGGAGAAGCGTCGTCAGGACATCCTGCGCTCAATTGCCGCGGTTGATACCGGGGACGGGACCGTGCTGTTGACTGACATGTTCGGCGGTACTCCGTCGAACCTCGCTATCTCGGTGATGGACCGCGCCAGGATCGAGGTGATCGCCGGCGTCAATCTGCCGATGCTTATCAAACTCGCCACTCTACGCCAGAGCGAGAGCCTCGAGCGGACTGTGCTCGGTGCGCAGGAGGCCGGGCGTAAATATATCAATGTCGCCTCTCAGTTGCTCAGCGACGCGCGCCGATGAGCGACCGACCTGCCGAGGAAGCGCCGATGCAGGCCTCGGGCCCACCGGCGAGGGCGGTTCACCGGATTGCGACCATCTGTAACCAGCGCGGGCTCCATGCGCGCGCTGCCGCCCGGTTTGTCAAGACCGCCGGCCTCTTCAACGCCGAGGTGTGGGTGCGCAAGAACGGCACCGAGGTCTCCGGCCGCTCGATCATGGGGTTGATGATGTTGGCCGCCGCGCCCGGCACGACCATCCGGCTGGCCGCTACCGGCCCCGAAGCCGAGGCGGCGGTGGCGGCCCTCGCCAGACTCGTCGAATGCAAGTTTGATGAGGATTGAGGAGGTCACCGCATCTGCGCCGCGAAACGGCGGCTCTGAACATCGATTGCCGGGCCTCGCGGTATCCCCGGGGATTGCGATCGGTCCGGCTCATCTGGTCGAAGGCGGCGACCTTCCGGTAGCAGAGAACCACGTCCCGGCGGCCGAAATCGAAGCCGAACTCCATCGCTTTGCCGAGGCTGTCGGGGTTTCTCTGAAGCAGCTGCGCAAGGTGAAGGCGAAAGCCGCCGGGCTGCCCGGTTCCGCAGCCGAGGAGGTCGGCTATCTTCTCGACGCCCACCTTGCCATGCTGTCGAACTCCCGCCTTGTCCGCGGCGTCGAGGAGCGTATCGCCCGGACGCGGATCAATGCCGAACGCGCGGTGCAAATCGAGATCGATGAAATCGCCGAGAGTTTCGCCGCGATGCGCGACCCATACCTCGCGGCGCGGATCGAGGATATTCGGGTGGTCGGCACGCGCCTCATTCGCAATCTGATCAAGAAGCCCTACGCCGCGTATTCCGCGATCGCCGACGGCGCCGTCATCCTGGCCGAAGAGTTGACCCCGGCCGATGCCGCGCTGATCGACCCGGAGCGCGTAACCGGCTTTGCCACGATCGCCGGCGGAGCCGAGAGCCATACCGCAATCGTCGCGCGAGCGCTCGGCCTGCCGGCGGTTCTCGCGGTGCCAGGGCTGCTCGATCGAGCGCGGGCGGGGGTCACGACGGTGATCGACGGCGTCGACGGCTGCGTGATCATCGACCCCTGTGCCGAGACGATCCGCGAATACGAGGCCCGGCGCGACGCCTTGGCGCGGGAGCGGCGCGGCCTCGCCCGTTTGCGCAGGCTTCCGGCAGTTACCCGCGATGGTGTCGAGATCACTCTCGAAGCCAATCTCGAATTGCCGATCGAATTGCAGCAAGCGCTGACCAACGGCGCGATGGGGCTTGGCCTCGTCCGGTCGGAATTTCTCTACATGAACCGCGATGACCTTCCGGGCGAGGAGGAGCAATACGCGGTGTTCTCGGCGCTGGTGCGCGGCATGGACGGGAAGCCGGTCACCGTGCGCACCTTCGACCTCGGCGGCGACAAGATCGCGCGGTCGTTGAGCGGCCACAATGTCGAGCCGACCAACCCCGCCCTCGGCTTGCGGGCGATCCGCTTGTCGCTGCAGGATCGCCGCCTGTTGGACCCGCAGCTGGCGGCGATGCTGCGCGCCGCGGGCGAGGGGCCGCTGCGCATCCTGTTGCCGATGATTTCGACAGCGGGCGAGATCCGCCGCGTTCGCGAGGCGCTCGAACAGGTCGCCCGGCGGCTGCGGCGGCGTGGCGTGCTTTTGCCAAAAGCGCTGCCGCCATTGGGCGCGATGATCGAAGTGCCGGGCGCCGCGCTCGCCGCCGACGCGCTCGCCGCCGAGGCGGATTTCTTCGCAATCGGCACCAACGATCTGATCCAATACACACTGGCAATCGACCGCGCCGACGAGCAGGTTGCCCACCTTTACAACCCGCTGCATCCAGCGGTGCTGCGGCTGATCCAGTTCGCCGTCGAGGCGGCACTACGCCGCGGCGTGCCGATCAGCGTGTGCGGCGAAATGGCTGGCGAGCCGCGCTTTATCCCGCTGCTGCTTGGCCTTGGCCTACGCAACCTGTCGATGGCGCCGCGCAACATCCCGCGGGTCAAGCACCGCATCCGCCGCCTCGACATGGTCTCCGCGACGCGCCGGGCGCGGGTGATCATGGATCAGTCGGACACCGGCCGCATCGCCGCGCTGCTCGACGATTTCAACACGGTCGGACTGGGGCAATAACCCGCGCTTGGCGCTCTCGCTGGCCGGGAAACAGGCGGTTTCCGCGGGCAGCGGCTCGACGTCCGGCTGTTTCTCCCTTCACGTCACAGCAATGTCAGCGAGCGCGGTTCAATTCTGAGTGATCGGCTCCGGAGGATTTCGAAAACGGCTCGGTTGCTGATAGTCTATCGAGCCTGCCCGGAACCCTGCTGGAGAGGGACCATGGCAATAAAATTCCGTATCTCATCGATCGCTCTGACTGCAGGTGCCGCCGCGGTGTTGGCCCTCTCGTCCATCGCCTCGCAGCAGAGAACGGTCGCGGGCCAGGCATCCGACCCGAAAGACGAGCTGGCGCAGAATTTTCTCGTCGAGCACGAGATCGGGCGGCGCTTCCACATAGACCCCAACGACCTACCGGCCCCAAAGACCGGACCGATCGTCGCGGACCGGTCTCTCGTCTTACCGTTTAACGGGCAGAGCCTTCAGGTGCCTCCGGGTTTTGCTGCGGCGCCGTTCGCGACCGGGCTCGTGAACCCGCGCCGTCTCTTGGTGCTTCCCAATGGCGACGTGCTGTTAGCGGAGCAGAGCGCGGGCTATCTGACGTTGCTGCGCGACGACGGGGAGGGTCGCGCCAAATGGATCGACCGCCATGTGGAGGACCTCAATCGGCCCTACGGCCTCGCCTGGCGGGGTGACGACATTCTGGTCGCCGACCAGGACGGCATCTGGCGCGTGCCGCACGTCGTCGGCGCATTGCGGGCCGGCCGCCCGGTGCCGCCGCAGCGTGCCGACCAGGTGCCGCCGGACCAGCGCAAGCCGGTGCCCGGCGCCTACGGCGCGGAGATGCTGACGAAGAAGGGCGTATTCGGCATCACTGTCGGCCATCAGAACCGGCATCTCGCGATCGATCCGAAGACCGGCGGCCTTTATGTCGGGGTCGGCTCGTCGGGCAATATCGGGGTCGAGCCCGAGCCAAAAGCGACAATCCAGCGCTTCGATCCCGACGGTTCGAACCAGACGACCGTCGCCTCCGGTATGCGCAATCCGACGGCGCTCGCCTTCCATCCGCAGACCGGCGAGTTATGGGCCGTGGTGCAGGAGCGCGACGGGCTCGGCGACAATCTGCCGTCCGATTATCTGACCCGCGTGCAGCAGGGCGGGTTCTACGGCTGGCCCTATGCTTATATCGGCAAGCATCCGCAGCCCGGTTTCGCACAGCTCGCCCCCGACAAGGTCGAGGCGGCGATTACACCCGACCTGTTGTTCCAGGCGCATTCCTCGCTGCTAGACCTCGTCTTCTACGAGGCGGACCAGTTCCCGCCCGAATACAAGGGATGCCTCTTCGTGGCGCTGAAAGGTTCATGGAACCGCTCGGTGCCGACCGGCTACAAGGTGGTGCGCGTGCCGTTCAAGGACGGCCGGCCAGAAGGCTATTACGAGAATTTCGCGACCGGCTTCTGGGCTTCCGGCGAAGAGCGGGCCGAAGTCTGGGGCCGTCCCGCCGCGCTCGCAGTGGCCAAGGACGGCTCGCTGCTTGTGGCCGACGACACCGGCGGCACGATCTGGCGCATTTCCTACAAAGGCCCGCCCGCCGAGCATGCCGCCGCACCGTCGGAGACGACCGGGTCGGAGGCGAAGCAGCAATAGCCGGCGTCAGCGCCGCGCATCTCAGCAGACCGCGCCTTTCTCCACGAGCTTACTGAGGTAACGGGGTGTTCCAGATGTCCTGCGCATATTCGGCGATGGCGCGGTCGGAGGAAAACCAGCTCATTCCCGCGATGTTCAACAGGGCAGCCTTGCGCCAGTTCCGGGGTGATCGCCACAGCCCGTCTATGCCGCGCTGCGCCGCGCGGTAGGCGTCGAAGTCGGCGGCTACCATGTAGGGGTCCGAATATCGGAGCATGTTGGTCAAACCGGCGAAGCGGTCCGGATCTTCGGGAGAACAGCATCCCGTTGCGACGGCGTCGACGACGCCCGAAAGCTCGGGTGACGCGGCGATGACCTCGGTCGCGTCAAGGCCCCGCAGCCGCCTGTCCGCTACCGCGTCGGCCCGCAATCCGAAGATAAAAATATTTTTGTCCCCGACATGCTCGCCGATTTCGATGTTTGCACCATCGAATGTTCCGACCGTCAGGGCGCCGTTCAACGCCAGTTTCATATTGCCGGTTCCGGAAGCCTCCATCCCGGCGGTCGAGATCTGTTCCGAAAGGTCGGCCGACGGGATGATCAATTCGGCCAGACTGACATTGTAGTTCGGCAGAAACACGATTTTCAGGAGATCGGCGACCAGCGGATCATTGTTGATCACATTGGCCACATCGTTGGCCAGCTTGATGATCAGCTTGGCACGCGAGTAGCTCGGTGCTGCCTTTCCCGAAAAGATTTTGACGCGAGGCACCCAATCGGCACCGGGGTCGGCGAGGATTGCGCGATATCGGGCGATCGCATCCAATATGTTGAGCAGCTGGCGCTTATATTCGTGGATGCGTTTGATCTGTACATCGAACAATGCGTTCGGATCGATGTGCAGCCCGACCCTCTCCCGAACGACCCGGGCGAGCACCATTTTGTTGGCGCGCTTGACCGCTGCAAAGCGTTCCTGCAGCGCCGCATCGTCCGCCTGGTCGCCGAGGCGGCTCAAGGCTTCGGGTTTGTCGAGAACGACGGGACCGCACGCCTCGCAAAGCAGGTTCGTGAGCCCCGGATTGGCCTGATGCAGCCAGCGGCGGAACGAGATGCCGTTGGTCTTGTTGACGACGCGGTCCGGATAAAGGCGATGCAGGCGATTGAAAACGCTGGTGCGCAACAGCTCGGTGTGGAGCGCCGAAACGCCATTTACCCGGTGCGAGCCGACAAAGGCGAGGTGACCCATCCTGACCCGCCGCCCGTCGCTCTCGTCGATCAGCGATATGTCTGACAACAGATCGGGGCCGAACTTTCCCGTCCGCCGCGCAGCTTCGAGGTGCCGCGCATTGATCGCGTAAATTATTTCGAGATGGCGCGGGAGGAGCCGCTCGAACAATGGCACCGGCCAGCTCTCCAATGCTTCCGGCAACAGCGTGTGGTTGGTGTAGGAGAACGTCTCCACGGTGATTTTCCAGGCCTCGTCCCACGGCACATTGTGCAGGTCGACGAGGATGCGCATCAGCTCGGCGATCGCGACGCTCGGGTGGGTGTCGTTGAGCTGGATCGCCGCCCTTTCCGGGAGCGCATAGATGCTGCCGAACGTGCGGGTGTGACGGTGCACGAGGTCCTGCAGCGAGGCGGACACGAAGAAATACTCCTGGCGCAGCCGCAATTCCCGTCCCGAGGGTGTGTTGTCACCGGGGTAGAGGATTTTTGAGAGCGCTTCGGCGCGCGCTTGCGGCGAGAGCGCGCCGAGATGATCGCCCTCGTTGAACGCCGCGAGATGCAGCGGATCGACCGCCCGGGCTGACCACAGCCGCAGCGGGTTGACATGCCGGCCCCGCCATCCGAGCACCGGGGTGTCATAGGCGACAGCCTTTATCGTTTCTTCCGCACGCCAGATGCATTGTGGTCGGGCCCTCGGCGAAGCCGGCCTCTCCACCCAGCCGCCGAACTGGATGTCGTAGATCACCTCGGGGCGCTCGAATTCCCATGGATTGCCGAACGACAGCCACTGCTCGGGATGCTCCTGCTGCCAGCCGTCCTTGATTACCTGCTGGAAGAGGCCGTGATCATACCGGATTCCGTAACCGTAGCCAGGGATCCCGAGGCTCGCCATGCTTTCCATGAAGCAGGCGGCGAGCCGCCCGAGACCGCCATTGCCGAGGGCGGCATCGGGTTCGGCGCCGCGCATTCGGTCCGGATCGACGCCGAGATCGCCGAGCGCGACCCTGACGAGTTCGCTGCAGCGCAGATTGCCGACCACATCGTTGAACAAGCGGCCGATCAGGAACTCCAACGACATGTAGTAAACGCGCTTGCTGCCCTTCGCATGACTGGCGCGATCAACTGCCAGCCAGCGGTGGATAATTCGGTCTCGCAACGCTAGTGCGGTCGCGACAAACCAGTCTCGATCGGTCGCTTCTGCTGCGTCCTTACCCACCGCCAATGTCAGCTTCGCGAGCACCGCAGCCTTAAATTCGTCGATGTCTTGATCCGTTAACGGCGCGTCGGCCACCGAGGAAGCCCAGCGGGCCTGCCCGGCGATGTTCGTGAGCATCAAGTCGAGATCCTGTCGGTTTTTGATTATCTGCAAGCGCGGCGGACGTCGTCTTCGAAGGAAGGGCTCATAGCTAACCCCGGAAACATCAATCGGGCAACGCCCTGTCCGTCGCGCAAAAATTATGCCTAAGACAGTGCATCACCGTATTGATTGTCCCCGGAGATTAGGGAACGGTTATCGTTCCGCACTATTCCCGATCGGGGCAACCGGGTACCGATCACCCGGTTGGGCGCGGCGGTGATTCGCGCGGGATGACCGCGACATCCAGCTTCTGCGACAGCCGCAATACGGTTATCGGCACGGGCTTGCCGGCCCGCTCCTCGGTCATCAGCCGATGCAATTCGTCGACATCACCGACCGCGACGCCGTCGACCGCTACGATGATGTCGCCGCTCAACAGCCCGGCGGCGCGGGCGGCGCCATCAGGGGCGGTCGATTGGATCCGCACTCCGCTCTCGCGGGCCAGTTCGTGAAACCGCACGACGCGGCGCGGCAACGGCACATTCTGCCCGGCGACCCCGATATAGCAGCGTCGCACCTTGCCCTCGCGGATCAGCCGCGAGGCGACGAACTCGACGGTCGCAGCCGAGATCGAGAAGCAGATGCCCTGCGCCATGCCGATGATCGCCGTGTTGATGCCGACGACCTCTCCGGCGGAGGTGACGAGCGGCCCGCCGGAATTGCCGGGGTTGAGCGCCGCGTCGGTCTGAATGACGCTGTCGATCAACCGCCCGGACCGGGTGCGCAAGGAGCGGCCGAGCGCACTGACGACCCCAGCCGTCACCGTGCATTGAAAGCCGAACGGATTGCCGATCGCGACGACCAGCTGGCCGACGCGCAGCCGGCGCGAATCGCCGAGCTGGGCGAAGACCGGCACCTCGCCGTCGAGGCGCAGCACGGCGAGATCGGTGTCGGGATCGTCGCCGACCAAATTCGCGCCGAGGCTGCGCCCGTCGGGAAACGTCGCCTGGATCTTGCGGGCGCCGCTGACGACATGGCTGTTGGTCAGGACATAGGCGTCGGGGGTGAACACGACGCCGGAACCGGCGCCGTTGACGCGTTCGTTCGCTCCCGTGATCTGTAAGTGGAGCACCGCGGGGCCGACCCGGTCGACGGCGCCGATGACGGCCCGCGAGTAGGCATCGAGAAGGGCGAGGTCCTCTGCGGCCGCAGAACTCTGCGATGCTGGAACACCCGGCTCGACATCGCCGCTGATCGGATCGTAAATGGGAGTGAGGTAGGTCATGTCATATGCGTCCATGGGAAGAATAAAGTAGGAACATTTGCTGGGCTTGATAAGATGGAGGTCCGATGAACACGACAGGGCGGTGCTCCGATGGCTGGTAGCGTCAATAAAGTGATCCTGGTCGGAAATCTCGGCCGCGACCCCGAGATACGCTCGACCCAGGATGGTATGCGGATCGCCAATCTGGCGGTCGCGACCTCCGAGACCTGGCGCGACAAGATGTCCGGTGAGCGCAGGGAACGCACCGAATGGCACCGCGTCGTGATCTTCAACGAGCGGCTCGCCGAGGTCGCCGAGAAATATTTGAAGAAGGGCTCCAAGGTTTATATCGAGGGCGCCTTGCAGACCCGCAAATGGACCGACAACAGCGGCCAGGAGCGCTACACGACCGAGGTTGTGCTGACGCGGTTCCGCGGCGAGCTCACGATGCTGGATGGTGCAGGGGGCGCCCGCGGCGCCGGCGGCCCGGCGATCGAAGGCGGCTATGACGAAGGTTACGGCGGCGGCTTAGGCGACGAACCCCGTACCTCCGCCACACCGCCCCGCAGCCGCACCCCGGTCAACGACCTCGACGACGACATCCCGTTCTAATGTCGGGGATGGGAAGCGGTGCCGCGCTATTCATTAGTGTATCGTCGCCCCCGCGAAAGCGCGGGTCCAGGGGCAGGTGTCTGCGCCCTCGGCCCTAGATTCCCGCTTGCGCGGGAGTGACAGCACTGAGGAGGTTGCGATGAGCGATGTGTCGGGCCCGCCGTTCCGCGCCGATCATGTCGGCAGTCTGTTGCGGCCACCGGAATTGCTACGGGCGCGTGCCGAGCATCAGGCCGGCCGGCTTTCGGCCGAGGAATTGCGCCGCGCCGAGGACGATGCGATCCGCGGTGTCGTGCGGATGGAGCAGGAGGTCGGTCTGCGAGGCGTGACCGACGGTGAGTTCCGCCGCGGCTCCTGGCACATGGATTTTCTTTACCGGATCGGCGGAGTCGAGAAGGTCGACCGGATGCTGCGCATCCAGTTCAGGAACGAGGCGGGGCCGGTCGAGGCGGCGCTCGGGGCGTTTCGCATCGGCGGCAAGCTGACCCTCGACAAGACGATCTTTGCCGAGGATTTCGCCTA
>Ga0126383_10000456_pt1 | contig 22577 bp, 16 predicted proteins | sample PanSoiMetPlot_35_FD_96882 | JGI IMG/M metagenome (GOLD analysis project Ga0126383, IMG submission 96882) | Tropical forest soil microbial communities from Panama - MetaG Plot_35 | ecosystem: Environmental > Terrestrial > Soil > Tropical forest > Bulk soil | place: Panama | collected 2016-02-17
AGTCCCAGAATGACAGCGCACCGCGGTCATGCAGCAGGCTCGCGATCGCGCCACTGTCGCTCAGGATGCCCGTCACGTTGGACGCCGCAGAGAAGCTGCCGATGCGCAGCGGCCGGTCGGCGAACCGGTCGAGTTGCTGAGCCAGGTCGGTCACGTCGATGTGGCCGTCACCGTCCTCGCCGATGACGACCACGTCCGCGATGGATTCACGCCACGGCAGTTCGTTGGAGTGGTGCTCGTATGGTCCGACGAACACAATCGGCCGCTGCTCGGCGGCGAGCTGTGTGGTCACCCGGTACCGCTCGTCAAGCCCGGCCGGGACCCGCAGTTCGAGGATGCCGACCAGCTTGTTCACCGCGGCTGTGGCGCCCGAACCGCAGAAGATAACCAGGTCGTCCTCGGTACCGCCGACAGCTGCGTGGATCAGCCGCCGGGCGCTCTCGCGTAGCCGGCTGGTCTGCAGGCCGGTTCCAGAGCTTTCGGTGTGAGTGTTCGCATACAGGGGCAGAACCGTCTCGCGGATGAAGTCCTCGAGGAAGTCCAGTGACCTGCCCGAGGCGGTGTAGTCCGCATAGGTGACGCGACGTGGTCCGAACGGGCCCTCTATCAGCTGACCCTCGCCGATGATCCCGGCCCGGATCCGGTCGATGAGTGCTGATGTCGCCAGCTCAGCCGCCGTGAGCTGCCGGGGAGCGCTGACCCCTGTCATGGCCGCCTCCTAGCCGCCGGACAGTTGGACTATACCCATAGGGGTATAAGGCTGAGAGTACACCCAGGCGTGGCGGGAGCGTCTAGGGTGGATGCGAACCCGACCGAGCGGGGGTGGCAGCATGGCCGCGAGCGACGCCGCGGAGACCACAGGCCTCGACCGGCGGAGCCTCGCGCTCGTGTTCAGCGGCCTCATGCTCGGCATGCTGCTCGCGGCGCTCGATCAGACGATCGTGGCCACCGCGCTGCCGACCATCACCGGAGACCTGCACGGGCTCAACCGCATCGGCTGGGTCGTGACCGCGTACCTGCTGGCGGTTGCTGTCGTCCTGCCTGCCTACGGGAAGGCAGGGGACGTGTTCGGCCGCAAGGCCGTGTTCCAGTTCGCGATCGTGGTGTTCCTGGCGGGCTCGGCCGCAGCCGGTCTCTCGCAGTCGATGGCCGAGCTGATCGCGTTCCGGGCGGTGCAGGGCGTCGGCGCGGGCGGGCTGATGATCGGCGCTCAGGCGATCATCGGCGACGTGGTCAGCCCGCGTGAGCGGGGCAAGTACCAGGGCCTGATCGGCGCCATGTTCGGCCTCGCCTCGATAATCGGACCGCTGCTGGGCGGGTTCTTCGTGGACGACCTGAGCTGGCGGTGGATCTTCTACATCAATCTGCCGGTCGGCGCCGTCGCGCTCGTCGTCACCTCTATCGGGCTGCGGCTGCCGCAGCCTGGCAGCCGACCGTCCATCGACTACGCGGGTATCGCGCTCTTAGGCGCCGCGACCGTCGGCCTGGTGCTCGTCACGAGCTGGGGCGGCACCACCTACGCCTGGGGGTCGCCGGTCATCATCGTGCTCTCGGTCGCCACGGTCGCGTTCACGGCCGGCTGGCTCATCTCGGCGCGGCAGGCGGCGGATCCGGTGATCCCGCTGCGGTTGTTCGCCGACCAGGCATTCTGGATCGCCTGCGCGATCTCCTTGGTGCTGGGCATCGCGATGTTCGGCGCGATCAGTTACCTGCCGACGTATCTGCAGATCGTCACAGGAGTCAGCCCGACGGTGTCGGGACTGCTGCTGCTGCCTCTCATCGCCGGGCTGCTGGTCACGATCATCTCCTCGGGTCGACGGATCGCGACAACCGGCCGGTACCGGCCGTACCCGATCGCAGGAGCCGTGCTGGCCGGGATCGGCGTGTTCCTGCTGTCGCGGCTCGGCTTGCACACGAGCCACCTGACGTCGAGCCTCTACATGATCGTGCTCGGTCTCGGCATTGGCCTGATCATGCAGGTCATGGTGCTCGTCGCGCAGAACAGCGCGTCCTACGCCGACCTTGGCGCGGCGACCGGCGCGGTGAACCTCGCCCGGCAGGTCGGCAGCAGTGTGGGCGTGGCGCTGATCGGCGCGCTGTTCATTCACCGCCTCCATGAAAGGCTCACGGCGGGCCTGCCGGCAGCGGCCGCCTCGCGCGCTAGTACGGAAATCACGTCGGTCACCCCGCAGGCGCTCAGCAAGCTGCCGCCGGCGTTCCAGCTCGCGATCAAGACCGCGTTCGCGCAGGCGCTCCCGCCCATCTACCTCTACCTGGTCCCGCTGGTCGCGGCCGCGTTCGTGCTCGCGCTGATCCTGCCGGAGCGGACGCTGCGAACCCGCGCGTTCACGGCGATCGAAGGCTAGGCGGCTCGGACCCGCGTTCGCAGGGTAGGAGCAGGGCGACCAGGAGCCGCAGAAGGGGACAGCGTTGATATTGATCATCGGGGGCCGCAGCAAGATCGGCAGTGCGTTGATCAGCGACCTGCTCGACCTCGGACAGCAAGTCCGGGCGCTGGTTCGTCCGGGCGAGCCAGCGGGTGGGATCCCGGCCGGCGCAGATACTGTCGCTGGCGATCTTGCCGATGAGGGGTCGCTGGTCGCGGCTATGGGCGGAGTGGACAGGGTGTTCCTGCTGTCTAGCCCGCATCCGGATGCAGAGTCCTGGCACCGCAACGCGATCAACGCTGCCCGGCGGTCGGGTGTGCAGCTGCTGGTGCGCAGTTCGATCCTCGGCGCCGACCGCGAGGCGAAGGCTGAATTCATCACCGCGCACTCGGCCAGCGACCGCTACCTCGCCGATTCCGGGCTGCCGCATGTAATTCTGCGACCCAACCTGTTCCTGCAGAACATCCCCGAATCGACGATCCCCGCCATCGACGCGTCCGGAGCCTTCTACGTCAACGCCGGCCAGGCGAGGATCAGCATGGTCGACACCCGTGACGTGGCAGCGGTGGCGGCGGCGGCCCTGACCCAGAACGGGCACGCAGGCGCGCACTATGACGTGACCGGTCCGCAGGCCCTGTCGTACAGCGATGTCGCAGTGAAGCTGGCCACGGCGATGGGCCGTCCCATCAGCTACGTTGACGCACCCGATGACGCGGTGCGGCAGGCGCTGCTCGGTGCCGGGTTGAGCGGGTGGTTCGCGGGCGCACTGGTCGGCCTGTACCAGGACTACCGCAGGTCAGGAACGGACGGCTACGCCGCGCAGGTCACCGACACGGTGCAGTCAGTGACCGGCCGCTCGCCGCGATCAGTCGACGATCTGCTCGGTGAGCTTCCGGTCACGGGAGGTTGACGTACCGGTTGGCCCGCGGCTGAGCGGCTGAGGTTCGGCCGCTATACGAACTCTTTACTTTGCAGAAGTAAACCAACTCGGCCATTGCCGCATCAAACAAGACGCATGCATGCCCATGCACAGGGAGCGGACAACAGTGGCATCCCCCATCACAGCATGCCGCCACATGGCCAGCAGCCGCCCGGGGCGACGGCGGCTGACGGACTGTACGTACGCGCGAGCAAGCCCCTGAAAGGATCAGATCGAGAGTGAATACCACCAGGAAGATCGGCGTCGTGATCAGCGCCCTGGCAGTGCTCGGCGCGGCGGCCGGCATCGCCAGCACCATGGCCGGGGCCTCCAGCACGACCGTTACCGCGTCCACGGCAGTGTCCAGCCACCCCGACACCACGAATGCATCCGGGCCTGCCTGCACCAGCTCGGCCAACGGCCCGGTGTGGGCGAACGACGCCTACACCAGCCAGCTCACGGCCACGAAGTCTGGCACCACCTGGAACGTCACCATCCAGGACAACGGCAGCTACAAGGCCTTCGCAGACCCGACCACGTGCGCTGCGCTGACGTCCAGCGGTAACTTCCTGTTCCTGTACCACGTCACCGTCACATCAGCGAACTCACCCGCTGCAGCGAACCTGCACGCGTCGTACTCGGGCGCAGTCTCCACCACGCAGATGGTTCGCGACCTCTTCAACGACCAGACCGCAGCGGTTGACGGCGGCGCGTACTTCGCGTCCTACCAGAACGGCGCGTACGTCCAGGCCGCTGGTGCCGGCGGAGCAAGCTTCGAGAGCTATGGCGACGTGGCTGCGACCCCGCCACCCCCGGTGGTGAAGGTCAAGGTTCCGAGTGTGGCCGGGCTGTCGGCCAGCGCCGCGCTCGCGAAGATCAGGGCGGCCGGCTTCGTCAGCTACACCTCGCCGTTCCGGAACCCTGCGTACACCTACGTCGCGACCGGGACCACCCCGGCGGCCGGCACCCTGGCCCCCAAGGGCTCGACCGTCGTCGTGCTGGTCAAGCGCGGCTGACCCAGCCAACCCAGGAGGCCCGGTGCTCATCGCCGGGCCTCCTGCCTTTTCTCCTCAGGAGCGACGTAGGACTGGATCCGCAGTCGGCCCGCTGCCTCATAGAACTCCTCAGAGACGGCTACGTGCTGCCGGGCGGCTAGCGCGTTACGCAGGTGCCGCTGCAGCGAATTAGTCAGGGAGAGCACCCGGCCGCCGCCGTACCGGAACAGGTCGGAGATGACCTCGGCACAGGTTTCCACCACGTACACCGAGGCAGCGGTCAGCGCGAGCTGCTGGGCGCTGTCCGGCACGTTCCCTTCCTGAGCGGTCGCCCAGGCCACCTGCACCGTCTCGCGGTGCACCAGCCTGGCAGCGGAGATCCTGACCTCCGCGCGACCGAGTTCCTTGAGGAAAACGGGGCGCTCGCTCAGCGTCGGGCCCCCGGGCCACCGAGCGGTCTTGCCGGAGAGCGCGGTGATCTCGTCGAGCGCGCGGCGAGCCATACCGATGCACAGCGGGGGCACCTCGTTGGACACGAACGCGGGCATCCCGAGCCGGAATAGGTCACCGCCGCGTACTGCCGCGACACCGAGGTCATAAGTCATCTCATCCGGGACGAACTGCTCGTCGACCTGGAAGTCCATGCTGCCCGTGCCGACCAGCCCGGCCACCTGCCAGTTGTCAATGACCTCGGCCTGGTCCTTGGGCAGGACGAAGATCACGATTCGCTCGCTGCTGCTGGCCGGGCCGACGCCGGGCTGCGGGTGGAAGGCACCGATCAGCCAGCTGGCATGCATGATGCCGCTGGCGAAACTCCACCGTCCGCTGACGACGTAGCCGCCCTCGACGGGCCGACCGGTGCCGCGCGGCTGCAGCTGTCCGGCGACCACGGGCAGCGGGCTACCTGGTGCGAACACCCGCCGGGCCCCGGCCTCCGGCAGCCAGCCGCCGGCCAGGCCGCCGCACCCGGCCCCGATCATGGCCGCCCAGGCCGTCGAGGAGTCGGCGTACGCGAGCTCCTCGATCACGTCGCAGAAATCCACCGGGCTGAGTGGGGTCCCGCCCAGGTCGGCGGGTGTCTTGAGCCAGAAGGCGCCCATAGCGCGCAGCGTCTCGACGGTGTCGCCTGGCAGGGTACGCAGGTTCTCCGCCTGGTCACCGGCGGCCTCGAACTCCGCACGGTGGCTGCGGATGGCCGCGAGCAGCGTGTCCCGGTCCGTCATGCGTCCGCCGCAACGCCGAGCGGGCGCAGCGCCGGGATCACGTCCGCCGCGAACAGCTCCGTGCTCCGAGTGGTCTGCTCGTGAGTGCTGGGACCGATCGCGAACAGCCCGATCAGCTGCCCGTAGCCGCCGAGCTCGTCATACATCTCGGCCAGCCTGGCCGCCACGGTCGCCGGGCTGCCAACGACCGCGTATCCGTCGGCCAGCAGATCGTCGTAGCTCAGCGCCGAGAACGGCTTCCGCTCGGTCATCAGCAGGCCGCGCAGCGAGGACTGAGACGTGTACCCCGGCGGATTCACCAGCTCCATCGGCTGCTTGAGCCCCTTACGGAAGAGCCACTCGACGGCCGGCTGGGCCTCGGCGTGCGCACGGGCGTCGGTGTCGGCGACGTAGATCGGAACCGACAAGGCGATCTTCTCCGGGTCGGGCACGTAGCCGAGGTCGGCTGCGGCCTGCCGGTAGCCGTCGAACCAGCGGCGGACGACACGCGTCGGGGCGTACACCGACATATAGGTGTAGCGGTGCTCGGCGCAGAACCGCATGGTCTCCGTGCTGCCCGCGCCAGGGATGTAGACGGGCGGGTGGGGCTGCTGCAGCGGCCGCGGCCAGAGGTTCACGTACCGGTACTCGTAGTTCTCGCCGATCCACTGGAACAGCTCGTCCGAGGTCCACGCCTTGATGATGAGGTCATGGGCCTCATTGAAACGAGACCGTGATTTGGTCGGGTTGACGCTGTGCGCGAAGTACTCCCAGCCGATGCCGCGGACGAAACCGGAATCGACTCGGCCGCCCGTGAGGTGGTCGAGCATGGCGATCTCCTCGGCGACTCGCAGCGGATTGCCGCGTATCCCGATGGCGTTGCCGAGCACCATGATCCGGGCTCGCTCCGTGCGCCGGGCGAGCGCTGCGGCCATGATGTTCGGCGACGGCATCAGGCCGTATGCGCTCTGGTGGTGCTCGTTGACGGCAAGGCCGTCAAACCCGACCTGCTCGGCGTACTCGAGCTCGTCGAGGTACCGGTGGTAGAGCTGGTTACCGAGCTTGGGGTCGAAGTACTTGTTCGGGAAGGTGAGCGACGACGACGGGTAGTCGTCGAAGTTGTCCGGCAGGTGCGGGTAAGGCATCAGGTGAAAGAAGCTGAACCTCACCGGATCACTCCGTTCAGGCTGTGCTCGCCCAGGCTGTGCTCGGAAAGGAAGGTGAGCGTGACGTCCGCGAACTCGGCCGGACGCTCGACGTACATCGCGTGCCCGCAGCCGTCGATCTCGGTCAGGCGGGCTGCCGGGATCCGCTCGGCGTACCGCCGGGCGTGGGCGACCGGGATGAGCCTGTCCTGCAGTGGCGCGACTACCAGCGTGGGCGCCGTGATCCGGTGCAGCCTGCGCTCCAGCTTCGGATCGCACAGGTAGGGCGACCAGCAGAACCGCGCGGCGGCCGTCTGGTCGCGGTAGGCCGCGAGGATGGCGTCGATATCCGGGGTGGCAGGCTGCGCGGGCTGTGCGGGTGCGGGCGGCGGGCGGGAGAAGAGCGTCGCGACCAGCTGATCAGGCGGCAAAAGGAAGATGTCAGCGACCGGGTGGTCGGGCAGCCGGAGCCCGGCCGGGCTGAGCAGGACCAGTGAGCCGACGCGGTGCGGCGCGGCCACCGCAAGCTCGGCCGCGATCCAGCCGCCGAACGACGCCCCGGCGATGTGCGGGCGGTCCAGGCCAAGCTCATCCATGACGTCGAGATAGTGGAAGACGAGGTCGTCGATTGCCTCCACGTCACCGAAGTCGTCGGACCCCCCGAAGCCTGGATGGTCGGGGGCGATGACATCGAAGCGGGCGGCCAGCCGCTGGTGATAATCAAGCCAGCCCCCGCCGCCGGCCGCATGGAGGAAGAGCAGGGGCTCGCCTTGCCCGGCCCGGAACAGGCGGACACGGCCGTCGCGGAGGTCGAGGAACTCCTCGGCCGGAGCGTGAGTCGTCAAACCGCCACCCTTTCTCGGCGCTGGAATCAGGCGCATGGAATCAGGAGCTCGACTCGGGCGCTCGACTCGGGCGCTGAGCGGCGCGAGCACCGCTCCCTGATTCTGCTGGATGGGTCCCACCCCAGCCAAGAGAACGTCCGTCCCGCGGAAGGTCGCCGCGGCGCTCAGTCGGCGACGACTGGTTCCGCCGGGACGGCGTCCGCAATGGCCGGACCCCGAGCTGGGGCGGAGAATGTCAGCACGGTGACGATCGCTGCGGCCGGGAAGGCAGCGAGCAGGATTGCCATGGGGAGCGGGTCGGTCGTCCCGCGCAGGCCGGGCAGCGGAGCGGCGATTGCCGCCACGGCGAACTGGAGGAATCCCACGACGGCCGAGGCCGCTCCCGCGGAGCGTGGATAGCGCTCCATCGCGAGCGCCAGCGCGTTCGGCCCGATCAGCCCCCAGCCAGCCATGATCATGATTGCAGCGGGAATCACCCCGGCCAGGCCGGTCACCCGGGACACGACGACAGTCAGCAGCATGACCCCGCCCGCCAGCATGGTCGCCTGCCCGGCGGCAAGCAGCGAGGCCGGAGCGACGCGCCCGGCCAGGCGGCTGCTGAGCTGCGCTCCCGCCACCATGGCACAGCCGCTGAGGGCGAAGATTAGCCCGAAGCCCTGCGGAGAGAGATGGTAGACGTTCTCCAGGACGAACGACGACCCGCCGACATAGGAGAACGTCGCGCCCATCGCCAGGGCACAGCCGAGGGCGTAGCCCAGGAATCTCCGGTCGCGGCTCACGGAGAGCGTGGTGGCCGGGACGCGCCCGATACTGCCGGCGGAGCGCCTGTCCGGTGGCAGCGTTTCCGGCACCCGCCACCACACCGTCAGCAGCAGGATGAGGCCCGCCGCTGCGAGCGCGACGAACACCCCGCGCCACGACGTGACGGCGAGAATCCAGCTGCCTATCTGCGGAGCCAGCACGGGGCCGAGGCCCGTGGCCAGCATGAGCGTGGAGTAGAACCTAGCCAGCGCCGGGCCTGAGTGCAGGTCCCTGACGATCGACCGGGAGATCGCGATGCCCGCCGCCCCGCCGATGCCCTGAACGAGCCGGAAACCCGTAAGGACGTAGATGCTGGGTGCGAGCGCGCAGGCCAGTGACGAGACGCCGAAGGCGGCGAGTCCGATCAGCAACGGCGGACGCCGGCCGACCCGATCGCTGACCGAACCGAGGACAAGCTGGCCAACCGCCATGCTCACCACGCACGCAGTGAGCGTGAGCTGAGTAGCCGACGCGCCGGCGTGCAGCTGTCTGCTCAGTTCCGGCAAGGCCGGCAGGTACATGTCGATGCACAGCGGGCCGAAGATCGACATGGTCCCGATCAGGGCGACGAGCCGCCACCCCGTCGGCACCGAGCGCACGCGGCCGCCGGACGGTCCGGCGGTGCGCTCGGCTGCGCTCACGCTGGACCGTCGGTCGTCACGTAGCTGACAACAGTGCCGCCTGCCAGGATGATCCCGCTCATGGCGGCCAAAAATGCGCTGGTCCGTTTTGTCGCCCGGACGGAATTTCGGCTACGGTTGCACTGCTCATTCATACTGTCGCTTTACGTGGCCGCGGCCTCGTCCGCCCATCTGCGCGGCCGCAGCCTGGAGGCCCGTGGGCAAGCACGCGCGATGCGGATCCTGATCACCGGCGGGGCTGGCTTCATCGGCTCCGCGTTCACGAGAGCGCTCCTGGCCGGGGACCTTCCCGGCGTGCCAGTGGCGGCGGTGACGGTGCTGGACAACCTCAGCTACTCAGGGAACCTGGCGAATCTGAGCTCGGTCGCCGATCACCCGGCCTACACGTTCGTGCAGGGCAACATCTGCGACGCGGACCTCGTCGATCAACTGATGCCCGGTCACGACGCGGTCGTCCATTTCGCCGCAGAGTCGCATGTGGACCGCTCGATCAGCAGCGCTTCTGAGTTCGTGACTGCTAACGTCCTGGGCACCCAGGTGCTCCTCGAGACCGCGACACGGCGCGGCCTTGGCCGCTTCGTGCACGTGTCCACTGACGAGGTCTATGGCTCGATCGAGCGCGGCTCCTGGACTGAGGAGAGCCCGCTGGCACCCAGCTCGCCCTATGCGGCCTCGAAGGCAGCTTCGGATCTCCTCGCCCTTGCCTTCCACCGGACACACGGCCTGGACGTGGTGGTCACCCGGTGCTCCAACAACTACGGGCCTTACCAGTTCCCCGAGAAGGTCATTCCGACGTTCGTGACGAACCTGATGCTCGGACAACGAGTGCCGCTCTATGGCGACGGCAGCAACGTACGTGACTGGTTGCATGTATCCGACCACTGCCGCGGGGTTCACCTTGCGCTGCAGGCCGGGCAGCCGGGCGAGATCTATCACCTCGGCGGTGGCAGGGAGCTGACGAACAAGGAGCTCACCTCGCGGCTGCTCGAGACGTGCGGCGCGGACTGGAGCATGGTGGAGAAGGTCCCCGACCGCAAGGGGCACGACCGGCGCTACTCCCTGGACTGGAGCAAGGCCGCCGCTGAGCTTGGCTACCGCCCTCAGGTGACGTTCGACGAAGGGCTCGCATCGACCGTCGAGTGGTATCACGCGAGCCGGGACTGGTGGGAACCGCTCAAGGCGCGGGCAGCCGGCGCATGAGGCGGCCCCCGTTCCCCCTAATGGTTTGTGATCGTCGGGAGTGATGACGGTGAGGCTGACGGAAGCGACCTCGCGGCTCGGCACCGAGTCCGCGTTCGATGTCCTGGCGAAGGCGCGCGCGCTGGAAGCGGACGGCCGCACCGTGATCCATCTGGAGATCGGGGAACCGGACTTCGATACACCGCCGCACATTGTCGATGCGGCGGTGGACGCGCTGCGCGCGGGGCAGACGCACTATGTGCCGGCGCCGGGAATCCCGCCGCTCCGGGAGTCTGTCTCTGCCTTCCTCGAACGGACCGGGCGGCTGCGCACCACACCGGACCGTGTGGTCATCACTCCAGGAGCGAAGCCTGTCATGTTCTATGTGATGCTCGCCCTGTGCCAGGCGGGCGACGAGGTGATCTACCCGAATCCTGCCTTCCCCATGTACGAGTCCATCGCCGCCTTCACCGGTGCGGTCCCGGTACCCCTGCCCCTCCGGGAGGAAAACGAGTTCCGGATCGACCCCGATGAACTCGAGCGGCTGGTCACCCCGCGCACCAGGCTGCTGATCCTGAACTCGCCGCACAATCCCTGCGGCAGCGCCCTCACCAAAGCCGACTGTGAGGCGATCGCAGAGACCGCCATGAGGCACGACCTGACGGTGCTCAGCGACGAGGTGTACTGGGCCATCCGTTATGACGGCCGGCACGCGAGCGTGCTGGACGTCGACGGCATGGCAGAGCGAACGATCCTGCTCGACGGCTGGTCCAAGACTTTCGCGATGACCGGCTGGCGGCTGGGCTTCGCGGTGCTGCCTGAGCCGCTGGTGGAGCCCGTCACCCGGCTCATTGTCAACTCCGTCTCCTGCACGTCTGCGTTCAGCCAGTTCGCCGCGAAGGCGGCACTGGACGGGCCGTGGGACGCGGTCGAGCGGATGGTGGCCGAGTTCCGTGCGCGGCGGGATCTCATCGTCGGGGAACTGAATCAGATCCCCGGCATCTCATGCCAGAATCCTCGCGGCGCGTTCTACGTGTTCCCGCGTATCACCGAACTGGGAGTGCCGGCCGGGGACCTGCAGGAGCGACTGCTGCACGAGGCAGGAGTGGCCGCTCTGGCCGGCACGTCATTCGGCAGCTACGGCGAGGGCTACCTGCGGCTGTCTTATGCGAACTCGGCCGAGAATCTCCGCGCAGCCGCCGCTTCCCTACGCGATCTGGTGGCAGCGCTGTAGCCGGTCCGTTAACCAGGTGGCAGGGCCGTGCAACCCGCGCACGGGCCCAGGCTGGCGAAGTAAGCGGGGATGCCGGGGGAGTCGGTCGGAGGGTTTGTCGGCAGTAGCATCGGCGGGCTGGGCGGCTGGCCGAAGTTGAAGTCGGCAGCCAGGTCGCCAAGGATGGGCTCGTTTTCCCGGACGCCGGGGCGCGAATCGGGCCGGCCATCGGTGGCCGGGTCGAGACGGGCACCGCCAAGAAAGTCATCCTCGATAAACTTGAGGTAGGCGTCGCTGCTCAGCGTCTGATGATCGATGAAGCCCGTGCGGGCGTAGGGGGAGATGACGATCCCGGGCACGCGCAGGCCGTAGCCGTCGCTGTCGACGGCAGGTGGCAGCGCGTGATCGTAAAAGCCGCCCCAGTCATCCCAGCTGAGGAAGATCGCCGTGGAGCTCCACGTCGGGCTCTCCATCGCGGCGTTGATGAGCGCGGTGACGTAGGCCTGGCCCTGGTGCACGCTCCACGGCGGGTGCTCGCTGTCTCGCTCCGACGGGACCACCCAGCTGACGGCTGGCAGCGTGCCGGCCTTCGCGGCCGTCAGGAAGTCGCTGACCGGCCGGATATTGCTGAGCTGGTTGTCTTGCCGGACGTCGCCGAATAGGGGCAGCGGATTCCACACCCCGACCGTGGAGAAATTCTGAACGACCGGCGGGCAGGTTTCCGCGGAATCGTTCCGGCAGTCCGGCTCGGTGCCCGGCTGCACGTAATAGGCCCAGCTGACGTGATGGGCATACAACAGCCAGGTGATGTCGGTCCAGGCTAGGTCGAGCGAGACCTGCCCGGTCTCGAGCTCCTGCCAGACCAGATTGTCGAACTGCTGGAGCGGATACGGCCCGTCGGCGTTGCTGACGCAGCTCATCGACGAGAGGTTCCTGCACCATGCCGACCAGGCGGACACCATGTACAAGTGGTCGGGCAGCGACCAGGATTTGACCGGCTCGAACATTCGATCCTGGAGCACATAGTTGCTGGCATAGGCCCAGTAGTTCGGGATCTCCGCGGCGGTGTGGTAGCCCATCACATCCGCCTTCCCGAACCCATTGCACGCCGGGTCGTCCGGGATCGCGCAGCTGCCATGCTCGAGGTCACGCTGCCGGATGAACCCGTCCATCAGCTCGCCGTCGATGTCACCGATCGCATCGGGCAGACCGTGCGGACCGCCGCCATTAGCGTCGGCAGTGTCGTGGTAGGGAGCTGTACAGCCCACGGTCGAGGTGGGGACGCATGCTGACGGTCTGCCGCCTTGCATCGGGATCCCGTCGGCTCCGGGGAACGTCCCGAAATAGCTGTCGAAGGACCTGTTCTCCTGCATGATCATGATCACGTGCCGGATCTTGTGGATTCCCGCTGGCACCACGTACGTGCCCGTGGGGCCGCCCGCGACGACCTCGCCAGCAACCATGGGGCGCATGACAAGAGCCGCTGGATGCCTAGGCTGCGAGCCACGTGGCACCGCGCAGGCCGCGACCACTGCAGCGAGAACCAGGCCCGCGGCCGCAAAGCCCAGTGGTGTGATGCGTCCTGCCATTCCCGCCATGGCAGGACGGTAGTGCCCACGTCGTGTCGTGGCTCCGCTTCGGCTGTTCCTTGACGCTCCTTTGGCATGAAAGAGCCGAGCAGCCGTATCGGCGACGTCGCTGGCCGCTGGGCGTCATCGGGCTTAGCGGATTCCGGTGTCCAGGACGAAGTCGAGCGTCTCGGGGCGGCCCGCCGACACCACGGCTGTCCGCGTCATCGGTGCCGGCCTCAGTCCTGGGTAGGTCACGGCGATGACATAAGTCCCTGGCGCGAGCCCGACCTGGTAGTAGCCGGCCCGATCGGTGCTGGTGACGGCCGCGACGTCGGTCCCGCGGAGCGCCTCGACCCGCGCTCCGGCAACGGGCCTGGTGTTCGGCTGCCCTGGGCGCGATACGGGCGTGATCGGCCCGGCCGTCACGTGCCCAGATACCAGGCCCGGCGCGGGTGACGGTGCCGGACTGCTGCCCGCTCTCCCGCCAGGGCCATTGCTGCCTGGTGATGTCTCAGCGGGGCTGCCAGTGACCGCGCCCCGACCAGTGCCGGAGGATGACGGGGCCGGCTGGCCGGCACCGCACGCGGTGACGAGCGCAGCCACCGCCAGGAAGGTCAGTAACTTCCAACCGCGCATCATGCCACCTTGGACGTCTCGGAGCGGGCGGAGGTTCCGCGCCGCGGCTGGCAGGCCGGGTTGCCTGGGCAGCCGCCGTCGGCGCAGATGGGGGCGGGTTGCGCCCGGGTGACCGGGCGCAACCCGCCGAGGATGGTGACCTTCAGGCCCGGCTGCGCGCTAGCAGCTGGTCGGGCGCAGGGTGAAGTTCACCGTCTTCGTTACTCCCTGCTTGATCTGGACGGCCTGCGTCGCCGGGATCCATCCGGCAGCACTCGCCTCAAGCGACCACTTGCCCTGGGGTCCCCAGAACTGGTAGTTGCCGCTCTTGTCAGTGGGCAGGGTGAACTGGAGAGCGTTCGGCCCGTCGGCGAACACCACACCCTTCAGCGGCGCGGTGACCTGAGCGCAGTTCTCACCGGACAGCACTCCGGTGATCTTGCCCCAGCTCCTGGGTGGCGTGACGTTCATCGTCACGTTCACTGGGTTGACGGCGTATGGGGTGTCCTGCTCGAAGCCGATCTGCGCCGTGTAGGTGCCCGGCTGAATGACCTGGTCGGCGGTGGTCGCCGTCAGCGTCACTGTCACCTGGACACTCTGTCCCGGCTGCAGGGTGGCGGTGGTGGGGCTTTCGGCCATCCAGGGGATGACAGTCGTCCCGCACTGGGCAAAGCCGGACAGCTGCTCGGCGGCCGACTGGGGGGCGAAGCCTCCGGACGAGCCTCCGATCTTGTAGAAGCCGCACGACCCGCCGGCCCGGTACACACTGAACTGGGCGTTCGGAAGCGAGGCCCAGCTGTCGGTGGTCGGGTCGTAGGCGAATCCCTGGTTGGTGATGGTGCTGCCCTGGTTCGTGACCCCGCCGCTGACGAGCAGCATGCCGTTGGCCGCGCCGGCCGCGGATGCCCACAGGTCGATCGGCAAGCTCGCGATCGGGCTCCAGGAGTTGCTGGATGGGTCGTACACAAAGGCGTCCGTGTACGTCGTGCCGCCGTTGATGCCGCCGGCGCAGTACACCTTGCCGTTGATCCCGCCGCACGACAACCAGGAGTCAGGGTGCGGATAGGGTGCCGCCGGAGCCCAGGCGTCGGTTGACGGGTTGTAGGTTTCGACGCTGGACCCCGCCGTGCAGAAGCCGTCCAGGCAACCGCCGACGAAGTAGAGCGTTCCGTTGACGTCGGCCACACCGGCTGCGGTGGTCGGTGTCGGGTTCGACGCGACCGTGGACCAGCTGTCGGTGGCCGGGTCATAGACATCGGTCTGGCCGATGGGGTTGCCGTTGGAGTCCCAGCCCCCGGACACGTACAGCTTGCCGTTGTCGGCGACTACGTTCGCCTTCTCCCGGACAAGCGGCATGTTCGCGATCGGGGTCCACGTGTTGAGCGTCGGGTCATAGCCGTAGCCGTTGTTGATCAGCGCGAAGCTGCTGTTCAGCCCGCCGACTGAGTACTCCTTCCCGTTGATGAAGTCGGCGGAGTTGTCCATGACTGCGGTCGGGTAGGCGGCGATCGTGCTCCACGTCGGGTCCGCTGGCGGACCGGCGAACGCGAGCGGCGTGCCGTCGTTGGAGTGCCCGCCGAGGAAAGCCGGGCTGGCCTTGCCGGTGTCAGGGTCACCCGCTGGCACGAGGTGCAGCGGAGAGCCCCTGGCCGTCAGGATGGAGAACGTCCCACCGCGCTGGTCCAGCTTCACATTCGCCGGGGCGGTGCCGGTGTTCTTGATGGTCATCGTGGTAGTGGCGGCGGTACCGAGCACCTGCGTTGTCGACAGCGATGTCGGGGTCACCGACAGCTGGCCGGCATTGAGGGTGAAGTTGGCCCGCACCGCGCTGTTTGCCGTGACGGTGGCGTTACCGCTGGCGGTCTGGTAACCGCCCTTGGCCGCGGTGAACGGCTGCGACCCGGTCTGCGGCGAGAACAGCCAGTAGTAGCCCTTGCCGATAGCCGGGTCACCGGTGGTAGCGCTGGTGCCCGTCACCGCCGGGCTCGCGCCAGACTCAGAGACCTTCACGCCGTTGAGACCGCTACTGGTGTTGACATCGGTAGTCTGGCCGACCACCAGGCCGCCCGGAATCGGGGCACAGGCCCGGTTGTAGACCGAGACGTTGTCGATCTCCCACCAGAAGCCGAACGTGCCGATCAAGTGGAACCGCACCTGCACGTTGGACTGGTCGCCGGCCGTCGGGATCGGGACCACCTGCACGCCCGGTCCCCGCACGCTGTCAGACGTGTGCTGCCAGACGGTGGTCCAGGTCGCCCCGCCGTCGATGCTCACGTCCACATCGCCGGTTTGGCCAGGGAAACCGAAATAGTCGTTGTTGAACTGGATCACCGGGGAACTGTCGTTAGCCAGGCTGAACACCGGTGTCACCAGCGAGCTGTCCTGGGTGTCGCCCGGCCCGAACTGGTCGGAGTTCATCGCGGCGAAGAAGCCCGAGCCACCGGTGAGGTTGCCCGTGCTCTCCGGGTTGTTGAACTGCCAGACGTGGCCTTCGCCGACGCCGTCCGTGATGGTCCAGCCCGGCGGCGGGGTCGTGCCGCCATCGCCGGTGTAGTCGTCGAAGTTCTCGCTGACTGGTGGCGTGCCCGAGCCGAACTGGTACCCCGGCGCCGTGCACGTCGTAGAGTCGACCGGCACCGTGATGTTGTGGGTCACGTCGCCGGTCCCGACCGTCACCGAGTCGCTGACCGTCTGGTAGCCGGGCAGGTCGGTGCTGACGGCCAGCGCGTAGGTGGCGCTTTCCGGCAACTGCATGGTGTAGGCGCCCGTCGCCGGGTTAGTCCACACTGGCCCGCCTGGCGCTCCGGTGACTGAGATGCTGGCGTGCAGCCCCCAGCCCTGGCCGGAGCCATCGGTGACCGTCCCGCTCACCGTCACCGAGGGCACCGGGGTCAGTGCCGCGTTCTCGGTCGTGGAGCCGCCGTCGGTGACCGCCACGTTGTTGATGGTGTCGGTGGCGTAACCGAAGGCCGCGACGGTCTCGGTGTAGGTGCCGACCGCCAGGGTGATGTCGTAGTGCCCTGAGCTGTTGGTCGTGGTGGATGCCGATCCGGCGGAGACCACGGCGCCGGCGATGGCCTTGCCGGTGCTGGAGTCGGTCACCGTGCCAGCGATGTCACCGTGCGGTCCGGCTACGCAGGACGGGAACTTGAACGACCCGATCCTGGTCTGCCAGTTGGCGTCGCTGGTGGTCGCCATGTACTCGGTGGTGTACCAGAAGGTGCAGCCGTCGGTCGGATCGACCTGCATGGCGCTGTAGTCACCCCAGCGAGCAAACCCGTCTGTCTGCGAGCCACCGCCGGCGATCATGCTCGCCTCGCCCTGGGACAGCTGCCCGGCCGGGTCGCCGGCCAGCCGCCCGGCCACCCGGATGGACGGGAAGGTCGAGGAGCTGGACACCGAGTAGCCCACGGCGATGTCACCGGAGACGTCGACGTTCGTGCTGCCCATCCACCGGTTGTCGGTGTCCGGCGCGTAGGTGCCCTGATCGGCAACCGTCCAGCCGGAACCGGTGTTGGTGAACTCATACCAGCGGACCCCGGCCTGGTTGCCGCTGGTGGCCACGTTGACGGTCTGGTCCATCACCACCACCTGGGTGCCGTTGGGCAGCACCCGGTAGGCCGACTGGTACATCAGCCGGTCCGACAGGGCGTCCACGCCCTGGCCGGTGTTGGGTTGGGGGATGCAGTCGCGGTTGAAGTTGCACAGGTTGGAGTTGAAGGCAGCCACCGGCAGGGTCAGGCTCGGTGCCCCGTTGTTGCCGAAGGTGGAGTTGGCCGGGTTGGTCCAGTCAACGTGGAAGTCCCACTCGTCCATCTGGCTGGACGTGCAGGGGCCGCCGGCGTTCGGGTCACACGACATCCAGTACGGGTTGGGCGCGCCCGCCGGCGGGAGGAAGCCCATCGAGGTGCCCTCGGCGTTGGACGGTAGCAGGCTGCCGTACTGCGAGCCGATGGTGAACTGCACGTCCTGCGCCTGCTGCCCGGCGAGCATCTGCGCGCGGTCAAATGCGGTGACCGTCACACCGGTGAACGTCTGCCCGTTGGCGAAGTCGTTGTTGCTCATGTAATAGGCGTCGGGCCACACACCGAACTTGGGGTAGTCGTTGAGCGTGGTGCCGAAGTCAAAGTCGTAGCGGAACCAGGCGCCGGTCGGGTCACCGGTCTGGGATACCGCGATGCACTCGTTGAAGTCGTTGCCGCTGGCCCCGAACGCGAGCTGGCTCATGAACCACCGGTTGGCCTGCTCGTCGTACATCACGATCGGGTCGCCGCCATTGGAATTCGCGGTTGTCGGGTCGCATGCGCCGCCGAAGCCCTGCCACAGCGTGGAGTTGTTCTCCGGGCCTAGCAGGGTGTTGCCCTGCTTGTCATAGACGGCGAAGCTGAGATTGATCATCTGCACGTAGTTGTTCGGCCCGACCGCGCCCTCCGTGTCGGGCGGCAGCACGCCGTTAAGGTTGCCGACGCCCTCGAAGTTCTGGCTGAAGGCCGGCATCGTGCCGGTAGTGACCGTCGCAGACCGCTGCACGTCAGCGGTTCCAGTCGCTCGCGGGTTCGGCGCGGTCGCTGCCTTCGGATTGATGGTGTGCGGCACCTTGCCCAGCACACCGGCCCTGATGCTGCCGCTGACCTTGGGCTGGGTCCTGAGCGGCTGCATGGTGCTCAGACGTGGCGAGGCATCATGCCGCACCGCGGTGTGGACGACCGGCTTGAGCGTCGTCGCAGCAGTAGAGGCGGCGCGGGCCTGCGCCGCGGCGTGAGCGGCCGGCTGGGCCGTCGACGCTACGGCCGGCCCGGCCGACATCACGAGGGCGACCATGCTGGCAAACCCCGCCAGCATGGCAGCCCAGCCCAGCCGGCGGCGCCGGTGCCGCCTCGCCGAGCCTGCTAAATGTGACTTGTCAGTCATGAATCGCGGTCCTCCCTACGGGCTGCGGCGTGCCGGCCGACCCGGCCGCCTTGCCGGACCCAGGCACGGTTACTGGCCCCGCGCAGGGCCCGGCAGAGCCATGGTCACTGCCGCACCGGAGACGTTTAAGGGCGCGCGATAGACGATTGCCGGGCAGCTTGCAGACAGATGTCCACATCGGGACTCCGGCTTCGGCTAGCAGCCACCGAGCGATCGCGGCAGGACGCGAAACCCGGATTCCTGTGGCTAGCGAGCGCCCCCGGCGCGAGGGAGCCAGTCCTGCCGGGCAGCCTCCCAGGCGAGTTGCATGCGGGTCCGAACGTTCGCGACCTCCATGAGCGCGCGAACCTTGCGCTGCACGGTCCTGACGCTGACGCCGAAGTGCGCCGCTATGGCTTCATCGGTCAGCCCGGCGAGCAGCAATGACAACAGCTGCCTGTCCTCGGGCGACAGCGCAGAGTCGGGGTGCCGCGCCCGGCCATTGACCAGATCCAGGGTGATCGCGCTGCTCCAGACGTAGTCAAATAGTGCGAGCAGGCCGTCCAGGACCGCACTTTCGTAGATCAGCAGGCCCACGGGTGTGGCGTCGTGCTGGGAAATGGGAATCAGCGCCACGCTTCGGTCAGCCGCGAGCATCTTGAGCGGAAGATTAGGGTGCACGCGGATCTCGTCGGCCCCACGCAGTCCCGCCCGGATCGCGTCCAGGGTGCCAGGCGCCTCTAGCGCCCCGGTCTCAAAAATGGCGCGGCCACGGGTCGAGGCCGACGGCATCACTCTCTCGCTGGTCTGCACCGCGATGACGGGCGGCTTGACCATATCGAGCAGCTCGGTGCGAGCGGTGCGTATCAGGTGCAGCGCGTGATGGCGCAGTTCCTGCTGCCCGTGAACGAGCTCGAACGCACCCGCCGCCTCCGCCGCGAGCCGACTCGATCGGCGCTTATCGGCGAGGCTGTCCAGCGCTTCCTGCGCCTTGCGCAGTTCGAGCAGCCGGCTCGAGATCATCGCGTCCACGGTTCCTGGCCAGGACGCCACGAATCTGGGCGGCTCGTCGTTAGTCTGCGACACCAGCCCGCGCCGCGCCAGGCCGTCAAGGGCCGCCCGTACCTGGGCTTCGGTTAGCCCTGCTGCGCCGGAGATTTCCGCCGACGTGGCGGAGACGGTGGTCGCGAGGAAGCGGTAGGCGCGGTCTTCGGAGAGCGTGGCGCCGAGCGCCGTCAGCAGCGCTCCGTCTGATGAGCGTCTGGTCCTAGCCTCATGCATCGCCCTGGGCGCCTTGAGCAGCATCTAGCTCAGGCCGTCAGAAGCGACGGTGGCGTCTCTACCTGCAGCTGAAAGCCGACACCGCGGACCGAAACCAGGTGTGCGGGCACGCCAGACTTGCGCAGCTTCTGCCGCAGCCGCTTGACCATGGCATGCAGGGGGGCGGTGTCCCCGAGCCAGGCCTCCTGCCACACCGCCTTGTATAAGCGTTCGTACGACCACACCTGTGCAGGTGCCTCAGCCAGGCAGCAGATCATGCCTCGCTCCAGGCGCGTCAGTGGCAATGTGGTTCCGTTCCACGTCACCTGCTGGCGCAGTCTGTCGACCTCCAGCCCGCCCAGTCGGGTCACCGCCGAGCTGACCTCGGGCCGATCGAGCTGGGACGTCAGCACGCCACTGGCGAGGGCCCCTACGGCGCTCGGGTAATCCGGCACCAATAACAGCACGGAGTCGCCGGGCAACTGCCTGGCGAGCTGGGCGCGTGCTGCGGCCTCACGGGTAACCGCGACGACGATGAAGACATCCGGACTGGCAGGCACCGCATGCAGGCTCACCTCAGGCAACACCCGGGATTCACCTCTCCGTCGAAATCAGTACACCTCTTGGCAATAACGGTGAATGGGGGACCCAATACCGTCAAGGCCCGCAACTGGCGTAATCGCGCCAGCGTCCTGTTGCGTCAAAACGTCTGCACCGCATCGACCATAAGATCTCCGGCAAGCGGGCCGATTGTTCGCGAGTTGTGCCGCGCCGGCGCAGCGGCCGAAACTGTCACACCACGTCGGCATGATGACGCTGGCGACAGGAGGTCTCGTGGCGGTCAGTGTCGGGGTCGTGTTCCCTGAGGCAGTCGAGCCTGGCGTGTCGCTGCCGGACGTCGCGAGCATCGCGCGCATTGCAGAGCAGGCCGGGATCGACTGCATCTGGGCTGAGGACCGGCTAGCTGCCGGTGAGATGAGCGTGCCTGACTGCGCGCTGACGCTGGCAGCGGCGGCTGCGGTGACCGAGCACATCCGTATCGGATCCGCCGTCTACGTGCCGGCCCGGCGGCCGCTGGTCTGGGCGGCCAAGGAGGTTGCCAGCCTCCAGCACATCTCCGGCGGCAGGCTGGAGCTCGGCGTGGGTCTTGGCGGCGGCGACGAGCGCGAGTACGAGGTGGCTGGGTTCCGGCGGGCGGACCGCGTAGAGCGGACAGAGGCGTTCCTGCGGCTGCTCCCTGACTTGCTCAGTGGCCAGCCGACCAAGATGCCAGATCTGGTTGGGACACCCGAGGTCCGCTTGCTGCCGCCGGCGCCACTCCCGCCGCTCTGGATCGGCGGAACCTCGCCGGCCGCGCTGCGGCGCGCCGCAACATTCGGCTCCGGATGGCTGTCGGGTTTCCAGACAGCCAGGGAGTTTGCTGCCTCGGCGGCATTACTCGCTGAACTCACGGCTGCGGCCGGGCGACCAAGCCTGCGTCTGGGCGTCATGCTGCATGCCTCGCTGAGCACCAGCACCAGTACTGGCACTGGCACCGGCCGCGCGCCCGCCGACCCGACAGTCGGCCTGCTGCAGCGCGCGTATGGGATGCCGCCGGATCGTGCCAGGCAGCTCGCCGTTGGCGGATCACCGGAGCAGGTGGCCTGTCAGCTCGCGCCCTTCGTGGAGGCAGGAGCGGAGGTCTTCGGCTTGGTTTGCGATCCGGTCCCGACGCTGCAGTCGATTGAGCTCCTGGCCGAGCTCGCCCGGCGCCTTCGTCATCCCTCGCCAGGCCGAGTGCCTGAACGGCCGCGTAATCAGGGCGAGTAAAGCCAGGGTTCCCTGAGGTCGAGGAATTCGGTCTCGCCCACGCTCAGCTTGTCCATCTCCTCCATCTGTGCCTTCAGCTCCGGCGGGGGCTCCTTGCGCTCGCCCTCGCGAGCCTCTTGCTCTGAGGAAAAGTACGTAACCATGGTGTACGCGCCGCTCTCGTGCCCCATCGCCAGGCTTCCGATCACGTCCGGCCTGAATTCCGCCCATTCGTCCGGGTTCTGTGTCATGAGTTCCCGAGCCCGGTCGGGATCAGTTCCGCGGCCCTGCATCACCTGCACGAAGCCGGCGGTGTTCGGGTCGCCGTGCACGTCAGCGATGACATCGTCGCTGTCCCGGAACGTAACGTCGCCACTGAACAGCTTTGACGTCTCTTGCCACCACTGGCCCTGTTCCGGCCGGTGCTCATTGCGCCGGGCGGCATCCTCGGACTCGAATCGTGCCAGCGCGATAAACCTGCCGTCGTCGGTCACTCCGGCCGCAGAACCGAGCCAGCCCGGCGCCTCCGGTGCTAGCTGCCGCGACCACGTGTCAAAGGCGGCGTGCACTGGCTCCGGGTCCGCTACCCGGCCGCGGATTACCTGCACAAACATCCGAGCCTCCCCCTGAGACGAATGCCACTTTCGTCAGACTCCTACTTAACGCTACGACGGCTGGCCGGCCGGTCTCCAGGCCGCCCTCGCCGCGTCGTCCACCAGCCAGAGCCCAGATGGGCAGCGTGAGGCACGATCCCGGTTAATCCCGCCACGGCGACGGGCAACGGTCTTGTATCTAAGGCCTGTGGCCGCGCAAGAGTAGGCACGGAGGGGACATGGATACGACGGCGATTTTCCGCGAGGCCGTCGCGGAGTTCGACGCCCGCGTACGGCAGATCGCCGAGGACCAGTGGCAGGCGCGCACACCAGATGAGGAATGGAACGTTCGCGACCTGGTGAGTCATGTTGTCAGCGAAGACCTGTGGGCCCCGCCGCTGCTGGCTGGGTCCACAATCGCCGAGGTAGGTGACCGCTTTGACGGAGATGTGCTCGGTGCTGAACCCAGGGCCTCCTGGACGCTGGCGTCAGCCGCGGCGGTGCACGCGGTAGAAGAGAACGGCGCGATGGAC
>Ga0126383_10000457_pt1 | contig 22573 bp, 30 predicted proteins | sample PanSoiMetPlot_35_FD_96882 | JGI IMG/M metagenome (GOLD analysis project Ga0126383, IMG submission 96882) | Tropical forest soil microbial communities from Panama - MetaG Plot_35 | ecosystem: Environmental > Terrestrial > Soil > Tropical forest > Bulk soil | place: Panama | collected 2016-02-17
CTCATGGATCTGGCGCTTCCGGGGATGGACGGGGTGGCCGCCATCCAGGAAATCGGACGTCGTGGCTTGAGAACCAGGGTTCTCATCATGAGTGCGTATGACCAGATCTATGACGTGCTCGATGCGCTGAACGCCGGCGCCGCCGGATACGCGCTCAAGTCCGACGGACCCGAGACGCTCGTCCGTGCGCTGCGGCTGGTGGCGCGAGGTCGCCTAGCCGCGATCGTCAAGTGCGTAGGCAAGGAGCGCCAGCGTCTGACGGAAGACGGTCTCGGGCGGCTCGGGGGAGACCCGGGTCGCCCGCCAGAGTCCCTGCGGCGAGCGCTGCACGCGCTCGATCAGCCAGCGCTCGCCGTGGACGGTGCAGCCGTAGACCGGGCTTCCCATCACCTCGGGGGCGAGCAGCCGTACCAGTGCCGGGCCGTAGATCGTGATCTTCTGCCGCGGCGTGTAGCGCCCGACCGGGCGGGCCATGCCTAGGCGATGAGCGCGTGTGCGCGCGCGTAGCTGCCGCTCTCGCCGAACCAGGCCCCCGGCCGCGGCTTCCCCGGCCGCCAGGTGCGGAGGTAGTACGCCCAGGCGACCTTCGCGTCGCCGACCTTCGGGAGCGGCGCGGGATCGATCCAGAGCAGTCCGCGGCTGATGATGACGGCGAGATCATCGCCCCGCGGCGTCGCGAGGATCGTCGACACCGCCTGGCGGGTCGTCGGGAAATCCCGCATCGCGGCGAAATGCCGGAAGGGCTCCATCCCGGGATAGAGCTGGAAGATGCCCGCGCCGGCCGTCTTCCCCGGCTCGATCTGCCAGAAGCTCCGTGCCGGTCCCTTCCCCATCTGGACCCGGCGGCGGAAGGCGGTTTCCTGCTGCCCGATGGCAAGCAGCAGCACCCGCGCCTTGTCCGTGTTGTAGGGTTTCCCCATCCAGGCGAGCACGGGGGAGACCAAGTCGACATCGGCCTCGGCGATGGTCATGGGTCGCCTCCGGGCCCGGCGCCGGTATCGGGAATGCCGGGCAGCGATTCCCCGGTGATCTTCTGCCAGATGAGTCCGATCACCCGCTGGTTCGAGCGGTGCTGCATGTTCATCACGTCGTTCAGCCAGGCCTGCTTCGCCTCCACCTGGCGGAGCTTCTCTTCGAGCTGCTTGTCACGGATCTGATCGTTGTCGTGGAGCATCTCCCGCATCACCCGCGGGATCGCCTGCTCGTTCGCGCGCACGCGCCCGCGGAGATCCTCGATCAGTTTTGCTTGCTGATCGTCTCGGAGCTGCGCCTCGTGCTGCAGCGCCGCCACGTCACGCGAGATCGGTGCGATGAAGAGCGCACCCGCCGTGCCGGCGAGCGTGATCGCGACGCCGATGGCGGGCCAGATCGACGACCAGCGGGTCTGGCGGATGTCGTGCAGCTGGGTCGCGAGCGATTCTAACGTCTTGTGGATCTCAACCAGAGACGCCGTGTGGCTGCTGACGGATGTCTCCACCGCGGCGATCCGCTGCCCATAATCGATCGAGCCATTGAGACGCCGCGGGGGAGTCGGCACGTCAGTTGGGCATGCCCGGGTCCGCCATCGGGTGGCGCTGGAGGTAGGTCGCGCACGATTCGATCGGCGCCTTGTCGGGGTACGAGCCATCACACACCGGGAAGCGGAACATGAAGAGGTCCTCCTTCACGTTCTCGCAGATGTGGAATTTCTGATGCGCGTCGTCGTGGCAGCGCGCGAGGCCCCAATCGCCGGCCTCCTGCGCCGCCATCCAGCCCTCGTGCTCGCGATCCTGCGCTGCCTTGAGCTGCCGGACCTGCGCGTCCGTCCAGCCCTTCGGATTGCCATTCGCGACCGAGTCGGCGTAGCCGCTGAAATCCATCATGCGGCGGAAGTGCGCGTCGGCGGGGTCCTTCGCGAAGGCCTCGTAGGCTTTGTGGGCGTCCTGCACGTTCACACAGGCGGGTTGCCCGCTGCCGCCGCAGAGCCCGTAGGAGGCGAGGCGATGCGCCTCGTGCGCCGCATGCAGCGAGGTGAGGTCAGCGCCCTCGGTCGGCTTCGGCATCGGCTTCGTCGAGTCCGCCATGCCGATCTTGCTCTTCGCCGACTGGTACGCCTCGGTCGGGACGGGCGGCACGCAGTCGCCGCCCGCGACGCAGACGCCGTTCTCGACCCGGATGTCGAGCACCTTCTTGACGCGATCGGTGAGATTCGGATTCTTCGCGCAGGCGGCCTTCGTGCTCGATCCGAGCGAGCACGCGCGCGCCTTCTGATTCACGTAGTATTCGATCTGGTAGTGCCGGCCGCCGACCGTGATGTCCCAGGTCTTCCGATCCGGGAAGATGGCGTCGTACTGATGCGACGCCGTGAGCCGCTGGAGCACGACCGAGAGCTGCGTGCGCCCGAACCCGAGCATCCCGCTACACCCGGGCATCGAGCGCACGTAGCGCCAGACCTCGGGCATCATAATCCCGAGGAGTCCGCGCTCCATCACGTCACGGTCGCGCTGCGTGGCCGTGTGGCCGCGGAACATCCGATAGTCCGCTCCGCCCTTGACGGCGAGCGACACGTCGCAGGGGTCCACGCGGACGGGGGCGGCGCTATCGTCGGGGGCTGCCGCCGGAGGCGCCGCCCCGGGAATCGTGGTCGTGGTCGTGCCGGCCACGACGGTGATCGTCGCCGTCGCCTTGCCCGCCGAGGTCCCCGTCGCCGACTGGCAGACGACGACGAGCGGGACCTGGCCGGGGGTGTCCGGAAAGATGACAACCGGCTGGTCGCCTGCGACGGCGAGGGCGATCTCGTCGCCGCCGAAGGTCCAATCGCACGTCGATGTGCTCGGGTTTTTGGCATTGGCCGTCAGTTCCTGGCCGATGGCGACCGTCTTGGTCGACTGCCCGTTGACGGTGGTGACGAGTGACACCGCCCCGGCCGGCGTCGCGAGCATGGTCGCCAACACCGCGAAAAGACGTGTCCATTTCCAACCCATCATCCCCCTCCCTCCGTGCCCACATGGTGCGCCCGCGAATCCGTGCTTCACAACCAGGCACCCGAACCCTTGACAAACCCGTCTTGACACGCAAACTCGGTTTCAGTATTGACGGTGAGTCGTGGACGCCGCATCCACGGCTGCACTCGCGCCGCCGCCCCCCTCCCCCGCCCCGTTTCGCGATCGACACGGCCGTCTGGACATCCATGCCCTGATGGCGCTGCGCCGCGAGGGCATGACCCTCCAGCAGATCGGGGACCTGGTCGGGACGACCCTGGAGCGCATCCGCCAGCTCCTGGAGCGCGCGGGCTTTGACCCGAAGGTCGGCCCCGAGGCGCGCAAGGCCGCCATCGAGGTCCAGCGCGAGCGCGCCCGCTGGGACTACCTCCCGGAGCCCGTGCAGGAGTTCGTGCTGGCCGCCCGGCGCGACGGCTACGAGGTGCGGACGGGCGCCGGCAGCCGCCCGGTCTTGACCGTCAACGGCACTCCCGTGCGGGTGCATCGCGGCACGCCCTATCAGGTAGACGACCGGCGCTACGTCCGGGTGACGGCAACCGATCCGGACATCATCCATCTCGTGCTCCTGCCCGAGCCGCTGACCGGCTGGATCCGGATGTACGGCATCTCGCGCACGCGCCGCGCCCACATCATTCCGCTCCAGCCCAAACGTGGGCGCTGGAGCCTGCTGACGCCCGTCGATCTCGCGGTCCCGGGCGCCACACGTGCGTTGCTGGAGGAGGAGTCGCATGGAAGCGGCTATGGCCGAGAATCGGACTCCGCAGCCGACGACGACGCCTGAAGAGACCGCGACCCGACTGGTCGCGGAGCTGACCTCACTCGCCGAGACGCTGGAGCCGAGCGAGACGCCGGGGCAGATCGCCGCCGCGCTGACGACGGGTTCCCCGCACCTGGCGCTCAGCGATCTCCAGGGCGTCCTCGACAAGCTCCGGACGGAAGGGATGCAATCGCTCTTCCACGACGAGGTCGAGCTGCGGCAGTTCTTCCGCGTGATGGCGGAGCGGACGCTCGCCAAGATGTTCGTCCTGACCGAGCACACGCTCGATCTGATCCAGCAGAAGCTCCAGCACACCCCGCTCTCGAATCAGACGCTCGGCGGCCTCACGAAGGTGCTCGAAGCGCTCTCGAAGCAGAGCGCGGCGACGACCCAGCTGATGCACACCTCCGCCGCGGCGGCCGAGGAGGCACGGCGGCGGGCGGCGGCGCTCTCGACGCCGGAGCTGGCGGCCGAGGTCGCCCGCAAACGCCAGCTGCTCGAAACGCACCGCGCCGCCGACGAGGCATGAGTACCCCCGCCGTCGAGCGCGAGGCGCTCCTCGCCGAGCTGGCCGCTGCGGAGGCCGAGCTGATCGAGCGCCAGGCCCGGCGGCTCCGTCTGGCGCAGCTCCGGCCCCAGCGCTTCGCCGAGTACGTGATCAAGGACGAGCGGGTCAATTCCCTGATCCAGCTGCACGCGATGCACAAGCTCTGGTTCGAGTTCATCCTCGCGTGCTGGAAGCGGGGGCTGACGCCGTTCATCTTGGCCCCCTTCGGGTCGGGGAAGACGACGCTGGTCCTGGCCTTGATCCTCTGGATGCTCGGCCGGGACCGCAACCTGCGGGTGAAGATCGTCTCGGCGTCCGACGATCTCGCGATCGATCGTGCCCGGCTGCTGCAGAGCTACATCGAGTCCTCGGACGAGCTGCACCAGCTCTTCCCGGTCCTCCGGCCCGACGTGAAGAAGGGCTGGCAGGTGAAGCGGATGTTCGTCCAGCGGACATCGAAATCGAAGGACGCTTCGATCCAGGCGCTCGGCGCGACGAGTTCGGCGCAGGGGAGCCGGACCGATCTCTTGGTGATCGACGACATCAACGATCTCCGCAACACGATCATCTACCCGCGGCTCCGCAAGCAGGTCATCCGGAATTTCTCCTTCCTGCTCTCGCGCGTCGAGCCCGAGGTCGGCCGCACCGTCGTCATTATGACCCGCTGGCACGTCGAGGATATCTTCGGCTGGGTCACGTCGGACGCCATCATGTGCCAGCAGTACGGGTTCCTGATCCAGGCGATCGCCGACGATCTTCAATCCCTGGAGTGCGAGATCGTGCTCGGGACCGGCGGCAAGCCGCGCCAGCTGGTGCCGGACGATCCGATCGAGACCCTGCTGCAGAACATCGAGGAGGACTGGCGCGTCGAGCCGGCACCCGACATCCCGGCGTGCCGGAACGACATCCCGTGGGCGAGCGATGCGGCGGTGCATATCCATCGCCGGCTCCCGCTCTGGCTCGATCGCCTGTCGCCCGAGATCTTGGCTGCGCGCCAGGCCGAGATGGGCGACCGGGATTTCGCGCGGGGCTACAAGCAGCGCGCGATGAGCGAGAAGGATCTGCTCTGGAAGGAGGGCTACGTCGCGCAGTGCCTGGATAAGTCGCACACCGTCGTCAAGGCGTGCGTGCCAGGCGACCGCTGGGACAGCTGCGCACGCTACCTCGGGGTCGACCTCTCGATCTCGACGACGAATGAGGAGGCGGCCTATTTCGTCATCCTGGCGCTCGCGATCGACGCCGAGAAATACCGCTGGGCGCTCTGGCTGCTCCGCGAGCGGGGCTTGAGCTTCGGGCAGCAGGTGGCGGCGATCAAGGATGCGGCGCTCCGCTTCCGGCCGCACAAGATCCGGGTCGAGAACAACGCCTACCAGGACGCCGTCCGCCAGCATCTCGGCGCGACGACGGATCTGCCAGTCGACGGCTTCACCACCGGCTCGATCGAGAAGCGGCATACCGAGATCGGCGTGCCGAGCCTCGCGACCGAGTGGGAGCACAAGCACTGGCACATTCCCTGGGGCAACGCCGAGTCCCAGCGCATGTTCAAGGAGTTCGTCGGCGAGGTCGCGACCTATCCGAACACGCAGTACGACGACACCGTGATGGCACAGCTCTTCGCGCGCAGCTGCGCCATCGAGCCGGAGATCAGCGCGCAGCCGCGCATTCACGTGGTGCGATTCTAAGACAGTAAACCGACGGAGGCCCGGGAGGTCCAGGTGATGGTGGTGAGGAGGAGAGGATGGCCCATCCGTTCCCGTTGGCCTTCAGCCCGCGTGAGTTCCAGGGCCGGGGCGCCCCGGAGAAACGCCTCTGGTTCGCAGTCCTAATGGATGCGATCGGCTGCTATCTTCGCCAGGTCGGGCTGCGCGACGAGCGCGACCGGCTCTACCGCGAGGCGGCGGACTGGATCACCGTCACGCTGGAGAATACGGCGCAGGACCCGTCGTTCAATTCCTTCATTGGCGTCTGCGAGCTGCTCGGCGTGCCGGCGGACCGGCTGCGGCGCGCGCTGCGGGATTCCGACGTGCCGCTGACGATTGCCTTCGACCGCCTGGCCCAGCCGCGGAAGGCGCCGATCGCGGTCGATGTCTATGGCGTCTTCGCGCTCTTCGAGGACGGCTTCCCGATCCCGGTGATCGCGCGGCGCTTCGGCGTCTCGCGCCGGGCCATTCACCGGATCCTCGGCCCGCAGACGCCGGGAGTCCCGAAGCGGCGGCGGACGGCGACCCGCCTCGGAGCCGTGGCGGCGTGATCGAGCCGACCCTCACGCCCGCGCTCCTCGAATCGCTGATCGCGCGCGAGATCGAGGATCGGATCCGCATCTACAGCACCGCGCCCACGCGTCTGATCCTCGACACGAGCGACATGCCGGCGCTGCGCGCGCGATTCGGTGCCCGGCTGATCACCGGCTCCATGTTCGACGCCGACATCAAGGCACTGCCGTTCGCCGACGACACCTTCGCGGCGACGATCGGGATTCATCTCCTGGAGCAGCTCGACGGGAAGGAGCTGGCGAACGTGCTTGCCGAGTGCGCGCGGCTCGCGCCGGTCAACATCTGGGTGCTCCGAGCCGAGCTGCTGCGCGGCAACATCCTGCGCTCGACGCAGAATTACAACGGGTCCTACACGACCGAGATCGGTGGCGACTGGCTGATCCGGACGCTCACGACCTGGAGCGGCACGTGGAATCTGCGCGGCGATCGCTTCCGGCTCTGCCCCGGCGGCATCCTCGTCTTCTGGAAGGAACAGGAGCAGTTCAGTCCATGCTCAGCCTGATCTTCCCGATCTATAACCGGGCCGACCTCTTCAAGCCGACGCTGGAGGCGCTCGCGCAGCAGCACTACCCGCGCGACGAGTACGAGATCCTCGTCATCGACGACGGCTCGACCGATCATCTGCAGAAGCTCTGCCGCACCTTCCGCACGATCCAGGAGCTGCCGCTGCGCTACTGCAAGATCGATGTCTGGCGACTGCCCTTCGAGATCTTCGCCTGGAACGGCGCGAACAATCCGGCGCCGGCAATCAATGTCGGCATCCGCGGCGCGCGCTTCCCGCGGATCGTGCTCTCGTCCCCGGAGATCGTCTACACGCAGGCGACCAATCTGCTGCGGATGGCGACCTGGCCGCTCGCCGAGCACGAGGCGCTCATCGGCAACGTCTGGGACGAATCGATGCGGGATCATCCCGAGCTGCAGGGCTACATCAGCGGTGGGCCGCGCCAGCGCTACCTCCATTTCCTCGGCGTCTTCCCGACTGCGCAGCTCCGCACCATTGGCGGCATGGAGGAGGCGTTTATCGAGGCCTGGGGTGCGGAGGACGCCGAGTTCACGGAGCGCTGGCTCGCGGCCGGCGGCACCTACCTCTTTGCGCACCAGAGCGTGACCGCGACTCATCAATGGCACCCGCGGCCCTACTGGGGCGAAACGCCGGGCGAGGAGGGCGTGCTCGACGCCGTCAAGCGGGGTGATCGGCTCTGCGACGCGATTCGCGCCGACCCCGCGCGCCGGCTCCAGGCCAACATTGGTCGCCCGTGGGGCAGCACGGATCTGATCGTCGAGCGGGAGGGCTGGTGACGGACTGGAGCCACACGCCCGACTGGTCGATCCTGGTGGCGACGGTCCCGAGCCGGCTGCGCGTCGTCCTTCCGACGCTCATCGAGAAGCTCCGGACGATCAGTGGCGACCGGCCGGTCGAGATCCTCTGGTTCGGCGACAACAAGTGGCGCTGCGTCGGTGCAAAACGCAATGCGCTCCTCTCGCTCGCCCGGGGCGATTACGTCTCTTTCTTCGATGACGACGACTGGCCGGCGGACGACTACGTGACGCGCATCCACGACGCGATCGTCACTTACAACCGGGAGCCGGATGTCATCTGCTTCGAGCACATCTGCACGATCGACGGCGGCGATCCGATCCTCTGCTCCTACAGCGTCGACCTCGAATACTCCTGGACTGGTCCGCGCTGGACCGGGAAACCGGCGCATACCTGCTGCTGGCGCCGCGCGCTGATCCAGGACGTGCGCTTCCCGGAGGCGAACATCGGCGAGGACATGGACTGGGTCCGCACCGCGACCGCCCGGGTCGAGAACGAGGTCCAGCTCCGCGGCGAGCCGCTCTATCACTACAACTGCCGTGCTGATCGCTCCGAGACCCGCGGCGCCGGGCTGCTCCGCGACGTGCCGCTGGCGCTCCAGGCCTGGTGGGAGCAGGCGCGCGCGCAATGACCGACCACACGGCCTTCTGGGAGGAGCAGCACCGCGACCGCATCCAGCTCTATCTGACCGACTCGCCGCTCGCGCACTATCGCTCGCACGCGGGCGTCAGTCGGCTGCCGTGGACGCGGAACCTTCTCGTGATGGAGATCGGAGTCGGCTACGGCACGTTCGTCCGCCAGCTCCAGACGTGGGGCCACCAGGTGATTGCGGTCGACCTCTCCGGGACGGCGCTCGTCCGGCTCCCGGATCCGGTCTGGCGCGTCCGCACGCCGGACATGGTGGGGCTCCCGAGCCACGCGGTCGATTACGCGATCTGTCATCTCGTGCTGCAGCACTGCGACAACGCCATGGTCGAGTTCCTCTTCCGGGAGACCGCCCGCGTGCTGAAATCCGGCGCGCTCGCGAGCTTCCAATTCGCGACTCGGCTCCCGGGTCCGATGCCCGAGTGGCTGCGCGAAGGCGAGCACCGCGGAGTCCTCTACTGGCGGACGCCGGAGGTGGTGCATCTCCTCGCGGCGCAGGCGGGCATCTCGGTTCTCCACATGAGTGATCTCGCCCTGTTTTCCGATCAGAAGGCGGTCGGTTGGTACTTTGCGTCCTTCGTGAAGGAGTGATGATCACGCTCGTGCCGAAGCAGATGGACCTCCCGCCGTGGGGCTGTCTGCACGAGTCGCCCTGCACGGGAGCCGGCACGGTATCGATCGATGGGAGCGGCATCGTGCCCTCGGTGAATGAGCTGGAGGCGCAGCAGCTTCTCCGGTTCATTCACACACAATTCTCGTGTATCGCGCCGCTGCGGCTCGTCGACATCGGCGCGGGGATCGGGCGGCTCCAGGCGGAAGCGGACCTAGACGCGACGTTCGAGGCCCGCTCGGTCGAGGGCGCGATGAACGCCTGGACGGCGCGGGCCTGCGTGACCGAGCATCTGGCGCTCTGCGACATTGCCCGCGCGCCGCTCCGCCCGGAGTGGACGAAGCAGTTCCACCTCTCGACCTCCTTCGAGTTTTTCGAGCACGTCCATCGCGATGACCTCGACCGTGCCATCGCGAACATCGCGACCCTCTCGGACTATCACCTCTGCTCCGTCCATTGCGGCAACGAGGAGCATTCGGTTCACTGTACGATCCGACCGCCGACGGACTGGCAGGACCATTTCGAGCGTGTCGGGGCCCAGGTCACGCTGCTCGGGAACTATCCGATCTCATCGGATGCGGAGCGCGAACCGCTCCGGCAGGCAACGGGGCTCAGCTGGGAGTTGTCAGCCTTCTTTCTCGTGCAGTGGCCGGAGGAACTCTTACATGGGTGATCCGTCCGCCGATCCGCCCGGCGGGGCCACGAACGGGATCACCATGGACGCCCTGGCGGCGGTGCTGGCGACGCATCGGATCGTGCCGCGCGCGCTCTACGACATCGGCGCGTGTGGCGGTCAGGAAGCCGTGGCGCTGAAACGCCTCTATCCCGAGGCGACCGTCTACGCGATCGAAGGTTTGCTGGAGAACTGCTCGCGCTGGCTCGTCGATGCCGCCCGCGAGACCGGCATCGTCGTCATTCCGGCAGTCCTCGCGGGACAGAACGGTTTCGCGCCATTCCACGTGCAGTCGGTGAACGGGATCCACAGTCTCTACCAGCGCACGAGCCTGGTCGCGGTCGAGACCCGACTGATGCCGACGCTCACGCTCGATACCCTGATCGATGCCTACCGTCTGGAGCTGCCCGATGTCTTGAAACTCGATGTCGAGGGTGCCGCCTTCGACATTTTGTCGAGTGCGCCCGAAGCGCTCCGGCACACCCGGGCGATTCACTTGGAAACGGAGACAACCCAATTCTTCGCTGGTCAGACCACGCATCCTCACGTCGCGGCCTTGCTCGATGGATACGGCTTCTCCTGCGTGCAGGAGGTGACGATCCCAATCGCGGACGCCGCCCAACTGGAGACCGTATGGATCCGTCGCCCTTATCGAAGCCGTCTGTGACCACGCTGCCCCAGCCGACGCTCTGGGTGCTCGCCCAGAGCGCGATGCCGGCCGCGCAGATCCGCGAGATCGCGGCCCCCTGGCCGGTCGGGTGGATCGATGGCGCGAACGCCCCGAGCTTCAGCTGGCTCGTGAACCAGGCGATCGCACAGACATCTGGCGAGGTCGTGCTCGTAACGAGTGATCGCTGCCGGCCGACCGCTGCCGATTGCCAGCGGATGCTCGATCTCTTGGCCGAGGGCTACGGCTTCGTCGGCCTCTGGCGGTTTGCGTGCTTCGCGATCGCGATGGATCTGCTGCGTCGCATCGGGCCGATGGACGAGCGCTTTCCTGGCGGCGGCTACGAGGACGCGGACTTTCTGCTGCGCTGCTGCGAGGCCGACATCGCGATCTTCGAGACCGAGGCGGTTGCTTATCTCGGTGGCGGCCAGTCGCGCTGGGCGAGTCTCGCGGAGGGCTCGATGCGGCATTTCCGGGCCAAGTGGGCCGCGAACATGGGGACCGGGACGATCGTGCGACAACTCCCGGAAGATGCGAGCTGGAATTACGGTCTCGACCGGGAGACCGTCTTCAAGCGCTGGAAGGACAGCGTGCTGCTCCAACCCTCGGAATGGACGCGGTTCGTGCGGCCGACCTCGGAGGTCTAGGGCGCGTGCGTGGGTATCTCGTCAACGACGCGCTCGCGATCATTCCCGGGAGTCGGACCTTCTGGCACGACCTCCTGGAGTGGTTCCCCTGGCTGGAAGATCAGACCGGGGGCTATACGCCGTATCCGGAGCTGGCGTACCGGATCGCGACGCTGCCGCGCCCGCTACCGGACCTGATCATCCGCAATGCGAGCTTCTTCCCGCCGATTCCGCTCGGGGTGCCGACCATCTCGCTGCTCCAGGATGTGCTCTACGGACAGCCGCGGGAGGCGCAGCTGGAGGTCTGCCGGCGCTCGGCCTGGACGGTCGTCAACTCGACCTATACGGCGTCGCTCTATCCCGAACTGACGCCGCGGGTGATTCCGCTCGGGATCGATTTCACGCAGTTCGTCGTCTACACGCCGGAGGAGCGCGCGCAGGCGCGCACCATGCTCGGGATTCCCGAGCACGCGATCTGCTTCGTCGGCGCCGGGACGAGCGTCAAGGGCTGGGCGCACGTCCAGCGGCTCATCCGGGAGACCGAGCTGCCCTTCGTGCTGGTGATGAAAGACGACACCGTCATCGACATCCCAGGTCGGGTGAAGACCTTCACGCAGATCCCGCATGCGCAGCTGGTCCCGGTGCTGAACGCGTGCAGCCTCGGCTTCTGTCCGAGCGTGCGCGAGACGCAGCATCTCGCCGGGATCGAGATGGGGGCCTGCGGGTTGCCGCTCGTCACGAGCGATGTCGGGGCGTACTACCGCCGCTCCGCGGGCCCGTGGGGCATGCGGGCCGAGCCCGACGAGTACGTCGAGACGCTCACGCGGCTGCGGACCGCCGTCACGCAGCGGACGCGGGAATCGGCCCGCTCCTATTGGGAATGCCGCGGCTTCACGCGCGAGGCCTGCCGCCAAGCGTGGGAGATTCTCGTCGAGGGAGTCGTCGGTGCCGCGCGCCCGGATTAACGTCGGCATCCTCTGCTACAAGAGCCCAACCTGGCTCTCCTTCGTGCTCGACGGGCTCGCCCGGGCGCAGAACAAGCACACCGAGCCGGTGCCCTTCGTCTTGGCGCTCGATCCCTACCCGGCGATCGATGCCGATCGGCGGGTGAATCACGTCGTCCGGAGCGCCGATCCCGACGAGCACTACCTCCGGCGGGTCTACCGGGCCTGGAACCGCATCATCGAGCTGGAGACCGTAAACGACGAGCTGGTCGTCCTCGTGAACACCGATATGACGTTTCACCACGGCTGGCTCGATGCGCTCTACCAGCTCTGGGTCGACTGCGACGGCAAGGTGACGGCGACCTCGCTGCTGGTCGAATCGGGCCGCATCCCGTCCGCCTTTCCGGACCTGGTCCGCGATCTCGGGACGACGCCGCAGACCTTCGATCGGCCGGCGTGGCACACCTACGCCGAGACGCTCGTCGTCGCCGCCGAGCTGGGCCAGCTCGATCGCCTGGAGGGTGGGCTCTACATGCCCGTCCTGCTCACCCGCCAGATGTGGCGCGACGCGGGCGGCTACCCGATCGGGAACGTCGCCGGCACGCCCGGCGACCACATCTTCTTCAGCTATCTCGCCAGCCTCGGCTACCCACATTTCACAGCCACGAAATCCCTCGTCTACCATGTGCAGGTCGGAGAGATGGAGATCGCGGTCGACTGAAGGGGGGATGTGCTGATGCTGCAGGTCATTCTGCTCCTGGTGATCCTCGGGATCATCCTCTGGTTCATCGAGAACTTTTTGCCGATCGACGCGACGATCAAGATGGTGATCCGCATCCTGATCGGCATCTTCGTCCTGCTGCTGCTCTTGAGCCTGGTGATGCCGTCGGTGAACGAATTGCTGCGGTTTCCCGGCCGCTAAGAGTCAAGAGTTCACAAGCAGAGATTCGGTTCAGTACCCTCGGCGGGTGATGGGGATGGGCGCGGAGAGGGCACATGGCCCGGATCTACGCAACCGATAAGCTCGCCTGGCACCCGGAGGTCCTGGAGGGCTTGCGCCAGGGGGTGGTGACGCCTCCCGTGCTCGTGCAGCTCTTCCCGTCGAACGTCTGCAACCAGGCCTGCCAATTCTGCAGCTACGGCTCGGGGCCGGAGGTGAAGCGGGCGAAGGTGCCGAACCCCCCGAAAGCGCTCTGGAAAAACCAGCAGCTCTTCCAGGGGCGGGATATCCTGCCGTGGCCGAAATGCCGCGAGCTGGTGCTCGACTGCGTGGCGCTCGGGACGAAAGCGTTCGAGATCACGGGCGGCGGCGAGCCGACGGCGTATCCCTTCTTCGAGGAGCTGCTCGTGCTCCTTCAGGACCAGCCGCTCGACACGGCCCTCGTGACGAACGGGACGCTCCTCGATGTCCGGATGGTCAAGATCCTGACCCAGACCCGGCTCACCTGGGCCCGGGTGTCGATCGACGCCGGCTCGGCCGAGGACTACTGCGCGACTCGCTTCGCGCCCCGCGCGCACTGGGAGAAGGCGTGGCAGGCAGTCACGCTGCTCGCGACGAACAAGCCACTCGCGGAGACCGCAATCGGGGTCGGCTTCGTCCTGGACCTCCACAATCACCGCCACCTCTACGACTGCGTCAAGCGGGCAAAGGAGGCCGGCGCCGACAACATCCGGCTCTCGCTCTCCTTCACGCCCGATGGCACTGCGCGCTGGGCCGCCGTCCTCCAGGAGGTCGCCGGGCAGATCGCGCTCGCACAGACCGATTTCGCGGGCGGCGGCTTCACGATCCACGACTTGATCACCGAGCGGGCGCAGAACGTCGTCCTCGGCCGCCAGACCTACCCCTTCTGTGCCGCGAAGGAGGTGATCTGCGTCATCGGAGCCGATCAGAACGTCTATGCCTGCTGCTCGCTCGCCTACAACCCACGCGGGAGGATGGGTTCGATCGCGACCCGGTCCTTCGCCGATCTCTGGCGTGAGCAGGGCTGGCGCTGGCGCCAGGCGCATGATCCGCGCCGTGATTGTCGGATCCAGTGCTTGTACGAGAAGCGGAACATGGAGGCGCTCCGGCTGATGGGCGACCCGGTCTATGCGCGCACTCTCGCCCAGGCGGAGCCGCCTCCGCACCGGAACTTTATATGAATCGCGCCACGTGGTTGTCGCGGGTCAAGGATTATCTGGGAGTCCTTGCTATCGCGTCGAAGGCATCGAGCGTCCAGAGCGTCATCTGCGCGAAGACCAAGTTCAAGACCGCGCAGGCTGCCGCGGCCTGGTGCCGCGCGCACCGCTTCTCGGCGGCGAAGGTGGATGAGACCTCGACCTCGTTTCGCTTCCGGCAATTCGAGCCCTCGGCGTGCCAGGCCGGGAGCTTCCACACGATCAGTCTGACCGAGGGGGTCTCGGCCGTCATCTGCACGAAGAAGCAGGCCGCCGCCTGATGGCGACCCGGAGCGCGCCGCGGACGAAGCGCAAGGCGTCGCAAGCCTACGCTGCCTTCGTCGACAGCCTCGGTGCCTACGGGCGCCAGGGCGAGCCCTACCCGCTCACCTACGACAGCTCGGGGAACTACCCGATCGAGAAGCTGGTCAAGCAGTACGGGCAGTCGACGACCTGGGTCTACATCGCGATCAACCGGATCGCGAACGCGTGCGCGCAGATCCCGATTCAATTCCAGGATCCGGACCAGCCGGGGCGGTACCTGAAGACCGACATCTCGGGGCTCCAGAAGCTGGTCCGGCAGCCGAATCCCTATATGGGCCGGTTCGATTTCGTCGAGAAGCTCTTCGTCTCTTTGGAGCTGACCGGGAATGCCTACATCGAGCTGGCGGCACCGACCTCGGCGGGGCGGCCGACGGAGATGTATCCACTGCCGTCGCAGTACATGGAGGTCGTGCCGGACCGGAAGACCCGGGTTCGGACCTACAACCTGAACGTGAACGGGAAGGTCATCCCGTTCGCGCCGAACCAGATCATCCACCTGCAGTACGCGAACCCGCTCTCCGAGGTCTTCGGGCTGGCGCCGCTCACCGCCGGCCAGGTCGCGGTCGAGATGGATCTCGGCGCGCTGCGGTGGAATCGGAGCTTCCTCCGCAAGGGCGGCTGGCCGACTGGGGCGCTCAAGACCGAGGCGACACTCGACCGCAACGCGCTCCGCCGGCTGCGTCAAGATCTGAAAGCCTCGGTGAACCGCGGGGCCGAGTCGGCCGGGCAGTTTCTCATCCTCACGAATGGGCTCGCGTTCGACAAGATCGCGCTCACGCCGAAGGAGATGGACTGGCTCGACGCGCGGCGGATGAGCCGGGACGAGATCCTCGCCATCTACGGCGTGCCGTTTGCAGTCGCCGGTCTCTTTTCCAGCGAGCAGACGACAGCGCGCAGCTCCGGAGTCACGCAGCAGGTCAAGAATTTCTACCTCTTCACGGTGTTTCCCAAGTTCGAGAAGCTCTGTGCTGCGCTCAACCGGGCGCTCGTCCCGCTCTTCCGACAGTCCTGCGAGGCGGTTCCCGATCTTCGCGGCGTTCCGGCACTCGAAGACGACGCGGCGACCAAGCTGACGCTTTCCCAGGCGTTCCACACGCTGGTCACGGCCGGCTGGTCGATCAACGCGGCGCTGGAGGAGCTGTATCCGCACCGCGAAAAGTTCAAGTGGGGCGATGTCGCGTGGATGAACCAGGCGCAGGTTCCGATCAGCGGACCGAAGAATCCCTTCGCCACGCAAGCCGGGGGCGGGGGTGGTGGCGGATTCGGCAAGCCGCCGTCGAGCGGAGTGACACCGCCCGGGCTGGCAACCGGCAGCGGGCCGCCACAACCGACTAAACCCGGGAACGCGAAGCCGCCGAACCCAGTCAATCCGAACGCGACCGACAAGCGTCCGAATCCCAAGAAGAAGCCGACGAAATCTGCCATCGAGACCGCAAAGTCAATAGCCACACGACTCGATTTCGATCCAGCGACGACGGAAGCCTTCTGCCGGATGGTCGAGCGCTCGACGCCAACAAATTTGTAAAGCGCGAATTTGCCTCCGTAGACTGCCCCGCATGAGCGGTGGTGGGGACGAGGGCGTCCTGTACGGCTCCGGGTACTTCCGGCCCGTGACGCTGGCGGATGCCACACTCGCCGACAATTCCAACCAGCTCGCTGCCCTGCGGGGCGGCTCCCCGGCATCCGAGCCAGAGTCGCAGACCCATAAGGGTCGTATCTGGTCGGTCGACGCGTCGTTGCGGGCAGTCGATACCGTGCCGTCGAAACGTCTCGTCGTCGGGTACGCGAGCAAGCCCACCAAGGATCGCGTGAACGAGGTCGTCGATGTCGCCGCGTTCGGGAAGACGCTCGAAATCTACAGCCAGAACCCGGTCATGCTCTACATGCATGACACGCGCCGCCCGATCGGCAAGTTCACGAGCCTGAACCTCTCGCCCGAGGGGCTCTTCGTCACGGGCGAGCTGGCGCATGGGACGACCGATGCCGACGAAGCCTGGAAGCTGATCCAGCAGGGCATCCTCAAGTCCTTCTCGATCGGCTTCCGCGAGCTGGATCACACGGTCGACGACGGCGAGATCCGACACATCACGCAGCTGGAGCTGTTCGAGATCAGCATCGTCTCCGTGCCGGCGAATCGCGAGGCGCTCTTCACCATGGCCGGGGGCAAGCTCCTCGATGTCCAGGTGATCGAGCCGCCGGCCGACGAGCGCGGTGTCATCCCCTACCGCTCCTACTCGACGCAGGCTCCCGGAACCGCGTGGGATGCCGGTGCGGCCCGCAAGAGTCTGCGCACCTACGCAACCAGCGGCGGCAAGATCGACATGAGCCGCTACAAGCAGGGCTTCGCCTGGTTCTCGGGCAGCGGGAACAATCTCACCGACTACAGCCTGCCGCATCACGTCGCGTCGGGGAATACGCTGGCGACGAACCTCCGTGGCTGCCGCGCCGTCGTCGCCGTGCTCGCGGGCGCGCGCGGGGGCGTCGCGGGCATGAGCGCGGCCGATCGCCAGGGCGCCTACAACCACGTCGCGCGCCACATCAAGAGCGATTTCCACGCCGACGTTGCGCCCTTCAAGGACCTCGTCGGACTCGACGAGAAGGAGCTGCTGATGACGCTCGAAATCGGGGTCGCCGAGGCCCAATCGACCAAGGCGGTCCTGGACGAGGTATTCGATCCTGCGGCGCTGCCTGGGGACGCGCCCGCGGCGGGGCCTTCGGCCACCGACTGGGCGGAGCTGAAGGCACTCGTCGTCGCGCAGGGCGCAGAGATCGCGGCGCTCAAGACGCAGCTCGACGGGAACGCCAAGCAGATCGCCGATGTCGAGGCGGCATTCACCACCTACCTGCTCAATCAGGTGAAGGATCTCGCCGATGAGGCCGGGGTCGGTCCGGGCGATGAAGAAGACGACGATGACGGGGGCGACGATGTCCCCGCGGACGACGATGAGGCCGATACGTCGGCCTCTGGACAAGCCGGAGATTCCCGCGTGCCGGGGCCAACAGCGGGCTGACGCTACGACAAGGAGACTGAGAGACCATGGCTGATCCCATTCCCGCCGTCGCCGACAAGCCGCGGCAGGACCTCTCCGAGGTCGTCCAGCTGCTCAACCGTGTCCAGAAGCGTCTGCGGAAGGATTCGGGGGAGCGGCGGGAGATCGAAGAGAAGCTGGCGAGCGCCGTGGCTGACATCAGCGAGAAAATGAACGGGAGCTTTCCCGTACCCCAGCGCCGGGGCGAGTTCGCAATCGACGATCGGGACCCCGATCTCGAAGGGTCCGGTGCGAAGGTTCTCGATTCGCTGATTCGCCGGCCAGCGCTCAATGACGAAAGTCGGGCACTCCACAAGGTGAACGACGATATGTACCTCCTGCAGACCATCCTGCGGGAGCCAAACCCGCTGGCGCTGCGGTACTTCAAGGAGGCGATGCGGGAGATTCCGATCCTCCGGAAGAGTCTCGACACGACCGCGAACGGCTTCGCCAACTGGGTTCCGACCGCGTTCTCGGATTCGCTCCACGAGCAGGTCCGCCTCGCCTTCCTGGTGGCGGCGCTCCACGAGCGCATCAACATGCCGCAGGACCCCTACCGGCTCCCGGTCGAGGGCGCGGATGCGACCGCGTATCTCGTCCCCGAGCAGGGCGACTCCGACGCGAACCTGGATGCGACCAAGATGGTCTGCCCGTCCTTCTCGGGGTCGACCAACACCCCGGCCGTGACGGCACCGACCCTCACATCGAAGAAGATCGGCGCGCGCATGACCTTCTCCGAAGAGGCGAGCGAGGACGCCATCATCCCGGTGCTTCCGTACCTCCGGCGCAAGGCCGCGCTCGCGATGGCGAACGCGCAGGAGAACACGACTCAGAACGGCGACACCGCTGGTACCCACATGGACGCCGACGTGACTGCCACGATCGACGCCCGCAAGGCCTGGGACGGCTACCGCAAGTCGGCCATCACGGCGAACGCCGCGGTCACCGTCACGAACACCGCGTCGACCGTCAAGTCCGTCTCGCTCACCGACATCCGCTCGGTGCGGCAGAAGATGGGCAAGTACGGCACCGATCCGTCCCAGCTCGCGATCATCGTGAGCCCGCAGGTCTACATCAAGTGTCTCTCCATGGAGGGACTCACCCCATCGGCGACCAACGTGTCGCCCGTCACCACGGTGGACAAGTACGGGCCGAACGCCACCGTCATCACGGGAGAGCTGGCGAAGGTCGATGGCATTCCGATCCTGGTCTCTGCGTTCGCGCGTGAGAACCTTGGAACCGGCGGCGTCCAGACCGGCGGCACCGTGGACCGCTCGGTCTTGACCATCGTCAATCGCAACGGCTTCCTCTACGGCGATCGGCGCGCGGCGACCTTGAAGGCGCGGGACATCATCGAGACGGATCAGACCGTGCTCGTGATCCTGCAGCGCTTGACCCTCGCCAAGTGGTTCGGCGCCGATCCGGTCGCGGGCTTCGTCTTCAACATACAAATGTGAATTTGCCGATGGCTCGACCTCGTCGAATCTACGGATCTCATCGCACATGCGCTTGCTGCGGCGAGGTCAAGTCCATCGGGGAGTTCTACGCCGCTCCCTCGAAGCCGACGTTCCGTCAGTCGTACTGCAATCCGTGCCGGCGGGCACGCACGCGAGATGCCATCAAACGGCTTCGGTACCACCGGAGTTTTGGTGTCACACCCGAGCACGTCTCAGACCTCCTAGCTGCTCAGCATGGCCGATGCGGGATCTGCCGCACGACCGAGCCCATGCACAGGAAGGGCTGGGTCCTAGATCACGATCACGAGACCGGAAAGGTTCGCGGCGTGATCTGCGCCTCCTGCAACACGGGGCTCGGGCAGTTCAAGGATTCGCCGACGCTCCTCCAGGCGGCGTTCATGTACGTCAACACACCACGGTTTCCGGAATTGCGACTATAGGTTCCTCCCCCCGGGAGCGTTCGAGGCGCCGCCCCGCAGCGGGCGCTTCCGGGGCCATCCCAACATGATCGTACTCGTGAAGAAGGAGATCACGCTCCCCTCGGGGCGGAAACTCGTGCCAGGGAGCACCACGTCGCTCGACGCGCAGGAGGCCGCGCAGGCCGGTGACGCGATCGAGCCTTACACGTCGCCCGACCGGCCGCCCGGTGCGCAGGACCGTATGGTCCATGCTGAGGGCATCCGGCGCGGGTCGACCGAGGATGCCACATGAGAGTCGGTGCGGTGGTGGTGATGCTGGTGGTGCTGGTGGGAGCCGGCTGCGGCAAAACGAACGGCATCCTGACCTCGAATACGGAGACGGCGACGGCGATCCGCTGGGGCAATATCGGCGTCGCGCTCGTCGAGTGCGCGCAGGACGCGATGGCGAAGCCGCAGGCCGAGGCCGGCGTGCAGGCGTGCGTCACGCATTGGGTCCCGAACGCCGACAAGGTGCTCGCGTCGCCGGCCTGGTCGACGACGGCGGCATGCATCCGCACGGCGGTCAAGGCGGCCCCGCCGCCCGGAGCTGAGCGTGTCAAGGCGATCGCGCAGGGCGTCGCGGACTGCATCCAGGCGAACATGAGCGCGCTCGTCTCGGCCGCGCAGGCAGCTGGCGCGTAGGAGCCTCTCGTGGCAGCGACGGTCGAAATCCACTCCTTCCACGGCTCGACCCCCGGCAACGACGGGGTCGACGTTACCGGGACGGAGATTCGCCACAAGCGGGCGGATAACGATACGGTCGACGTGAACAACCCGATTCCGGTGCCGGCAGCGGGGACGAACTACGGCTGGCGGAAGCTCACCCGCATGAAGGTGATCAGCGGCATCGGGACCCAGATCGGGAACATCCGCTGGTATGCCGCCTCGGCGCCCGCCAACTGGGCCGGTACGGTCTCGCTCTTCTCCGGCACGACGCCGAGCTATCTCGTCGTCGGCAATTCGGCCGACGAGACGGCGCAGCTCGCCAATACGGCGGACGCGAACCTCTACACCTCGGCCTCGCCGCTCACGGTGAACGCGGCGGCGAATGCGATCGTCTCGAATGGCAGCTACGGCACGCAGGACTACGTCCTGCAGCAGGTCGGGGTCCTCTCCGGTACACCATCCGGCGTCAAGACCGCGCGCCAGATCGTCTACCGCTACGACGAGATCTAACGCATGGACACGATCTTCCCCTGGCTAGTCGGGCATCGGACGCAGGTCCTCGCGCTCGCGGGTGCGCTCGTCGAGTTCCTTGCCAGTATCGGAGTCGTCGATCGCGATACGGCTAATCACGTGATCGCGGTCATCACGCCCGTCGCGGTCGCGACCTTCTCGGCGAAGGTGGATCGGATTCCGAACCAGATCGCGACGGCGACCACGACTGGCGCGGCCCCGCCGCCGACAGACAAGTGAGGTAACCGATGGCGACCGCGACCGAAGCTGCTCGCGCCGAACAGCGTGCCGCGATGGCGGCAATCGAGCCGATGATTGCCGGCCTCGTCAACTACCTCCGGATCGACTTGACCCCCGAGACCCGCGCGAAGGTGCAGGCACTGCTCGACGAGTACAATTCGCGGCACGCCGCCCTCGACACGGCCCAGCGGGGCAACGATGGGCTCCTCGGGAATCTCGGCTATCCCGACGTTCCGAAATCGACCGTCATCGCCGACATCTTCGCCAACCTCCAGCAGGAGCTGGCGGAGACCCAGGCCGCCTTCGGGCAATTCCTCTCCGAATCCGAAGCCACCGCGGCCCAGGTCACGATCGGCCCCGAAACCGCCCAAACCGCCAAAAAGGCATCGAAGTAAAGGAGACCTCCGTGGCAAACGACATCCATCTCGGCAAGCAGCGGCATCTGAACCTCGTTTGGATCGATGACCAGGGCAATCCCTGCCCGGTCGACGGGGACAGCACGGTCGCGGTCTCCGATGCGGCGCTCCTCGCGGTCGCCAACGTGGTCCAGAATCCGAACGGCTTCGAGTGCGACGTGCGGCCGGTCGGTCCCTTCGGGGACGGCCAGGTGCAGGCGTCTGCCGATGCCGATCGCGGCGGCGGCGTTCGCCCGGTCACCGCGACCGTCGATTTCTCGGTCGTGCAGGGCGAAGCGGTCTCCGCGCAGACCACGATCGGCGACGAGACTCCGATCCCACCGGGACCGTAACGGCCCATGCTCGAACCGGATCGCGGCGTCCTGTCCGAGCCGCACCGGGTCGGGCAGGAACACGACGGCATCGGCGGTTGGGACACCCGGCTCGGACCGGTCGGCCAGGATCCGCTCTCGCTCCCGGTGCGTGCGATCGACCAGGACGATCCGCACTGGGCCTATACCTGGGTTGCGCAGTACGACGATTTCGACGGCCCCTTCATCCACGAGTGGGCCGCGGGCATGCGCGCGCGCTCGGCTGCGTATCTGGCTGCCGCGCGCTGCCACCGGCTCTTGCTGGTAGCGACTCCCTGGAGCGGGAAATGGGGCGGCTCGCCCGGCCATACGATCGAGTTCCGGGCCCAGATTCCACTCGGCGAGCGGCTCGCGACCTACTGGACAGTGGATCAGCCAGATGGCGGCGTCGAGCCGATCATCCATCGCTGCGTGCGCCACACGCTTCCCTCCGGGATCGCTACTTTCACCTTCCTCGCGCCGAGCGGGCTCATCCAGCATGGCACGCGCGCCAACTGGTAGGCGATGGCGCTCCTCGGCACGCTCGCCCGGCGCATCCCCAGCACCGGGGCCGGCTTCATTACCGATGCGATCGGGACGATCTTCGTCACCGATCCGCTCCTCGGCCTCACCGTCAACCTGGAGACGTTCCACGAGCACGGCTCGCCCGCGACGTACATCAAGCTCGCGAAGCAGGTCGCCACCGGCCAGGTCGGCAAGTGGTACCCCGACTGCGGCGCGAGCTTCCCGCCGCAGCTACCGGCGTCGCCTGCCACGAACGGCGGCACGACGCTCGTGCTGCCGACCGACGTGCTCCAGAACCAGGACGCGACGCTCCCGCCCGCCGGGCTGATCGTCGGCTTCCGCTCCGGGGCCGCCAAGGGGCGCTGGCGGCAGATTACGGGCGTAAGCGGCACTTTCAGCTCGACGAAGACCGTCACCGTGA
>Ga0126383_10000458_pt1 | contig 22564 bp, 19 predicted proteins | sample PanSoiMetPlot_35_FD_96882 | JGI IMG/M metagenome (GOLD analysis project Ga0126383, IMG submission 96882) | Tropical forest soil microbial communities from Panama - MetaG Plot_35 | ecosystem: Environmental > Terrestrial > Soil > Tropical forest > Bulk soil | place: Panama | collected 2016-02-17
CGCAGAGCTGAGATCAATGTAAGGCGACATAAGCACAGCCGCTGCAGGCAGTCCCAGGCCAAGATTGCGAATCTTGAGAATCGCGGCGACAGCAAGACCGGCGCCCGAACCATCACCCAGCATTAGTATGTCTTCCAACTTGTAGCCTTGAGTCGAAATTGTTTGAACGACAGTGACAACCTGGTTCGTGATTTCGTCAAAAGTAGAGAGCGGCGCCAGCGAGTAATCCACCGAAATCACGCGCAGGGCGGTATCATCAGCCAACAGCGCGGCCCGGCCAAGAGTAGAAGCCGCACTGTACAACATGAACCCTCCGTCGTGCATATAGATTGCGACTTTCTTTTCCTGGTTCCAGTAGCGCGGTCGCACATCGAGGACGGGCACGCCCCCAATTGAGAATCCAGCAATCGCCGGAGAAAGACGTTCTACCAACTGGTCCGATTCGGGAAGCGCATAGCGTTCTACGCGTTCTTGCAGCTTGCTCCAGCCCGGAATGTCGTCAGGGTCGGGAAGACCCTTGGAAGAAACGGCATCATTTGCATTGCAGAGAAAGTCCAGCGTTTCTTCTGATGGCGCCTGCAGAATATTGAGGAACACCGCTCCGCCGACCGGGACTGCCATGTTGTTCGCTCCTGCTTACTCACCAGGCTGAGCCATTTCGTTGGGCAGCAAGAATTTTGTCCGGCTTTCTCCGCACCGCCGTGTTGATGATCGCGTTGAACGGGCAGGGGAGCCCCTGATTCAACATCCACGGGAGATGATCATCTTCACGGCGGCACGTCATGTTGGCTATGCTTGGAGAACAACCAGCATGTTGTGGCCAGCGTAGCCGTATTCACTACGATGGGGAACTGGCAGAAACAACAGTCGGTTGTCCGGACACTGCACAATGACGCCATCCCGAAGCCGCGGATAGATTCGCGCCTAAGAGTCAGGGCTGGAAATGACTTCTGTTACTTCTGGCAGTATCCAGGCAATGGTCACGTCTCTACTATTAAAGGGTCACGGGGACTGGTCTGTAGGCTCTTCTGCTGGCGTCCTGGTAGCCCCTGGTCCGGCGCGGATCGGTCCCCGGCGGCCGGTTTCATGGGCGGCTAAATCTCCAGGCCGCGAAGATGAGCGATGCCGGATCCAAAAAAGTAATCTAATGATGCAGTGCCGAAACTGTCGCTCGTAAGAACAATAACAGCGAAAACTTAATCGCCGCGCAAACAGGCAAAATCCTGCCAATTTTGTCAGTATGCGCGAGTCGCGAAGGCCCTTAGTATCGCTTGAGCCTGCCAGGGATAGCTGATCCGGGCTTCTCCCACTGACGTTCAGCATTTATATGCGTAAGGGCAAGCACGTCAGCGCCGGTCAAAACAGGGATAGTCTCCTGGCGATGTGAAGGCAGCTCCCCTGGCAGGCCGTCTTCAATGAAAAGCACGATGATTCGGGACCAAGAGTCAATTCGCGCATGGATCCTGGCCTGCTTTCTCTTATGTTTTCATTTTGGCTGCATCAGTTCCTCCGCACAGGACCTTTCTCCTGAACAGATCATCGCAGGCTTTGCCGACGAGCAAGTAAAAAATAAGAGTGCTCTGCTGGAATACATATGGCAGCAACAGGAGATCATCCTGATCAAAGGCCGGTTTGAAAGCCAGAGGCTCTTTCAAGTGGAAGCCGGAAGCGATGGCCGTACAGAGAAAACGCCATTGGACCTGCCCGAAGACACTTCCTCATCTCAGAAAGGGGAGCGCGGGATGCGAGAGTGGGTGATGGAGAAAAAGAGGCATGCTGTGCAACAGTATGCCAGCGAATTGCAAGGACTGGCTGAAGCCTACGTTGAAGTAAGGCCCGATTTATTGAGGTCTGCTCATGACCGGGGTGACATTTCAATGAAGCCGGTGGCGCGTGGTTCCAGGCAGATGCTGATTCGCAATTACCTGAAGCCGGATGATACCGCAACCCTAACTTTCAATGAGAAGACCAATGAGTTGCAAAGCATCGATGCTACGTCTTACATAGCCAGCGTCAAGGGGCCAGTCGAGATTCATGCCAAATTCTCAAAAATCCAAAATGGGCCTGACCACATTGATGAGCTCAGCGCGCTAGATCCTAAGAAAAAAATTTCCGTCCTCGTGCGCCATCTTGAATACCACCTCAAGTGAGGCAACCCGGTGCATCCTGCTGCCACAATTGCCAGTTCTCTGATGAGCAGGAACTCAGCGATTCTCAGATGATCCTGGGTATCGATGGTGCCCCAAATGGCCGAATCGCGTAAACAATTCGCAGTGTCGGACGCGCGCAGACTCTGCCGTTCTCTCATGGATATGATTAACGACGTTGTGCTGGTACTTGATCCCGGCACTTCACGCATCATTGACGTGAACCGGTGCGCAGCCAAAGTTTACGGCTATACAAAAAAGGAGCTTCTGGGCAAGGAACTCAAGCTGCTCACCCATGAACCCACAAACTTCCCGCGCGCGATGCACTCCCGGCGAGCATTTGAGCGGACCGATATCACCAAGCAAGGTGAAACGATCGACTTTCTTGTGAGCTTCTCGCTCATTGACTATTGGGGACGCAGGGCGATCCTCAGCATTAATCATGATATTCGTGAGCGCAAGCGCATTGAGGGCGCCATTGCCGCCAGTGAAAAGCGGGCGAGGTTGCTCCTGCAGGGGATATCGGAAATCATTGCATTGCTTGATGAAAACGGAAACGTGCGCTTTATCAGTCCGCAGGCGCAGCGCGCGCTTGGAATTAGCCCCGCTGCGGTCAGAGGAAACAATGTTTTTGAGTTTCTTCATCCCCAGGATCTCGAGCGCGCCACGGCTGAGTTTGCCAAGACGGTAAGTGAGCCGGGCGAAGCCGTGCCTTCAATCGTGCGGCTAAGAAGCAGGGAGGGGCAGTGGGTCCCTTTTGAAGTGATTGCCAATAATCAGCTCAGGGACCCCGATGTAAAAGGCATTATCTTTACCGCACGCGACTTGCGCTTTCGTATAGAAGCCGAGCAGGCGGTCAGGCGGGCCAATGCTGATTTTGATCGCCAGGTGGAGCAGCGCACCCTGGACCTGGCCAAGGCCAATGCCGCATTACGAATTGAAAATCAGGAGCGGCGGTATGCGCAGACGCAGCTTGAGCATTCGATCTCGCTCCTGAATTCCACCCTGGAATCCACCGTGGACGGCATTCTGGTGATCGCTAATGACGGCCGCGTGAGCAGTTGCAACCAAAAATTTCTGGATATGTGGCACATCCCGCGAATCGCTGTTGCGGGCCTGCGCAATGAAGACCTGCTTGCCTCTGTGGCGCCGCAGATGGAAGTGCCCAGTGAGTTTCTGGGCGATCTGGAGACCATGCAGGCGAAGCCGGACACGGTCGGATTCAAGCTGCTCACGCTCAAAGATGGCCGCATCTTTGAACGTTACTCGCAGCCGCAATGGGTGGACGGCGCAATTGTCGGACGTGTATGGAGCTTTCGCGATGTGACGCAAGCTCGGCACCTGGAAGAGGAATTGCGCCAAGCCCAAAAAATGGAGGCCGTCGGCAGGCTGGCAGGAGGAGTTGCCCACGAATTCAACAACGTCTTGATGATCATCTCCGGGTACGCAGACCAGCTTCTGCATGATCCCGATCTTCCGCAGAATGATCTCGGGTATTGTGAACGGCTGGTCGAAGCCACGAGGAGAGCGACGGTACTGGTGCGGCAACTTCTTGCCTTCAGCCGCAAGCATCCAATCCGGCGGCAGACGGTAGAGCTCAATGCGATCGTCAAGGACATTGCCAAGATGCTTCAGCCGCTGCTCTCTGCGCGCATTCAACTTGTGGTGGCTTGCCCGGACAAAGACCTGATGGTGGAAGCGGACCCATCGCAGCTTGAGTTGATGATCATGAATCTTGTAATCAACGCGCGGGACGCGATGCCAGATGGAGGCATCCTCTCACTGATGACTTCTTCAGAAACCCTGCGCGAAGAGGTGGCATTGCCCGAGTCTCCTAAAGATTTTGTTGTGCTTCAAATCAGTGACACCGGAGTCGGCATGCCTCCGGAGATCAAGCAGCGCATATTTGAACCCTTCTTTAGCACCAAAGACGTCGGCAAGGGCACCGGTTTGGGATTGTCAATGGTTTACGGCATCGTGGAACAGGCCGATGGACATATAACTGTGGAAAGTGAACCCAATAATGGCACCACGTTCCGCATTTATCTGCCGCTCTCTCGCCATCAGCCAACTGAGATACGCGAAGAAGCAAAAGCCCCGCCTCTCAAGGGCACCGGGACATTGCTGCTGGTGGAAGATGAAGCCGGAATCAAACTGATGACGCGCAAGTACCTGGAGTCTCTTGGTTATACGGTGTTGGAAGCTGATACCGGAGAAGAGGCGTTTTCTATCTTCAATGAACATAAAGATGAAATCCAGCTCCTTATAACTGACATGATCATGCCCGGAATGAGGGGAGACGAATTGGTCCGCAGGATACGGGAGAAGCGGCCGTACATGCCAGCTGTTTATATTTCCGGTTATGTGGACACTGGCGAACTGGACCCGGAGACATCCGTCTTAGAGAAGCCATTCTCATTTCCTGAACTGGGCCGGCGGGTAGAGGCCTCTCTTGCCGGCGCCAGGCAGACACGCGCTTTGACGGAAAGCGCCGCAGCAGAGCCCCGCGCACGGCGCGCAAACTGAAAAGGCGGCTTTCGTTTACTCACAATCAATTCTGGCAATTTTGTCAGTTTGCCTTGAGAAGCTGCCAGAGTAGCTTCATTCCTGGGGAAACTCAGTGCCACAACTTTCATCCATGAGGTCCAACTCACGTATTCGAAGTTTTTTGTCATTTAAAAGACCCGGTATTCATCTGTGCTGTTCAAAGTTCCCGTTCATCCCGCTTCTGACGTTCCTGTTGCTGGCGGCCAGCTTCACGCTTTCACAGGAAAAGATGCAAAGCTTCAGAAGTTCCGGGGCTGATGAGAAGCCCGCCACGGTATTAACGGTCAACGTAAATGAGGTCGATCTGGCTTTTGCAGTTACTGACAAGCACCATCGCTGGATCACCGATCTCTCTGAAGACGAAGTTCAGTTACGCGATAACGGAGAGCCTCCGGACTCAGTTCGCCTGTTTCAGAGCCGAAAGGGGCTGCCACTGCGACTGGGGTTGCTGGTAGACACAAGCGATTCAGTTGTTCTGCAATTCGGTTTTGAGAAGGACGCCGCAGCATTGTTCATCCGGCAGATGGTAGATCCTGCCAAAGACCTGGCATTTGTCTTAGGATTCAACCAGGGGCTTCTCCTGACGCAGGACTTCACCGGCGATCCTCGAGCGCTTGCGTCTGCCGTTTACAAACTTCATCTCGCCGGCAGCACAGCCGTATACGATGCCCTGGATTTTGGCTGTCGGAAAATAATGGAACGTGATAGAGATGGCTCCAGCCGCAGGGTCCTGGTCCTTTTGACTGATGGCGAAGATAACAGCAGTCATCTGATGTCAGACCAGCTCATCGAGAACATCCTCCGTTGCAACGTAACGGTGATTGTTTTGCATACTGATCCACAGCCGAACGAAGCTAGCCCGCAATACAAAATCCTCAAGAAGCTTACAAGTGAAACCGGCGGACAGATTCTTTGGGCAGGCAACAAGAAGCAAATGACAAAAGCCTTTGCTGAGTTGAGTGAACAGTTGCGAAACTACTATTTCCTTGCTTATCATCCAGCGCAGTTCAAGAATGATGGAAGCTACCGTAAAGTTGAGTTAAAGACGACACGCCGGGGAACGCACATCATTTGCCGTCGCGGATATTATGCCAAACGGTTAGATTGAATTTTCCTGTCCTGCTATTTTCTACCTCTTAAAAAAAAAGACACGCCTTTCGCGGTGTCTGGCTATTCCGTATACATAAGCAGCAAGCAACCGAGGACGATCACGCTGCTTGCCCAGAAGTGGAGGGCCAGTCGAGCCGGCGGACGGGCGGCGTCATAGGCAAACTTAAAAAATACGACAAAAAGGCCGACCACAACGAACCATGCATGTTCCCTTTGTATTTTTGCCGCGGTCCCGGTCATGACGTGTTCATGGGGATGAGATGTGCCCGTCTTGGGTGCACTGTTCGCCGGCGCGGCGCCATGTTCGTGAACTCCATCGTGGTTCGCCATTCCCCCGGCATCGTGGTTGTGCTCGGGAGCAATGAAAGAAGCGGCCGCCGGCTGCACCATCACCATTTCGCCACCATGGCTATGGAAGAGGAGGGCTATTCCGCCTATCGCGCCGAGCACTGGAAATACTGCTTTCATCCATGGCCGCCGGAATCTGGGAATTAACTTCATGGCTTCCACACAGCCGATTACAGCCAACAAGAGGGCATAGAGTTTGTGCTGGCGGGCTTCGGCATCGTGATGCACGAGCCAGGACCAGGCCAAAGCTCCGCGGGGCCAGATCTCGCGGTCACTCCATGCGGCTAGAAAGATGCCTGCGGCAATGAACAATACGGGCGGCACCCACCGCAGCCACGTCAGCGCGCGGGAATGGTCACTCACGATCAGACTTAACCCGATGGCGATGAGAAAAAGACCGGCGATGTGATGGTTGAGCTCTGAAGGACCTTTATCCGGATCGGCAACCGATGATGCCGACAGATTGTGATCTGAAATCTGCGCGTGAGCGGCCATTCCCACCGACGAAAAAGCGGAAAACGCTAAAGCCAGGCCAACAAAAAGAAGCGTGGTTCTGAGGAAGCTAAGTGAATGCCGCATGATCTCTCCATCCTGATAAGCTTGGACACTTGATCAAGGGAATGCCGGGTTCCTGGGGCTCGCCAGGCGCTCTTACGCAGCGTTAGGTTTTGAATCCGGCAAAATCGGTTGTGTAGATGGGCTGGGCGTGATTGCTGGCGGGGAGAGCCCCTTGACGGCTTCAACATCCCTGATCATCCCTTGCAGCGCCAGTACGTAGTCGGTGAAGGCAGCGTTTCCCACCAGCCATATCTCATAGTAGAAAGGCAACTCCCGCGTTCCACTGAGGTTGTGGCGTATGAGACCTGTTTTTGACACTCCAACCAAGGCGGCAACCGATTCTGAGACGTGCATAATAACGAGCGGCGGCATGGATTTGCCGCTTTGCTGCATTCGCAAGATGGTTCGCTGGGTATAGGCGGCTAGTTCGTCTGAGGAGATATTTGGCGGCACATCAGCAGATCTGAAAATGGCAAAATGGTTCATGAAGACCTCCGATCAGTCACGCTTGCAAAGTCCGGCTGACGGTTCTCGTGAACAAATTCAACGATCTCCTTGCAGGTGAGCGTAATCGCCAGGCAGGTGGGCTCCGAACGGCCAATGTGCGAAGAAGGGTTCAGCCATTCCAGCAATAACCTGGCGCTGCGCGCTGCAATTGTTGTTCGGCGGGCAGGGTTGTTGGAAAACTTGCTGTTATCCACGAGGTTGGCCAAAGTATCGTCATCGCTGAATGACAGCCGCATGTCTATTGTTCGCAAGTCCCTGCTGCTCATTTCTGCGCCTTTCCCACATATCGGCAAAACTCTCGCGGACGTATGGGGCCCGGCAAGCTGCTCCGGACAGGGCGGCGACAGGACCAGCAGCCATGCATTTTCCCGCGCTCGTCCTGTCCAGAAATTGTTTACGTCACAGCAACCTTAGAAACGGAAGTTAAAGCCAGTGCTATAAAGAAGATTGCTTTGATTACGGTTGCGATTGAAATTCCCCAGGCCCTGAATGAATATCGGCTGGAAACGTGTCATGTAGTAGTCGAGTTTGATTGGCCGAAATGCCAGGTGGTGGTTTATGTTCAGATCGAGTCCGCCGCCAATTTCCATGGAAAAGGCGGACGCTGAATTCACGAAACGCTGCGCTAATTGAGTATTACCCACAGTGGTCGTGGTGCCAGGTATGGCGAAGCTGCGCGAGTCATGCGTTGCGCCGAACAGGGTCTCACCAAAAGGCGTTATGCGTCCTAAACGTAGATTGATGCGCGGGCCGAACATGTATCCAAACAAAGTCTGGTCAACATGCAAGTTATGGATGTTTCCGTTGTGAACAGCATTGAAGCTGCCTACCCCGGCGAGCCAATGGTTGAAATTGAAGGCGACTTCGCCAAGTCCGCCGTTCGCGGAAAATGCGGGAACATTGATTCCGGAGTTAACGCGTGTAAATGAATAGCCAAGGTAAGTCTCAAACACTGGAACGTCCTGGGCTAACGCTCCCCCCGTGCACAATAGGCATAAGACTCCGAGTACGACGATTCTTTTCATAGGTTCTCCTTTCGGGTATCTTCCGGAGATCGTGGTCCCCGCAGTCCCGGTTGCTGTCGCAATATTCACTTCCAGACCGGCCGCGGAAAACTGTCAGAACTGCCAGAAACGCAGGAATGCTGGAGAGGACCCTCGTCGGAAGACCCAAAAGCGCGCCGGCATGGTCCTTGAGGATTAAGAAACAGGCAGCATTTGGTCACAGTGCCAGTGGTCTTTCCGACAGGGGTGTGGTAAGCTGTGGAAACCGCCGGGGCGTCATTAAGAGTCTCTTAATATTAGGATGTTGTCATGCTTCGCCTCCGGCGTATGTCTTTGCTGTTGTGTCTCTCCTTCGTGACGGGATTTTCCTGCCAAGGTCATGCGCAAGACTCCGACCAGGTCCACATAACTCCCGCAGTGCATTCTGGAAACGGCGCCGCATCCAACGAACATGAGCTTCCGCCAACAGGCCGCGTGAAGCCGGTACGTGTGGATGTTGACATTGTTCTAGTCCCAGTCACTGTGGTGGACCCTGCCAACCGCCCTGTACTCACCCTGGAAAAGCAAAATTTCGAATTGTACGAAGCCGGGCAACAACAACCGCTGCGTTACTTTTCAACCGAAGACTCCCCCATCTCCGTCGGAATCCTGCTGGATCTCAGTTCCAGCATGAAAGACAAAATTGATACTGCGCGCCAGGCGCTGCGTGAGTTTTTTGACAATTCAAACCCCGAAGATGATTATTTTGTAATTGGTTTTTCTGATCGCCCCGCCCTATTGGCAGATGCTACCCGTTCGACGGCCAGCATTGAGAACAAACTGGCATTGACGCTTCCTTACGGCAATACCGCGCTGCTCGATTCCATTTACATGGGCTTGAACAAGCTGCACAGAGCACGTTATAAACGCCGCGCACTGGTGATCATTTCAGATGGGGGCGACAACCACAGCCGTTACACTGCCAGAGAGATCCGAAGCCTTGTGCAGGAAGAGGACGTAGAAATTTACGCGCTGGGAATTTTTTCGAAAGTCTTCAAAACATACGAAGAGTGGTCGGGCGAACACCTTCTCACAACAATCACAGAGGCAACCGGTGGACAGACCGTAAAGGTGAACGATATACAGGACCTGCCTCAGGCGGCCGCCAACATCAGCAGGCAGCTTCGAAACCAGTATATTCTGGGATACAGTCCCACGAACCGGCAATACGACGACAAGTGGCACAAGATCAAAGTTCGCCTGGTGCCCTCCAGTGATGGGACGGTCTTGCATGTTTACAGCAAGCAGGGATATTTCGCTCCCCATCGTTAGCAATGAGCTGATCCGGCCAGCGCAACGCGCGAATGAAGTTGACCGAATACGCTAAAGACAAGGACAAGATTCAGACTAGTTCCGCAGGATGCTGCTGATATTTTCCTACCCATCGCTTCATTCTGATCGTTTAGTGGAGATTCTTGCCTTGGATCTGCTCAGCTCCTCTAGATTAAATAATTCATAAACTAAGCCGCCTACCCAGCTCTTCTAGATTAAATAATTTCTAAACTAAACATTCAGACCTGAATAGACTGATTCCTGTCATTTTTGGCAGTAGGAGCTGCTTTTTTGTTCAAGTAAACCAAGGGATGCAAAGCAAGAGCTCTCAATCAAAGAGTGACCTCTCATTAGTCCATGTTTCTGCTACGCGACGAAATGGATGATTAAGAGTTCGCTTATGTGACAGGGGCCTTCGCTTTTTAACGATCGAAGAAGAATTGAGGACATTGCACATGGCGGCAGGACAGATAGCAGCGGTGAAGATGGGCCCCGTGAATGCGGCTGTCAATTGCGAAGCTGGTACCGTTCCATCATTGCATGAGTCTCATGTTCTGGTGGTGGATGATGATGCTGGAGTCCGCGAGACGCTGGCATTATTGCTGATGGCAGCTGGTTACAAAACATCCACGGCACGAAACGGATTCGATGCGCTTCAGAAACTTAAAGCAACAACTCCCAGCCTGATGTTGTGTGATCTGGATATGCCGGACATGTCAGGATTTGAACTGCTTTCGATTGTCCGGCGCAGGTTTCCGGAGATCCCCGTGATTGCTATGAGCGGAATGTATGCCGGCGATAGCGTGCCCCAAGGCGTGATTGCAGATGCTTTCTACAGCAAAGGGCAGAGAACTCCTCCCGCGCTATTCCGGATTGTAGCGGATGTTTTGAGGCGGTCAGACTCGCATGTGCGCTCGCACAATTTCGGGCCGGCCCCTATGTGGGGGCGTTGGATAGGTACGGACACGTGCGGGACATCCTATGTGTTGGTTGCCTGTGACGAATGCCTCCGCTCCTTCCCTGTAGTGTTAGGTGAAGACGCAGCACCAGGTATACATGATGTGAAGTGCATTTTTTGCGGATCTGAGCTCCAATTCATTTCAGAACACGATGTGACGGAGAGGAATTGCATGAGGGCAGTGTTCGACCTTCTCACAAAACAGCAGATCGGCTCCCTCAAGTGCGCAGAGCCTGGCATATCGGAGGAGCGTTCGCCGGGTCCGGGATAAGCGGGCTTTGTGTCCGGCGAAAGATGCTGGGCATTTATCACTGTATATTTGACAGTTTTGCTTCCGGTTGTAAGTCACTACAGTGAAGCTGGGCGATCCATGCTGACACCCGGCGGCGTCAGCATCGCCCAGGCGAGGACCGCGTCCATGCGGCCTCGCCACCTGCTTGCTGTGGTTCCGATGCGGAGACGAATGGTATGCGCGCAGCCACAGCCCCTGCAAGAAAACTAAACCCTCCATCATGGCCTATGATTGCCACGGGCCTTCTGATCCTGCAAGCGGTGGCCCTGATTTCAAAGGAACGTGAACTAAGACTTGCCTGCAGCAGCGCAGTACTGCTGATTGTCCTGGTATTTGGCACATCCATAGCAGCGCAAAATGCGGCGCGAAGCAGGCATTCTGTCCGTTCGTTCTGGTCATTGATGGCAGGAGCCCTGGGCTTGTGGGCGGTCAACGCATTGCTGGGAACGCTTTATGCTATCGGCCTGGGCAGAAGCGTGCCTGATCTTACCTTTTCTGCTCCCATAATGTTTCTGCATACGATCGTGCTGCTTGCCGCAATGGTAACGCACCCGCACGAAAGGCGATTGGAGCACCGTCCATATCCCGCGAACCTGAATTTTCTTCTTCTGCTTCTCTTCTGGGTCTTTTTATATATCTTCCTTCTGGTCCCAGGACAATATCTCAATTGGAACCGGAGCCTGATTGAGTGGTTTTCAACTCTGTACTTTATTGAGAACATCGCGCTGGCTGTGGTCGCTGCAATACTGGCTATCCGGGTGAGGAACTTGTGGAAGGTAATTTATTCGTCCTTGTTCGGGGCATCATTCCTGTATGCGTGCAGTTCACTGGCTGAAAATGTGAGAGTGGCGCGCGGCACATATTTTTCCGGTCTTTTTGATCTTGTCACCACAGGGGCAGCTTGTGTCTTTGTATGGACAGCAGTCTGCGGAAAAGAACTGGCGCCACAACTTGCGCACGCCGTACTGGTGCAACGGAAGAAGCGCCATTATCCCATGACGGTTGCAGTGCTCACTCTCACTGCCACGCCGCTGCTTGGCCTATCGGAGCTGGTGCAATTGGAGGGAATGGGCAACGTCCATACCCTGCGGCTTTTTGTCGTGCTGATCGCGGGCCTTTTGTTGACCCTGACCGCGTTTGCCAGGGAGTATTTTCAGCAGCGGAGATTCACGTTCGATATTGATCTTGCTCGCGACCAACTTCATCTGGCAATGCAGTCAGGTAAATCGTTCGGTTGGAATTTGGATCTTTCCAGCCGGGAGGGGTACTGGTTTGGGGACCTGCGGACATTCTTCGGCCTCATGAGGACCACCTATACGGGGCCCGTGCGGCAGTTTTACGGTTCCATTCATCCAGCGGACCGGCGGCAATTGCTGAAGGCCATTCTGCAGGCGGCTGCGAATACAACTTCCTACACGGCAGTATTCCGGTTAGTACTGCCGGACGGCAGCTTGAGATGGCTGACTTCACGCGGCCGCTTCTATTACAGCGCCTCCGGCAAGCCCATACATATGCTTGGCATTGCCATAGATATAAATGAAGAGAAACAGGTGGAAGAGTCACTGCGTGAGAGCGAAGATAAGCTTCGCTTGGTGCTGGAATCGGCGCCAGAAGGTATTTATGAGACTGATCTGGAGGGCAACTGCACGTTCTGCAATCCTGCAGCCTTGAACATTTTGGGATACAGGCGCGCGGGGGATTTGCTGGGGCAAAACGTCCATCAACTCATCCACCACACTCGCCTTGATGGTAGGCCATATCCCAGCGGGGAGTGTCAGGTGCTGGCCACGCTGCAGAGCGGAATCGGCACTCATTCCGCGGATGAAATCTACTGGAAGTCCGACGGTACGCCCTTTCCTGTGGAGCACTGGTCCATGGCCCAGAAAAAGGCCGGCAAAATCGTAGGCACCGTTACGCAGTTTATAGATATTACGGACCGCCAGCGCGCCGAAGAGGCGCTCAAGGAGAGCGAATCGCGGTTCCGCAACATGGCAAACGCCGCGCCCATGCTGTTGTGGGTCTCAGGGAAAGATGCGCTCCGCGAATATTCCAATCAATCATGGTTAGATTTCACTGGCCAGGACCAATCGGTAGATGGCTGGATCGAATGCATCCACCCAGATGACCGGGAGCACTATCTCAGGAGTTACACCGAATCATTTGAAGCGCGGCTGCCTGTCCGCGCAGAATACCGGCTGAGGCGGTATGACGGTGAGTACCGCTGGATCCTGGAAAGCAGTGTTCCACGATTCACTTCCAGTAGTTTGTTTGAAGGGTACATCGGGTGTGGGGTCGACGTGACAGATGTGAGGCGCGCCGAGAAGGAGATTGCTCTGGTGAACGAGCGTCTTCATCTTGCGCTGGAAGCCGGCCAGGCAGAAGTATGGGACCCGGAGATCAATGCCGGAAAGAGCCTGAAGCTGGAAAATCATCAAGCGCTTTTCGGTCCTTCAGCCGGGCCGCATATCCTGCAGGGGGCCTGGAATCGTATTCATTCAGATGATCTGGCAGGTTTGCGCCAAAGCATGGAGATTGCGCAGCGGGAGAGAGCCGGATTCAGCCAGGATTTTCGAGTCGTATCCCCTGACGGGACAATTCGCTGGCTGCATTCGGCGGGGAAGTTTATGTACTCCCTAAGTGGTGAAGTGGAGCGCATGCTGGGCATCACGGTGGACATAACGGAACGAAAGCGCGATCTGGAGGCACTTGAAAAAAGCGAACAGCAGTTCAGCCTCGCCTTTGAAGCTGCCCGCCTGGGATGGTGGGTTTGGAATGAGGAAACAGGATATGTCACATTGAGCGAAGGGACCAAGGCAATCCTGGGTTTGTCCTGCGGTCCGGAAATTACTCTCGACCGTTTCCTGAATACGGTGCACCCGGACGACCGTGAACGGGTCTACCGGAAGTGGTGGCAGTCATTCGATGAGGGCGCCCACCACATTGTGGAATACCGCGTTTTGCGGCGAGATGGCGTGGTCCGCTGGGTGGAAGCCAGAGGACGCGCTTACAGCGACGGCAGCTCGGTCCAGATTGTCGGGGTCGCAATCGATACCAGTAAGCGCAGACGGGCAGAAGAAGCGTTCCGTGCTTTGGGCGGCCGTCTGATAAAAGCGCAGGAGGAAGAAAGAGTCAGGATTTCCAGGGAACTCCACGATGATGTCTGCCAGCGTCTGGCCTTGCTCGGGGTGGAACTGCAAAGATTAAAAGACAGCCCCGAGCTAGCGGATTCCAAGCTGCAGCAGGAAGTGGAGCATCTGGCGCAGGTGACCATTGGGATTGGCAGCAGTGTGCAGGCTTTGTCGCACGAATTGCATTCCTTTAAGCTGGAAATTCTTGGCACCACTGCCGCAATGAAAAGTTTTTGTGCCGAGTTTGGCAGACAGCACGAAGTCAAAATCGCATTCAGCGGCAACCTATCTCAAAGGCTGCCGCATGATGCCTCACTTTGTTTATATCGCATTCTCCAGGAAGGGCTGCATAACGCTGTGAAACACAGCGGCGTGAAGGAATTTTTTGTCCAGCTGCAGGAAGAACCTGGAGCCGTAGAACTCACGATCAAGGACTTTGGGGTCGGCTTTAATGTGGACGAGGCAATGGCGGACCGAGGCCTGGGACTCGTCAGCATGCGGGAGCGCATTAACCTGGTAAGCGGCGTTCTAAGCATTGAATCCGCCCCTCGCAGTGGCGCCACCATCCGGGCCAAAGTACCAGTGGAAGAAGAGAAGACCGCGGCAGCTTAAGGCATTCGTTCAGTTGTATCGAAGATGCAAATGTTGGGTAAGCCGCCGGCGGCCGCGTTCGGCAGCAGGCCAAATCCCAGGGTGCTGCTTCCTGCCACTATTGACAGTCGCATGCCGGCAGAACGATGAAACATAGTGGGTCATGGTTTCACGGGCCCTGGTTTCGCGCGATCTGGTTTCGCGCCGCATTGTCTCAGCTCACATTTTTCTGGCGTGTTTCATCCTGTCTGGCTGCGGTTCGATCTTTATCGGCTTCAGCTCGAACCAGGGGATCCCCACTACGGTGACGGGCAATGTCGTCTCCTCGATAATTGTGTCCATCAACGATCACGCCGGGCAGCCCCTGTCCGTGACAAAGGTAACGCTAAGCAATGGAGGGCTCTCCAATAGCTTTACTTTTTGTGGCGATCAGAAAGGGCGCTTTCCTCTGGGTGCAACAGTGAAGGTTGAGTTCACTTCAGGGATTGACTGCCTGCCCATTACGGATGTCGTGATCCTTGGCAACTAGCTCGATAACGTAACAAGCAGGGCAATGCATAAAAGGGCATTGAGCCAGGTTTTGCTTTGCTGCTCTGCGCCCCACACATTCCAACATCATCTGAGAGGCATCAAGACATCCATTTTGCCTTCGCTATGGCTTGCCGCTCTAAATAAAAAAGGCCGCGAGCTGAGCGCTCACGGCCACAAAGGAGGGGACGCATTCTATTTCGGACCACCTACTCCACGGTTCACCAGGATCTTCACTTCTACGCGTTGATTTTGCTTCCTTCCCTCGTCTGTATCATTCGAGGCAACTGGCGCTGTTGTGCCCATAGCCCCGGTATTGACAATGTGTTGTATGGCAATGCCCTGTTGCTGCAGGAATGTTTCAACGCTTTGGGCACGTTCGTCGCTCAAGGCCTGATTACGTTCGGCGTTGCCGCTGGTGCTGGCGAATCCTTTCACCTCCACCAGGTAACCCTTCAGTCCCTTGGCTTCATTGGCAAGCTCGGTCAATTGCGTTTTGCCTTCGTCCGATAGTTCCGACTTTCCGGTTTCGAAGGCAATCGAAATGTCTTTCTTCACGTCATACTCAGTCAGATCCGAGAATTTTTTCTCCGTGGCGGCGATCTTTTCAGAGTGTTCTCCCAATTGTGCCTGGTTGGTTGCGACTCCCTGTTTGTTGGTTGCAACCCCTTCTTTGTTGGCAGCCACCTGGGCGTTCGTCGCTGTCATGGCCGCATGCGCTTGTTTAGCCCTGCCCCATGAGTCCTTGGTGAATTCCACATCCTCCGCGACGATTTGGCCGTTGGCGGAGCCTTTTCCCTTCACCTGGACCTCGACGCCCGGAATCAGGTAGGTCGCTTCCATGTTTTCATGGCGGAACAACCCTTTGGGTACCTTTACCTTGGTTTCAGGAGTCAGGGCAACAACAACTGTGCCCATGTCCCCGGTTTCGACTGTCATGTTCTCACCGTCGCGCGTGAGGATCAGTCCTTTTGTTTCGATTTTCTGTCCATCTGCGACCTGGCCATCAGCCCCACGGGCATAGCCCGGTGCGATCAACAGAGAACTCATCAATCCGATACCTACGAATGCGCCTAGCATGTTCTTTACGCGGCGGTGCATATCTCCTGCTTTCTGGTGTTCACGTACATAGCGGCCACGGCCAGTATGGCCGGATACTATGTTCACGAACATTCCTTTGTTTTTTCGGGGCCGGCGGAGGCATCAACATCGCGCTAGGATTAGCCAATGACTTTCTCCAGTCGCCTGAGGGTACGGAGAGGTCACTGCTGCTATAGAAGCGAGACCTTCTGTCCGTCAGCCAACCTGATCATAGGAATCCGCTCTGCCGAAGCATACTGGTAAAAATGTCAGAAGAGTTTCTGGATATGAATGCTTCGTTTGGCATACGGACCAGCATTCAGCTCAGGGTAATGAATGGCTGAAAACGAATATGCAACAAGGACTTGTGGTGACCGGAGAGATCACTGGTTGCGTTTCCGCGCAGCAGGATGTTGGCCGATAATCGGGGCCGACATGCTACGGCCAAGGATGTCGTTAAAGAACATGGTCTTCTCCTGAACCATCACAAGAAGGTCCATGCCGGCGAGGGTCTGAAAGCCGTGCATGCCTGGACGGGGGGTGAATAAGATCACATATACCACGTCTTTCACCTGCACAGAGATATCGTAGCGTTTGATTGGAGGCGTTTTTTCTGTAGCCGGTATTTCAGGCCCTGGATGTTCCTTTACCTCCAGAATGAGGCCCGATTGATACTGAGAAGAAGCAGCAGCTTGTCCATGAGCGGCTGACTGGAAGGGAAAGGCGCTTGCGGCGGAGATTATCACGAGGCTCAGTAAACTCAGGACCATTTCACTTCGACCTGCATGCGGGCGATGGTATGCCACAGCCATCTTGAACTTACATCGCAGGGAAAGGATCTTGTAACTGTTAAAAGTACACAACAAACCTTGCGCTTCGTCCCGCATCGGCCGGTAATTTCTATACTGTCTCTATGCCTAAGGTTTGGATATCAGGCGGCACGCTTCGCGGTCCGCGTGGAGGATGTGCGGACTACTCCGTTCGAATCGCATCTCTGGCATCTACCGTGCTCATTCAGAGGAGCGATGAAGCGGCAGTCAAGGCACTCAAAATCTCTGTTGATTGCCTCCTGCTTCCAGGACCGATGTGAAGCTATCGCCTTCATCATGGTGGAGAATGAGTCCTCGCGATTCTGAATGTCGTGCTTAGATGAATCCATGGCGCTCCTCACGGTCCTCACTAGCCTGATCTCGCGGTGCTTGGAGGAAATAGCTGGCCCAGATGAGGCAGTCAATTAGCGACTCAGCTTGATAAAGTTTGTTAAGCCATCACGGCCGGCGCAACCACTGTCAAAAATGACCGCAAGGCCCGTATTCGCATGACAGCGCCACAAAGTTCCAGGGGCATCTTTAGGGTGGAAGGATTATCGCTGGAGATCGCGCGGCAAGGCTGTCACTTCTATCAGTTGTTGGTATTCAACTTCTCCAAAATATTCAATCAAGGAACCAGCTTAGAAATGTCGCAGGATTTGTTCCGGCTCGACCAGAGCTTTTTAGTGGAAAGAAATGAGCAAGAACCAAAGCTTTATCCCCGCCATAACATGGCTTCGTGGCTATGAGAAACCATGGTTGCGCGCAGACGTTCTGGCCGGGCTAATAGCGGCTGCTGTCGTAGTTCCCAAGGCAATGGCCTATGCCACCATCGCCGGCCTGCCTGTACAGGTCGGCCTCTACACGGCATTTGTCCCAATGGTCGTCTACGCGCTGTTGGGTACATCCAGGCCGCTCAGCGTCAGCACGACGACTACTATCGCAATTTTGACCGCGGCTGAGATTCAGAAAACGGCGCCCAACGGTGGCCCCGGAGAGTTGATAACAGCCGGCGCCACGCTCGCCGTCCTGGTTGGCGCAATGCTCATACTGGCGTCACTGCTTCGGCTTGGATTTGTTGCTAACTTCATTTCTGATCCTGTGCTGGCGGGTTTCAAAGCAGGCATAGGACTGGTCATCGTGGTTGACCAGCTCCCGAAGCTGCTCGGCATTCACATAGAGAAAAAGGGATTCTTAAGGGACATTGGATCGATCATTCAGCATCTGCCCCAGACGTCACGCATTGTGCTGGCCATCTCAGTGGTGATGCTCATTGTGATGATCTTGCTTGAACGCTTTGCGCCTCGCGCACCCGCACCGCTAATCGCCGTTGCTTTGGGTATAGCTGCTTCCGGTCTGCTGGGTTTGGCGCATTACGGTGTTCCCATGGTGGGCAGCATTCCGCGCGGGCTGCCACACTTTACATGGCCCAACCTTGGCTTGGTTCAAGAGATGTGGCCCGACGCGGCCGGCATTGCCCTGATGAGTTTCGCGGAAAGCATTGCGGCAGCGCGTGCCTTTGCTAAACCAGGCGAGCCGCGCCCGTTTCCGAACCAGGAGTTGCTTGCAATCGGCGCCGCCAATGTTGCGGGCGGGTTATTCAGTTCCATGCCTGGTGGCGGCGGCACAACACAAACGGCGGTGAATCATAGCGCCGGGGCGCAGACTCAGTTGGCTGAACTTGTGACCGCAGCGGCCGCACTTGCTGTTCTCCTTCTGCTGGCCCCGCTCATTGGCTTGATGCCGAATGCGACTCTGGCCGCGGTGGTTGTTGTTTATTCAGTGGGCCTGATCAAGCCAGTGGAATTTCGGGAAATCTTTCGAGTGCGAAAAACGGAATTCTATTGGGCCCTCATCGCGTTTGCCGGCGTGGCCCTTCTGGGAACGCTGCGGGGAATATTAGTGGCAGTGATTACCTCGCTGCTCGCTCTTGCCCAGCAAGCTTATAGTCCGGTGGTATATACAGTAGCGCGCAAGCGCAATACCAAGGTTTTCCGGCCGATCTCTTCCGAACATCCGACGGACGAAACGTGGCTGGGCTTGCTAATCGTGCGCGTGGAAGGCCGGTTGTTCTTCGCCAATGCACAGCGCGTGGGTGATCGCATTTGGCCCCTGATTGAGCAGGCAAGCCCTTCCGTCCTGGTAATCGATTGCAGTTCCATCATCGACATCGAGTACACGGCGCTCAAGATGCTGGCCGAGGCTGAAGATAAGTTGCAGCGTAGAGGTGTCACGCTCTGGCTTGCGGCCCTCAACCCTGAGGTGTTGGCCACGGCGTCGCGTTCCAGAATCGGTCAAATCCTGGGACGCGACCGGATGTTCTTCAATGTTGAATCCGCGGTCGAGCGCTATGAGCAACTCCATAACATGCAGAGACCACCGGACAAAGAGCCGGCGTGGCGCCAAAGGAAGGTAATGTGATGAGATCCAACGGGCATAAACAAGTCAAACATAACGGCCACAGCTCCCTGGCAACAGAGAAACAACTCAAGCGAAAAGAGTATGAAAAGGAACTCGACCGGTTGCATGCGGAACTGGTGAAACTGCAGGAATGGGTGACGGCAAAACGTCTCAGGGTCTGTGTTGTTTTTGAAGGACGGGATGGAGCCGGCAAGGGCGGCACCATCAAGGCGATTACCGAAAGGGTGAGCCCGCGGGTATTTCGGGTGGTGGCCCTACCCGCGCCGACGGACCGCGAGAAGAGCCAGATGTATTTGCAGCGTTATATCCGCCATTTTCCAGCAGCCGGCGAAGTAGTGATCTTTGACCGCAGCTGGTACAACCGCGCGGGCGTGGAGCGGGTGATGGGCTTCTGCACAGAAGAGCAGGTTCAGTGGTTTCTGCGGGCGACGCCGTTGGTGGAAAAGGCCATGGTGGATTCCGGTATTCTCTTGTTCAAGTACTGGCTGGAGGTCAGCCCGGAAGAACAGACCCGCCGTCTTGAATCACGCATCAACGATGCGCGCAAGATCTGGAAACTCTCACCTATGGACCTCAAGTCCTATAGCCGCTGGTACGACTATTCAAGGGCGCGCGATGAAATGTTTGCGGCCACCGATACTCATTTTGCGCCATGGTACGTTGCCAACGCTGACGACAAGAGGCGTGTACGTCTCAATATCATTACTCATTTCCTGAGCAACATTCCCTATGAGGAAGTCCGGCGCGAGAAGGTGAAACTGCCCGATCGCCAGAAGGCGCACAAATATGAAGAACCGGATTATCCCTACAAATATGTACCTGAGGAGTTCTGAGGAGCCCCTTCCCCTGTAATCAATTCGCGATGGCGCTAATAGAGGGCGCTGGGCCCAGATGCAAGACCGCTGGCAGCTTTTACAGTTTCTTGCTTTTGCCGCGGAATTGAGAATGGATTCGTGCGCGATGCGCGTTATTCGCGGAGAGGAATGGCAGAAAATGAACCGCTTGATCCGAAACTCCCCTACCTGGACCATCTTAGGATTGATGATGCTGTTGTCCATGAGTGCCGGTGCGCAGAAACCCGAAACCATTCAGGCCCAGGCCTTTGGAACAACAACCCAGTCAGGGAGGACTTTCGGCATCACCATCAACATCGAGAGTTACTCAACGCCAGAGGACCAAAAGACCCTTATCGATGCATTTTCCAAAGGCGGTCACAATGCGCTGGTGGATGCGCTGGGCAAGATGAAAGGAAGAGGTCGCGTGCGAATTACCACAGGAGGTGTAGGCTACCAGATTGCCTACATTAGGAATATTCAGACTCCTACGGGCCGTACCATCCGTCTCATCACGGACCGTCCAATCAACATCGGCGAGGCGACGTTCAGCACCCGCAGCGAGGACTATGACCTAACGTTGATGGAAATCCATCTCAACGATGCTGATGAGGACAAGAGCAGCGGCAATCTGATTGTGGGCGGCAGATTCATGGTAGATAAAAAGAAACAACAGATTGAATTCGAAAGCTTCCAGGCTACGCCCTGGCGCCTGACTGGAATCATGGAACGGTGATTTCTAAAGCTCATCAGCCAGGGACGAGCCCAGAGCAACGACCTGGAAGCCAAGATGCGTTTTGCTTTAGGTGACCTTCTCAAGCGGTTTCAGAGAAGTATTGTTGGACGGCCTGGTTCGGCATTGGAAATAAAAACCTCACCGCATGCTGCCCGTTTAACGGCGGGCACAAGGTCCTTAGTAAGCCGGCGTTTCAGCACATAACCCAATACCCCCGCCAATTGAGCGGCTGCAATCAGGTCCGGATCACACTCGACAGAGCAAATCACTACGAAACATGTCAGCCGCAGCCGTATGATTTCTTTGGCAACCTCGATCCCCGTCAGTTCAGGCATATTCAGATCCAGCACGGCCACGGAGGGTTGCAGGTGCTGGATAGAGGTGAGGGCAGAACGACCATCGGTCGCTGTGGCAACCACATCGAAGTCTGTCGATAGAGCGGATACAAGCGTTAGAAGAACGTTTGCATTGTCATCGGCCACAATAATCCGCGGTTTTATCTCAGGAACGTCCATCATGAGAAATAACCCGCCTTTCCTGTGACTGTTACGCCAAATGGCGGCTCACAGCATTAAATATTTCCAATCTCTTGAAAAGCAGATTCTCCTTCTGTTCGTAAAAACTGCTTTATGCCGCTCGCTCCGAAACTGACTGTGGACTTATAATTTCTGCGCATGGCAAGGAACGCTATCCTCTGGTAAAACCAACAGCTTTTTTGGTCGCCCGGCACAAATTAAAATAGTAAGTCCTGCAGCAAGTGAAATGGCCACCATTGAATGTGGCGCTTTCATCAAGGTGCTGAATGTATGTCATCCCTCAATGCAGTTTGGAGTATTCCATGCCCAAAAAAAAGAGTAACTAATGACAGGGTCAACCTTAAGTTCGGGCCGCAACTCGATAGCGGCATTGTAGGCACAAGGTCCGTTTCGGGAACAGACCACGGCGTATCTTGACGCTTGTTGCCTTCTTCGTCACCGGGCGCAATTTTTTCCGTGCTTACCCGTTAATAAACATAAACTCTTCAAGAACATGCCTTTAGAAAACGGCCAGAAAACAGAGGCAAAGATTTATGCAAAAACCGACTGTCCTCATTGCTGACGATCATGTGATGGTGGTAGACGCTTTTCGGAAACTTCTTGAACCCTACTATGAAGTTATCGCAAGCGTATCTGACGGGCGCGCACTGCTGGAGAAAGCGCCGGAGCTGAAGCCGGATGTGATTGTGGTTGATATTGGCATGCCCTGCCTGAATGGTCTGGCTGCCGGCCAGAGGCTCAGAGACATGATTCCCAAAACAAAGGTGGTGTTCGTCACCATGAATGAAGATGGTGACCTGGCTTCAGAAGCTCTACGCAGCGGAGCATCAGCCTACCTGCTCAAGAGTTCCGCGGGCTCCGAATTGCTCACGGCAATCCATGAAGCGCTGCGTGGCCGCAGATACGTGACCCCGCTCATTAAACATGCAATGGAAGAATCATTCATACGCTCGCCCAATCCCAAGTCTCCGGAGAAGAAACTTACTCCGCGACAGGTTGAGGTCCTGCAACTTCTGGCCGAAGGGCGGCTGATGAAAGAAGTAGCTGACATTCTGGGACTGACGCCGCGAACGGTTGCCTTTCACAAGTACCGCATTATGGAGACGCTGGGGATACACAG
>Ga0126383_10000460_pt1 | contig 22536 bp, 19 predicted proteins | sample PanSoiMetPlot_35_FD_96882 | JGI IMG/M metagenome (GOLD analysis project Ga0126383, IMG submission 96882) | Tropical forest soil microbial communities from Panama - MetaG Plot_35 | ecosystem: Environmental > Terrestrial > Soil > Tropical forest > Bulk soil | place: Panama | collected 2016-02-17
ACTCCTTCGCAAGTATCCGAAAGATACGGTCATGCTTGCCTTGCTGCCACTGGCCATGCGCATGGCGGGGCCAAAGGAAGCTCTCTGGCACGCGATCATTCGAAAAAGCTACGGGTGCAGCCATCTCATCGTGGGGCGCGACCACGCCGGCCCCGGCAGCAATGGAGCCGGTAAGTCCTTTTACGACCCTTATGCTGCGCAGGAGTTGCTGCGGTCTTACGCTGAGGAACTCGGCGTCGCCGTCGTCCCTTTTCACATGATGGTTTACTTGGCGGAACGGGACGCCTATGTTCCGGAAGACGAAGTGCCCAAGGGCTCGCGCCCGCTGAACATCTCAGGTACCGAGCTGCGCCAACGCCTCGCCGAAGGGCGGGATATCCCGTCTTGGTTCACGTTTCCGGAGGTCGCATCCGAACTGCAGCTCAGCTATCCACCTCGACATCGCCAAGGGTTCACCGTTTTTTTCACCGGTCTGTCTGGTGCAGGAAAATCCACCATCGCTAACGTCTTGCGAGTGAAATTGTTGGAAATGGGCGGGCGACCTGTGACCCTGCTGGACGGGGATATTGTCCGCAAACATCTGTCCTCCGAACTCGGATTTTCCAAAGAACACCGCGATATCAATATCCGGCGGATCGGGTTTGTGGCATCAGAGATCAGCAAGAACGGCGGCGTTGCTATCTGCGCCCCCATTGCACCCTACGACGTGGTGCGCAAAGAACTCAGAGCCATGATTCAGCCTCTCGGTGGATTTGTGCTTGTCCACCTTTCCACGCCTCTGGCGATTTGCGAGAGCCGGGATCGCAAGGGTCTCTACGCCAAGGCGCGCGCCGGACTGATTCCGCAATTTACAGGCGTCAGCGACCCGTATGAAGCCCCGGACGATGCGGAGGTTGTGATTGACACTACAGACCAGACCCCAGAGGAGGCAGCCCAGGAGATCTTTCTTCATTTGCAGAGGCAGGGATTTATCGGAGTGAACGGAGAGCAGGCCCGGCCCTGAAAGAGATGTGCCATGCTTTTATTTCTCCTGAAAATCTGCATCGGCTTGCTCGTGGGAACGTTGGTTGGCCTGACGGGGCTGGGCGGTGCGGTGCTGTTGCTTCCTATCTTGATTTTCGGCCTGGGTGTTCCCCCGCTCATAGCCGTGGGTTCCGATGCCGCGTTTAGCGCTCTGACCAAAACTGGCGCTGGTTTCCTTCACTGGCGTCATGGGAATGTGAATTGGCGCCTAGTCTCAGCACTTACGTTGGGGAGCACCCCTGGTGCTTTCGGTGGAGTGTTCGTGCTGGCCCGTTTGCGCTCAGTTTACGGAAATGGGGTGAACGATATTCTTAGGAGTTTTATCGGAGTGCTTCTTGTTTGTGTACCGGTCTTGTTACTCGCAGCGGAACCGCTTGAGAGATACGTCTCCTGGTGGAAGCAACCCGGGCCAACTTCGTATAAAGGGGTTGCTGTGATCGGACTGTTTTCGGGTTTTCTGGTGGGTATGACCTCGGTCGGTTCCGGCAGCATCATCATGATGTTACTTCTTCTGTTCACGACATGCTCGCCCACGATGCTCGTGGGTACGGATATCGCTCACGCTGTTGTTCTCACGGGGTTCACAAGCCTTCTCCATCTTCGATTGGGAACAGTGGATGCTACGCTGGTGTTTCCCTTGCTGATCGGATCTCTGCCCGGATCATTGATCGGTGTGCGGCTCAGCACGCTGATCCCGAGAGTGTGGCTCAGGCGCACTCTCTGTTTCATCTTGCTAGCCACAGGTGCCAGGATGCTCGTCTAGGAGACGGCCATGAAGAATTCCTTAGGAACAGAGACTCTTGGACGAATCAAGGAAGCGCTGGAGGCAGCCGTCCGTATCCTCGCTCGGTTTCCGTTTGTCCCGGGTAGTGTACGCGTGCATCATTCGGACCGCGGACCCGTCACCGAGGCGGATTTGGCGGTGAACCAGGTCCTTCAGCAGATCCTGGTGCGGGACGGAGAGGGATGGCTTTCTGAGGAGAGCGCCGACGACCTTCACCGTCTGGAAAAACATCGTGTCTGGGTGGTTGATCCGCTAGATGGCACACGGGAGTTCGTTGCTGGAGTTCCCGAATGGTGTGTGTCTGTTGGGCTGGTGGAAAACGGGAGACCCATCGCGGGGGGCATCTGCAATCCGGCCACCGGTGAGACCTTCCTTGGCTCTTCGGAGACCGGCTTGCATTGCAACGGCAAGAGGGTTTGGGCTAGTCAGAAAAGGGACCTGGCAGGCGCGCTTGTCCTCGCTAGTCGCACGGAAGTCAAACGCGGAGAGTGGGAACCTTTTCAGCACAGGCACGTTGTAATCCGCCCCTTGGGATCGGTTGCGTATAAGCTCGCCTTGGTGGCCGCAGGCTTGGCGGACGCTACGTGGACCTTGACTCCAAAGAATGAGTGGGATGTCGCTGCTGGCGTTGCGTTGGTTGAAGCTGCGGGGGGATTCGTCCAAGGTTTGGAGAACTCCTCACTGACCTTCAACAATGGGATTACCTTTGTTTCTGGCCTGCTAGCGGGTGGTTCGCACCTCCGTCAGCAATTGACTTCGTTTATTCAACAACACAAGGAAGCGGATACATCCAGGGTCTTGGTTCCTGCGACCAGCGAGCGGGAGGTCAAATGAGCCGAAGGTCCCAACGTGTTTTGCTGACCGGCGGAGCTGGCTTTATTGGCTCGCATGTCGCGGAGGCCCTGCTTCGTCGCGGCCTACAACTGTGGATTCTCGATAACCTAGACGAATTCTATGCGCCTGCCTGGAAGAAGGCCAATCTGGAAAACATCCGCCGCGTTGGCAGCTATGAGTTCTTTCCAGCCGACATCTGTGACCCGGTTTCCCTGCGAGAGAGCTTGAAGCGAGCACGCCCGGACGTAGTGATCCACTTAGCGGCGCGCGCCGGTGTGCGTCCTTCGATTGAAAAGCCGAACCTGTATGAGCAGGTCAACGTGGCAGGTACCCTCAATCTGCTTGAGACCTGCCGTCAGCTCTCCGTGCGCAAATTTCTCTTCGGTTCTTCCAGCTCGGTATATGGCGCAACCAGTCGGGTTCCCTTTTCCGAAAACCAAGTCGAGCTCCGGCCAATCTCCGTGTACGCTGCTACCAAGCTCGCGGGAGAAATGCTTTGCTACACTTATGCGCATCTTTTTTCCCTTCCTGTAATTTGCCTCCGTTTCTTCACGGTTTATGGACCTCGTCAACGCCCAGATCTTGCCATACGCAAGTTCACTGCACTGATTGAGTCCGGCAAGCCCGTGCCCATTTTTGGCGACGGTTCGGCTGGTCGTGACTATACCTGCGTTGATGACATCGTAGCCGGAGTCCTGGCGGCGGTCGACTATGAGCTGCGGCCTGGCGGCGGAGTTCCTTTCGAGGTGTTCAATCTTGGCAATTCCCATCCGGTGAAACTGGCGAGGTTGTTGGAATTACTCGAATGCATCACCGGCAAGAAGGCCATCGTTGAACGACATCGCCCGCAACCTGGCGATGTGCCACTGACCTGGGCGGACATTTCGAAGGCTTGTCGCCTCCTGGGCTACCGGCCGGGTACGCCACTGGAGAGGGGTTTGGAGCAGTTTGTCGCTTGGTATCGCACGGTTCGGTCTCATGCCGCTTCTGCTTGAAACGATTGGCTGTCCGGAAGCAAGGTTGATTTTGGGAACGACAGGTCTCTGGAGCCGTAATTTGATCTAGCAACTGGCCAACCCGTGGGGTTCATATCATGCTTTTATGGGCGGTTATCTTTTTCGGCGCAGCAGTGGTCACAGTCAGCACGACTCTCCTCATTGTCAGCCGGATGGTCCGCCAACTCGTGGAAATCGTTGCCCCTGAGCGAAGAATTTCGTCGAGTTTTCTGGACCCGCGACTCATCATCCGCGAGCACAATCGCTTGTTCCCTCAAAGTGAACTGATGCTGGCTTTTTGGCTCTCAATCATCCAGCTCGTTGTCTGTCTAAGCGCAATGGCGTTGAGCCTAGCCATGAACGTTGGCACAATCTAGATTCCTAAGCCGTAGTTCGCAATGATAGGCATAGCGCCGGCGCCAATCCGTCCGCGTATTTGGCTTCGGAATCCGACGCATCGTGGGAAAATTTACGGGAACGATAAGAATTCCCTTCCGCGTGTTTTCAATAGTTTACGTTCCTTCGTGTTCCCCGTAAGTGCTTGATTTCTAGGCAGAGCAAGGTTTCGATGCTTTGTCAGGAGCTAGGCGCGCCATGGATTGTGCCCGGATCACAGGCGAACCGGAGGCAATCGAATTACTTCTTGTTCGCCGAGCGCCTATAGGGATGTAAACCAAGATGATAGAGTATCGAGTCTCATGGACAAGGAGCATACAGATCAACGCGGACCTCTCAGTGAAGACTACCTAAGGGAGCACACCGTGGGCGAACTAAGGCCGTTGTCTCGCCCGATTCGCCTTGTCAACTACGATCCTGAGTGGCCCCACATATTTGAGCGTGAAGCCGAGAAAATCCGGACAGCTCTCGGCGAGCGTGCCTTGCGCATAGAACACGTGGGATCCACCTCCGTTCCGGAATTGCCTGCGAAGCCTATCATCGACATTCTTCTTGTCGCGGCCGAGTCCAACAACGAACCGCAGTACCTGGACGCTCTGGAGGCAGCTGGTTATCACCTTCATATTCGCGAACCCGGCTGGTATGAGCACCGCTTGTTCAAAGGTCCCGATAACCGTGTGAATTTACATGTGTTCGCTGTCGGTTGCCCGGAAATAGAGCGGATGGTGAGATTCCGCGACTGGTTGCGGAGCAACAAGGCTGATCGGGAGCTATATGCACAAACCAAACGGGCTCTGGCTGAACAGGAGTGGAAATACACTCAGAACTACGCCGACGCCAAGACCGAGGTGATCGAAGAGATCATGTCGAGAGCTCGGCGAGCAGCTTCCCGCGTGAGCCCGTACGCGCCGTAACGAATAGGTGGGCGCAACCAGCAGCTCGGGACGAGTAAATTTAGAGGTCGGCTTGGAACAGTTTCGGCGAGTCTATGATCGAACAACGGCCCGCTCGGAAACAGACCACTTACACGAAAACGCGCTACTCGTTGCATTGCATCCGCCGCGAATTCTGCGATTCGCCCGGACACCTCTCCGCTCGCTGGCGTTCCCGTTGATGAATCAGACTTGACCCTTGCTTTTCAACGTATTTACTTCACGCCACGCGCTTCGAATCGCGCCATCAGGTTGCCTGCGCCGTTCAACAGCTCCAACTCCTCTGCCGATGAAGATCATGGGTAATGCGGCGGCCGTGAGCGAGACACGAACACCGATGAGCGCGATGAGCCAGCCTGTTCCCGTCGTGCCGATGTTCGCGCCAAACACCAGTCCCAGGCCCTGAGAAAAGGTGAGCAAGCCCGCGCTCACTAGACCGATGGTTGTCATCGTCGTTGCACTCGACGACTGCACGATAAGCGTAACGAAAGCACCCCAGAACGTGCCCGACAAAGGTGTCGCTGCCGCCCTACTCAGCGTTGCACGCAGCCGCGAGCCGGCCAAGGCCTTGAGGCCGTTGGTCATGACGCTCATGCCGAGCAGGAATAGGCCCATGCCGCCGAGAACCGAGATCGTCGTCGTTGACATAGATCCCTCCACGTGCTTCGACACTCAGGCTATTTGATGTAACGCAGCTGTAATGTGATGGGAGACGCTCGTGGCCTTGCTTCCGAAGCAAAAGTTCGGTGGTACTTGCGGGGTCCGAGGCTATGCCTCGCGGGCCAGTGCCGCGCGCATTGCCACCAGTTCCTTCTTTTTTTCCGCGTCGACCTTCGGGTAGGTGAGATCGAGCTGCTCCACCGCTTCCACAATCGCCGAGGCGACCACCAGCCGTGTAAACCACTTCTTGTCGGCTGGCACCACGAACCAAGGCGCGTGCTTCGATGCGGTGGCGCGAATCGCTTCCTCGTATGCGCTCATGTAGTCGCCCCAGAACTTACGTTCGTGCACGTCCGAAGCAGAGAATTTCCAGTTCTTCTCGGGAGTATCGAGGCGCTTCATAAAGCGTTTCTTCTGTTCTTCGCGCGACAACAGCAGGAAAAACTTGAGGACAATGACTCCCTGACGAGTGAGGTACTCCTCGAAGTGCGCGATATCGGCGAGCCGCTCGTCCCATATGCGCTTCCCGACAAGCGGCTCGGGTATCTTCTGCTGTTTCAGGATCTCCTCGTGCACGCGCAGAATCAGGACCTCCTCGTAATAGGAGCGGTTGAATATCCCGATCCTCCCCCGCTCTGGCAAAGACTTGCAATAGCGCCACATGAAGTCGTGGTTGAGGTCCTCTTGTGAGGGCTGTTTGAACGAGAAAACCTGGCAGCCCTGCGGATTTACGCCCGACATGACGTGCTTGATTGTACTGTCCTTGCCCGCCGCATCCATCGCCTGGAAGACGAGCAGCAGCGACCAGCGATCCTGGGCGTAAAGCATGTCCTGCTCTTGTGCGAGCCACTCGGTGCCTTGTTGCAGGAGTTCAGACGCCTCGCCCTTGTCCACCTTCAGCCCGCAGGTGTCGCCGGGATCATAGTTCTTCAGCTGAAAGCCCTCGCCTTTTGTGACGCGGAATGGCTGAGTGTACTTCTGGGTGCTGTCGAGGATCTCTTTTCGCGGCATAGAGTGACCTCCCTACTTGGTAAAGATGGAGAAACATCCGCCATTGCGTTTGGCTCGTTCAGCCGTGAAGGCCCTAGAGGCCGAAGTCAAATTGACAGAGGCCAGAACCAACGACTTTAGCGCAAGACTAACACAACGACACAACGCCCCTGCTACAGTTCTGCGGATTGCGTCATACCGGCCCGGCTTAGGCGAGTTGTGTGTCGACACGCAGCGCAGATGGTTTTGATGGCCGAAAACGTCCGATAGCGTCCTGTTTTGTATTCGTAGTGTGCCCTGTCGCACGTTCAGTGAAAGAGGTCGTTTATGGCCAGTGACGCGCCCGATCCTCGGCGCTGCGATTCCTTCGGCTTAGACTTGGGCCTTGCACCGAAGAGGTCCAAGCCCGCGAAAGAAAGCTTCACGATGTCAATGGAGAACCGACATGATGAATAAGGCAGCAGGCTGGCTCCCGCTTTTGGTTATTTTCGCTTTTCCTCCCGCCGCAGGCCCGCGAAACAACGCGCAGGCGGCCGAATCCGAGAGACAATCCGCAGCAGAGTCCTCGAGCGACACCCAGGCTAAGAATATTCAGGAATATATCGAGCTGCTTCGCTCCAATGTACGCCAGGAAAAAGCACAAATCATGGGAGCTGTCATGCAGTTGAGCGCGGCCGACGCTGCCAAATTTTGGCCGATCTACGCCGAGTACGATGCCGAGCTGACAAAAATCAACGACCAGTTAGTTGCCAACATCCAGGAATTCGCGCGCAACTATAGTCAGCTGACGAATGAGAAGGCCCATGAACTGGCACAAAACGCAATGGAGCATCGGAAAATGCGCTCCGAGCTGCTCGCAAAGTATTACGACCGCGTCAAACAATCGCTGGGTGGCATCACTGCCGCCAGGTTTCTTCAGGTGGAAAACCAGTTGCTCCTGATCATTGATCTTCAGATTGACTCCTCCTTGCCGCTCGTCGGAGGGAGTTCCTAATTCTCTGGATAAGGAGAAAAGAATGACAAAGGCAATCCTTTTCGCCACAACAGTTATCCTAGGATTGGCGGCCGCCTCTCCGGCTCCACAGAATAGAGTGACTGTCCCCGCTGGAACGCGTGTTCTCGTTCGCACGGTTGATTCGATTGATACGAACAGACAGAGAGCCGGGTTTCGGTTTACCGCCAGCCTGGAGACTAATCTCCAGGTGGATAACAGGGTTGTCGCACCGCGAGGGTCGACCGTGTTCGGCCAATTGATATCCGCATCCTCCGCCGGTCGAATGTCAGGGAGCTCACAACTCACTTTGGAGCTAACCGACATTGTGATCAACGGCACGTCGTTTCCGCTTCTCACGAGCGACCTCTCGATACGAGGGGGCGGTGAGGGCTCGAACACGGCGAGGAATGTCTTTGGCGGTGCGGGGCTCGGTGCGCTCATTGGTGGGATCGCCGGCGGTGGAAGGGCCGCGGGAATCGGCGCGCTGGCTGGAGCTGGGGCTGGGACCGCTGTTTCGGCCACCAGGAGGGGCGAGCAACTTTCCATTCCATCGGAGACGTTGCTCGAATTCCGGCTCCAGCAACCGGTCAGTCTCCCAGTCGCAAGGTAACCAATCTTCGGATACTGCAGCGTTCACCTTTTCCAGGTGGCGATCCCGCGTCTGCCCTTCACCAAGGTTATGGACACGCCCGCATGATTGTCGTAAATTCGTCAGCAAGGCCCTCGGCAAAGTCATGGCTGTCTATGTCCGCACCTGCACCATAGAGGACGCACAACACTGTCTTGATCAAGCCAAGTCCATGCTTGAGCGCGCCCGCTTCATGTGGTCCCAGGCGCACCAGACCGTTGAAAAAACGAAAAGCATGCGCGCGGAACTCCACGCGCAGATCGAAGAGTTGGCCAAACGCGGCGCCTTTCGCCGCCGGTTCACTGACAATCTCCTGTCCTCCATCCTCGACGCCGCAGTCGAAGGGACCGGCGCGAACATGGGCAACATTCAGCTTTTCGATTCCCGCACCCGCCAATTGGTCATTCGTGTACACCGGGGATTTGACGAACCCTTCCTGAAATTTTTCAATTCCGTTCATGCCGGTCGGGCTGCCTGCGGCACCGCTTTGAAATTTGCACGCCGCGTCGTCGTTCCTGATGTCACTAATAGCCCCATCTTTTCACACTCCGACGCTCTCGAAGCCCTGCTGGATGCTGGCATTCGCTCCGTCCAATCCACTCCGTTGATCGCCAAATCCGGGCGAATCTGGGGCATGCTCTCCACCCATTACCGGAATGTGAATTTGCCCGGGCGAAGGGATCTCTCCCTGATCGATTATTTCGCCGAGTGGGCTGCGGAGGTCCTCGACATGGAGTTCCGCGCCGATCCGTCCAGCGCAACTGTTTTCTCCGGTAACGGTAACGGCGCGGAAATTCCGGCCAGTGTCCTCTCCCCGCTGGATGAGTAATTAAGTTGTTCGCCTTTGGTGAAAAGACTAGAATCGGCTCATGTCCATCCTGGCAGCCAAGGCCGAGACTCAAGCGGTTGAGATTCCGTTATTTCTCGCGTAGCGGCTCTTCACCACACGCTCTCCACCTGCCGGGTGAATTCCCAGCCGTTCAGGCGACATGGAGAGAAGATGAAATCGAAATCGTCCGGGCGTAATAACGCACGCAATTCTTCCAAGGAAGAGGATTCCTCGCTTCCGGAACGCAAGAACGACTTGTTGATCGCTGCCGTCGGCGCCTCCGCGGGCGGAATCGAAGCTTTTACCGAGCTCGTCAGCAATCTTCCCACCGACACGGGCATGGCCTTTGTTCTCGTTCAGCATCTCGATCCCGAGCATCACAGCATGCTCACTGAACTTCTCTCCAAAAAAACCGCCATGCGCGTCAAGGAAGTCACCAACGGCATGACTGTCGAGCCCAACCACGTTTACGTCATTCCGCCCAACGCCACGATGTCCATTTCCAATCACACCTTGCAGCTCGCACCGCGCGGCGACTCCCGAGCCCTTCATATGTCCATTGACCATTTCATGCGCGCTCTTGCCGAGGAACAAGGCAATCGCGCCATCGGCGTAATCCTGTCCGGTTCAGGAACAGACGGCACCGCCGGCCTCGCCGAGATTCAAGCCCATGGCGGTGTCACCTTCGCCCAGGATGAAGCCTCCGCCAAATACGACAGCATGCCCCGCAGCGCCGTCGCCGCCGGGTGCGTCGATTACATCCTGCCCCCGAAGAACATCGCTCGCGAATTAGCCCGCATTGCGCGCCATCCTTACCTTGTCCGCGATCAGGGCCCGGAACTTGCCCCCGCGGAAAATACCGGCCTCAGCCTGGTTTTTCAGCTTCTCCGCAAAACCACCGGCGTGGATTTTACGCATTACCGCCAGACCACCATCCTGCGCCGCATTCAACGCCGCATGGTGGTCCACAAGATGGAAAAAATCGACGAATATGTGAAATATCTGCAGAGCAATCCCACTGAAATCAAAGCTCTTTACCAGGACATGCTCATCAATGTCACCAGTTTTTTCCGCAACCCTAAGATGTTCGAAGCCCTCAAGGCTCACGTGTTCCCTGCTATCGCGAAAACCCGCCCTCCCGAGGGCAGCCTCCGCATCTGGACTCCGGGTTGCGCTTCTGGTGAAGAAACCTACTCCGTCGCCATCGCCCTGCTCGAATCTCTCGGCGACAAAGCTTCCCATACCCACATTCAGTTTTTTGGGACCGACATCAGCGAAATCAGCATCGGCAAAGCCCGCAGCGGCGTTTACCCGGAGAATATCCAGGGCGACGTCTCGCCCGAACGCCTCCGCCGATTTTTCACCAAGGTGGAAGGCGGCTACCGTATCAGCAAAACCATTCGCGACATGTGCATCTTTGCCCAGCACAACGTACTCAACGATCCCCCGTTTTCCCAGATGGACCTAATCTGCTGCCGCAACCTGCTCATTTACCTCGAGCCCGTTCTTCAGAACAAAGTCATCTCCCTGTTTCATTACGCCACTCGCCCCGGCGGCCATCTCGTTCTTGGAACCTCTGAAGGCACAGGCACGTCCACCAATCTCTTCTCCACAGAAGATCGCACGCACAAGATTTTTCTGAAAAAATCCACGGGCGTGCGCCAGCCGGTCACTTTCTCTCTGGCCACGCCCGGCGAGCGCCACGAATACGGCGCCTTCCGCGTCCCCTCCAAGCAGCCCGACACCAGTTGGAACTATTTCGAAGCCCAGAAAGAGTTCGACCGCCGGCTCCTCAGCCAATATTCCCCTGCCACCGTCTTCATCAATGAGGACCTGGAGATCATTCACACCCGCGGCGCCGTCAATCGTTACCTCAAGCTCGCCCCCGGGCGCGCCAGCCTGAGCATCCTCAAAATGGCCCGTGAGGGCCTCCTCCTCGATTTGCGCAATGCCCTTACCAAAGCCAAGAAGGACAATGTCACCGTCCGCAAGCAAAACATTCAGATCAGAAACGCCAACGGCAATGGCAACGGCGCGCCGGATGCCATTCGCGTGATTAACTTTGAGGTTGCTCCCATCCATATGGGCAATCTCAAAGAACTTTATTTCATGATCGTTTTTGAAGAAACCATTGCTCCCCCGCGCCCCCGCGCCGTCAAGCCCACCAAACACGCGCGCGAAGCCGAAAGTGCCGTCTCTGGAAGGATTGCCAAGCTCGAGCAGGAGCTGGCTGCCACCAAGGAATATCTGCAATCCGTGATTGAAACCCAGGAAGCCACCAACGAAGAGTTGCAGTCCGCCAATGAGGAAATTCTCTCCAGTAACGAAGAGCTGCAGAGCACCAACGAAGAGTTAGAAACCGCAAAAGAAGAGTTACAGTCCGCCAACGAGGAATTGAGCACCGTCAACGACGAACTGCGCAGCCGCAACCAGGAAGTCACTCAGATTAACAACGACCTGACTAATCTTTTTGCCAGCATCGATTTCGCGGTCGTCATCGTCGGCAGCGACCTCTGCATTCGCCGCTTTACGCCCCAGGCCCAAAAATTCCTGGGTCTGATTCCCGCGGACGTCGGCCGTCCCCTGACGAACATCAACCCCACCATAGAAATCCCTGAATTGCAGTCGCTGGTCCTTCAGGTCATGTCCACTTTGCGCCCGGTGGATCGCCAGATTAGCGATCGCCAGGGCGCGCGCTACCAGTTGCGCATCCTGCCTTATCGCACTATCGAGAACAAGATTGATGGCGCCATTATCACCATCATTGACATCTCTTCTTACGCCGCGGGCGAAATGGTCGCCAATTAACCCCCATCGGGACCAGGCCATAAAAATCAGGTCTTTTACCGATACACGCGTCGTCACAGTACGACGTACCCCTTATTAGCGGCGCCACCGAATCAGTCGTTGTGACTCCAGGCCGCCGCGTGGACGTATTTTTAACACCAATATTATATTTACAATTTCTTTAAGCTAGTAGATACTTGGTACCTGTCTTGGCCCGGCGCGGTTCCCTCTTGGGGCTTGTCCGCATGGAGCATAGATTCGCTTTTACTGCGCAGTTTTGGGGAGACGGCGCCGTCGTTTGCCGCGCCGTGGAAGGTTGCCCCGGCCCCGTTGTCGAACAACAATTCGGTGAGTTCAGGTCCTGGACGCAAGCGCAAAACTTCGCCTCTAAACTCAACGAAGGTTTGGATCTCGATTCCCTCACCGCCCGCCGCATCGTAACCAGTTCCATTTTGGCCACTGCCTGCGTGGTTCAAGAGGCCCTCAACTCCCCTTCCCCCTGGGCCTCAAGCACAACTGGAGCCGCGGCTCGCTCCGCCCAGTTGCAATGCGTCCTTGCGGAACTAGCCCTTGCCCTCACCATGTGCCGTTCGGCCTCTTATTTGTCCGAGACTTCCGCTCGCCGCGTTCTTTTGCACACCCGAAGAGTGCTCAACGACTCGACGCATTTCTTGAGGGTCCACGATGGCGACTATGACCAGTTGAAGGGCGTTGCCGCGGGCACCGTGGCGCTTAATTCCGCTGTCCAACGGCTTTCTGCCCGCCTGCCTTATGAGAGCACAGAATCCGCGTGAGAGCGTGCCGAGCATGCACCTGCCGGGGTCAACGCATTCGCTCGGTAGCTCAGACCTGAACTCAAGAATAAGGAGTCTGTGGAAGCTCGTTTCGCCTTTACTGCGCAGTATTGGGGCCATGGCGCCGTTGTCTGCCGCGCAGTGGAAAACTCCCCCGGCCCCGTTGTCGAAGCGCAATTCGGCGAATTCAAGACCTGGACTCAAGCCAACGATTTCGCCGCAAAACTGAACGAAGGCCTGGATCTCGATCCTGTCGAAGTGCGCCGAATCGCAACCAGTTACCGCCTGCGTCCTTCAGGAAGCTCTCAAGACTCAGTGCCTCCGCAGCGACGTAGAAATCGCAAGTCGTGCGGCTCAGTTGCGGTTTGTTTTGGCGGAGATCTCTCTTGCGCTCAACTTTTGCCGTTCCGCTTCCTTGTTGTCCAGTCCTGCTGTCAGCCGCGCTCTCTTGAACGCGCAAAAAGCTCTGGATCATGCCGCTCGGATGGTGCCGCTGCAACGTACTGTTCAGCCATCGTAAGTGCTTCGCATGCAAGGGTGAAAAGGATGGCGTCTAACCGGGCGATTCGTTGACCTCGCCATCTCGCAGCCCGTCCGACCGAGGGCAAGCCCTGCAACTACAGAACCACAGATAGAGTTCCGGCCAGCCGAAATGACTTTTTTCGCCCTCTCGCATTCGGCCTGCACAATACCTCATGTCCCCGACTAGAATCTTAGCCTGCCAGGCATCTCGCTCACACAAATCGGGATACCGATTCGGCCAATCCGGGCGAGTCCTCAGCCACCTCAAGGATCACTTTAACTCCTCGTTTCTGCCTTTTGCGTGGTGAGGTAGGCCAAGTCCTGTGCAATCTTCAAATATCTACCGCAATGCAAAGCTGCCATGCCGAAGTACTGTCACCTTAGCTTGGCTCGGGCTTTGCCCCTCCCGGCCCCTGCGTTGTGGTCTTACTCGTCTGACAACTCGTCTGACCTGCTCTTGCCATCCTTTCGACTTCACTTTATTGTCTAAGGCCCGAACGTCTCTAAATAAGGAGCAAAGCATGTCCCTTGGACGCCCCCTGAGCCCTTTGATCTTCGGTCTAAGCTCCCTGCTCGTCGCGCTGGGAGCCATTCTGGGTGCCAATGCATCCCATAGAGACTCCCCCTTCGCGCAATCCTCCCCTGCGCCTGCAAGCGCGCCAACTCAGGTCCCGCAGGCGCCCGCGGTCTCGCCTCTCGGCGCTCGCAACGATCTCCCCAACCCCTATCTCGCGGGAGTGAGCTGGGGCCAGTTCCCTGGCGGCAGAAAATGGGGCTCCACTGCCGGCATTGCCGTCGGTCTCGATGGAAAGATCTGGGCCATTGATCGCTGCGGCTCTTTCGGCTCGCGCGGCACCAACTGCGCCGGCTCTCCCCTCGACCCGGTCCTCGAATTCGATCCGTCCGGCAAGCTCATCAAAAGCTTTAGCAAAGGGCTTTTCGTGAGCCCGCACAAAATCACCGTGGACCATGACGGCAATCTCTGGGTCGCCGACAACGGGCTGAAAGACGGCAAGGGGCAGCAGGTTTTGAAGTTCGATCAAAGCGGCAAAGTCCTGATGACTCTTGGCAAGGCCGGCGTATCCGGACCGGGTTTGGATACTTTCGACCAGCCCACGGAAGTTGCAGTCGCTCCTAATGGCGACATCTTCGTGGCCGACGGCCACGGCGAACGGCCCGACGCCAATGCGCGCGTTATGAAATTCGATTCCCACGGCAAGTTCCTTAAGACCTGGGGCAAAAAAGGAACCGGTATCGGGGAATTTGACTGCCCGCACACGCTGGCGTTCGATTCGCAGGGCCGCTTGTTCGTCGGCGACCGCCAGAACAACCGCATCCAGATCTTCGATCAGGAGGGCCACTTCATCGCCGAGTGGAAGCAGTTCGGCCGCCCCAGCGGAATTTACATTGATAAGAATGACGTGATCTATGTCGCCGATTCGGAGTCCCGAGAAGGCAAGCCTGGCTACGGCTACAATCCCGGCTGCCGCCGCGGCATTCGCATCGGCAGCGCGAAAGACGGTTCCGTGAACTATTTCGTGCCTGACGCCGCGCCTTACGGATCGTCGGCGGATTCCACCGGAGCCGAAGGCCTCACTGTAGATTTCGGCGGCAGCATCTATGGCGCCGAATACACCATGGACGTGAAGAAATACGCTCGGAAGTAGCCTCGCTTTCTAGATGGCGCGCGCTCATTGAAGGAGCGCACGTTCCTCGCTTGGGTCCGCACCGGCCTCGCCCTGATGGGCTTTGGTTTTGTCGTCGCGCGATTTGGACTTTTCCTGCAGCAACTCCGGCTTTTCCAAGAGGCTCCTCCGGCATCTTCACCCGGCCTCTCGTTGTGGTTTGGTACCGCCCTGATTGCGGCGGGCGTGCTTGTGAATGTGTCTTCCGCGTGGCGCCACGTTCGTTTGGTTCGCGAACTGGACCGCGGCCAACCGGAAAGTTATCGCTCGTTGACGCCCGCCGTAGGTACCGCGCTGTTCCTCGCGCTGGTCGGGCTGGCCATGGCCATCTACTTGATTTACGTTCGCGGTTCCGCACGCAACAATCCGAAAACGTGGAGGACACGTCCGTAGCAGACGCAACAAGCAAGTCCGCATCCGCGGCGAATCGAGGAATCGTCGACAAGCCGAGCAATCATTCTGTCGATCAAACCGTGGAAAAGCTCAAAAACACATTGCAATCCAGGAGCGTCACGCTCTTTGCGGTCATCGATCACAGTGGACAAGCCGAAAAAGTGGGGATGAAAATGCGCCCCACCAGGCTGCTCATCTTCGGCAGCCCCAAAGCGGGAACTCCTCTCATGCTGGCCGCTCCCAGTATCGCCATCGATCTGCCGCTGAAAATTTTGGTCTGGGAAGATGAACAGGGAAAAGTTTGGGCATCGTACAACAGCCCTGACTACCTAAAACAGCGCCACGGTCTCCCGGAGGAGCTGTTGGCAAACATCGCGGTCGTCGAAGCGTTGGCAGCTCAGGCCGGTGGGTAGTCTGGCGGTTCTTGTACATTCGCTTGCACCGATTGCCTGCGAAAGCAGCGAAATGTATATTGGCGTGCGACTCCAGAACGCAAAGCATAAGGACCGTGAATCGTTTGAGGAGGGAAAACATGGCCAAAGTTTGTGCGTTTTTGTTGGGGGGCTTGATTCTGGTGGCGCATCCGGCGACGGCGCAGGCGCCGGCAGTTGCCGATGTGTACGCGCAGATTCGCGCGGAAGAGACCAACAACTCGAAGATCATGTGGATCATTCACGAAGTGGCCGACGTGTACGGGCCGCGCGTGACCGGTTCGCCCAATTTGAAAGCGGCCGACGATTGGGCGCTGAAGACTATGGTCGCGTGGGGACTGGTGAACACGCATCTTGAGCCGTGGACCTTTCAGCCGCCGAGCGCCGCGACGCCGGTGCCCGGCTGGGAGAATATGGAATTGCTCGCCGAGGCAGAAGTGCCGTTTCACGGGCAACTGATGGTGAAGCCCTTGGCGTGGACGCCCAGCACCAAGGGTGTCGTCACTGCGAAGGTGGCTCTGCTCGATCCGCCGGGACTGGCCCCGCCTGCTGGCGGTGGCTTCAACTTCTTCGGAGGGCCCCAACCTCCACCGGAGCCGAAGTGGGCTGCGCCGCCGGTGCCTGCGACGGAGAAGGCCGGGGATGCCAAGCAGCCGACGCAGGCTGAACTCGATGCCTATTTGAATTCCGTGAAAGACAAAGTGCGCGGAGCGATTGTTTTTGTCGGCAGGCACGTAGAAGTGCCGGAAGAAATGAATCCGGCGCCCATGCGGAGAAGCGACGACGAATGGAAATCCCGCTTCGGTCCCAATGCAAAACCGTTTCGCTTTCCCGAACAGCCAAAATTGGCCGAAGGCCAACTGACACGGCAAGAAGTTTCCCGGCAAGTGGACCAATTCCTGGTGGATAACGGAGCGCTTGTCCGCGTGAATGACGGGGGCCGCGCGCACGGCATCATCATCGCCCAGGGGAACAACACGTTTGATTGGACCCGCGCGGTGCCGACACTCGTGATGCGCAACGAAGATTACGGGCGCATTTCACGCATCATGGCCGACGGCACGCCAGTAACGCTGAAGATCAACGTCCAAAACGAGGAATACCCTGAAGGAACTACCGCTTATAACGCGATTGGAGAAATTCGCGGCACGGACAAAAAGGACGAAATCGTGATGCTCGGCGGGCACTACGATTCCTGGCATGACGCCACGGGCGCAACGGACAACGGCATCGGCTCTTCGATGATGCTCGAAGCGGCGCGCCTCCTGGCGACACTGCATGTAAAGCCGCGCCGGACAATTCGCATCGCGCTTTGGAGCGGCGAGGAAGAAGGCCTGCTCGGCTCGCTCGCCTACGTGCAGCAGCATTTTGGAAGTTTTGAAAAGCAGAAGCCGGAGTACGCCAAGCTGGATGCCTACTTCAACATTGATTCGGGTACGGGCAAGCCCCGCGGCGCGGGCGTGTTTGGCCCGCCAGCCGCGGCAGACATGGTGCGCGAAGCGCTGATGCCGTTCGCGGATTGGGGCTTCATGGGAGCGACCGCGAGCGACAGCCGCAGGACTGGCGGAACCGACAGCACTTCCTTCAATAATGCGGGGCTGCCGGGCATCGGACTGGCGCAGGATGCGTTCGACTATGGATCGTTTACCCATCACACGAACCTCGACACTTATGAGCGCATCTACGAAGAGGATGTGAGAGAAGGCGCTGTCGAAATCGCGTCCGCGGTCTACGCGATCGCCATGGCTGACCAGATGGTGCCGCGATTCAAAGATTCAGAGATGCCCAAGCCTGTACCGGAACCGGGACCGGGCTCGCAAGCAACAAAAGTCCGCCACGTCCCCGCCAACCAATAGGAAGAGCCAAGCATGGACGCACTGCGTGCTCGGGGATAGGGACAAAATCAGGCACGCGAAAACGCGGCGGCCGCTTCCCTGTGAAATCGAGGTAGAGCTTGTGCTTGAGGATCCACTCCGGAAAATACCCCAGGCGCAGCAAAGGATATTTCATGGCTTTGCCGAGAAGCCGCCGGCCCAGCAGGCAGTAGTACAGCGGAATTCCGAGGTTGTACACAAGAGATGAGCGCGCTTGGAACGATGGAAGAAGCCCATGTTGTATCGCCAGCATGTAAAGGGTTGTGAGCGGGTATCCCCACTGCGCGCGTATCCGGGCCTACAAACTGGTCGAGTTTGTCCGCATGGCATACGGCGATGTAACGCGAAGGAAGCGTGGCAAGGAGCATTTGCTTCCAACCGCTGTGCAAGTGCTCCGCGTGGAAGATCGAGGCGCTCCGAGGATTCCGCAGTGCTCGCGGCGAGCACCATTCTTCGCCCGCGACTCATAATCAGTACAAACTCGTTGGACTAGTGGCGCAAAGTCTTCGCAAGCTCGCCCACGTCCTGGTTCGCAGATGAGGCGAAATGCACTCTAGATCCAAAAATCCTTAGCGAAGGGAATCCCAGGTTGGACAAAACGGCTGATTGAACTCGCCGCGGGGGACAGACGGCGGCGTCTAGAGGCTTTTAGCTCCGGCAGCCCTTGCGCAGCCTTCTCCGCCGCCGTGTCGTAAATGGCTTCGATCCGCTCCAGGTTCTCCAAGAGCTGGCGGCCCCGGCGGCAAAGGTCCTTCCTCCGAGCCCATTCCATGCCGGCATTCTTGCATTTCCGGCAGCGGTAAAGGTGCCGGCTGGCTACTTCGAAGCTGTTATCTGGATCCAGTACGATGAGTTTCTTGCGTGCCATGGCTCGCAACTTGCCAGACTGCGAACCCCGGCGCAACCTGTACTTTGGGTCAGGTTTTCGGCATAGGAGGTGACTGTTTCGATGAAATCCCACATTTTTGGCGGGTTCCATAGCGCATCGCAAAGGAAGGGTCAACCGCATTTTCTGTTAAAAAAATTTAACTTTGTCAGTGGAAGACTGACATTCCCTTGTGGAAAACGGCAGTTTTCTGGGGTTTTTACCTTAATTCCCAGGCTGTTGCCCCAGCTCTGGCGTTAGGGGACGGCCTTCTGCCGCCTGGCGGCCGGAGGGGGCTCTGGGAGCGCCCAGGCGTACAAAGCTCCTCCGCTGGCAACAAGAACATATTGCCTGCCGTCCAGCTCATAGGCGATGGGGGAGTTTCCGACATGACCGATGCGCGAATGCCAAAGCGTTACGCCGTCGCTGGTGCGCAACGCGAGAACGTTGCCAGCGGAATCTCCGGTGAAGGTTAGTCCGGAATCCGTAGTCAGAACGCCTGCGCTCGCTCCGCCGGGACCGAGGTCGTGCGACCATATGACTTTTCCTGTTTGATAGTCGATCGCTTCCAGCATTCCTTTTCCGAAAACTCCGTAATCCGCGCCTGCCCAGCCATACTCGCCGTGCTCCGGCTTGGAAAAATAGACGCCGTAACTGTCCCGCGCGCTAACAAGAAATAGTCCGGTGTGCGCATCGAAACTCGGTGAGCGATAATTCGTCGCGCCACCTTCATCGGGAGCAATCAGCCGCCCATCGCGCGCCGGATCCTTCGCGGGGTTGGGAATCGGGCGCCCGTCCTTGTCCACGCCCGCGGACCAATTCACGGCCGCAAACGTCGTGGTGAGAAGGCTCTTCCCGTTGGTGCGGTCGAGCACAAAGAAATAGCCATTGCGCGAAGCCTGCATCAACATTTTCCTCGGAGCGCCGTTAAATTTTCCGTCCACCAGAACGGGAACTTCGACTGCGTCCCAATCATGCGTGTCGTGCGGCGAGGCCTGAAATCCCCACGCCAGCTTGCCGGTGTCGGGATTGATGGCCACGATGCTGCACGTCCAAGGATTGTCGCCGGGACGATTCTGCGCGGCGAGCACGGGCGTGGGATTTCCCGTTCCCACATAAACGAGATTGAGTTGGGGATCATACGTTCCGGTGATCCACATGTTTCCGCCGGTAGCGCCGCCGCTGAAGGCGTCTTGCGACTCAGGAGGAAGCGTGCTGTAAAAGGTCCATTGCTCGTTGCCGGTTTCCGGATCAAAGGACCTCAGCATTCCCGGCAAATTGTCGAAATCGCCCGAAGTGCCAACGATCAGGTGGTCACGCACAATCAGCGGCGCCACTGTGGTCCAATAGCCTTTCTTCACGTCGGCAACCATGACGTCCCACTTCACTGTGCCGTCTCTCGCGTCGAGGCGAATCAAGTGCGCGTCGGGAGTGGTGAAGTACACGGAGTCTTTGTAAACAGCAACGCCGCGATGCCCGATGTGCAGGCCCTGGTTGGGCGGATAGCTGTAATGCCAGATGGGATTCGCCGAGCGTGCGTCAAGCGCCCAGACATGGTCTGGCGTCGTTACGTACAAGATGCCATGGAAGAGAATCGGCGTGGATTTAATCTCTGCTGGCTGCCGGGTGTCGAACGCCCAGGCAAGCGTGAGCTGATAGACGTTCGCCGGAGTAATTTGCACGAGCTTGCTGTGATGCTGGCCGGAGTAGGTGCCGTGATACATTGGCCAGCTACCGGCCGGCGGCTTCAAGAGAGTGGCGGCGTCCAGCGCACGGTCCATGGCTCGATCGCCAGCACTTTGAGCACGAGCCGTGCCCTGAAACGCGAGCAGCAAGAGCCCGCTCGCGGGAACGAGAAAGCGGCGGCGTGCAAGTTTCATCGGAGCACAATTTTCTATCACTGGAAGACGACTCTCTTTCAACGCGACTTTCCGCAACGGAAATCAGCTTTCAGCGCAACGTCTGCAAATACGCCAGAACGTTGTGCATGGTTTCTTCGGTGTACTTACCGAGCTGCTCGCTATGCGCTTCCAAGGGATTATTCACCTGGAATCTCACTTTGTTTCTGAACCACGAGCGATACCAGCCGGAGGAATCCACGAGACCAATTACAAATTCGTCGCGATACGCCAGTTTGCCCATCACGGTTTCACCCGAGGGTAAAATTACCGTGGCCGTCGCCGGAGAACTGGCAGGACCGGCTTTGCGGCCCCAGGGATAAAGCATGCGTTCCAAAAGTGCTAATCCGCGAAAACGATTTGCGACCCCACCAAGATCCCCACTCGGAGAATGACACTTTGCGCAGCCGCCGGCTCCATGGAAATACTTCTTCCCTTCTTCGGCGTTGCCGGTCCGGAGGTCTTCGGCCTGGACCGTCCGCCGGCGGCCGGCATGAGACTCCATTTTCCTTTTCTGGTCGTGAATAAATGCGACGACCGCGGCCAAATCCGCGTCCGAGAGACTGAATGGCGGCATTCCTTTGTCAATCCGCCCCAAACGCACCACCGTGCCGATTTCGGTGCCGCTGAGGTCTTTTTCCACGAGCTCGGAGCTTGTCAGGTCCGGGCCGGTTTCGCCACCCTCCGCGTCGCGGCCATGGCAGAACGCGCATTGCGTGGCGAAAAGCGATTGTCCTTTCTGCACTTGCTCCGTAGATGCTTGCCCCGCCGTTGGCGGAGGTACTGCCTGCGCTCCCTGTTGCGGCATATTCGCGGCCTGAGAAGCCGGTTGCGCCGGCTGCTGGCTGGCAAAACTCAGGCTGCAGAAGAGCGCTATTAATGAAACGCCTAGGACAAGCGAGTGCGAGTCACGCACAGCAACTCCATCACGGCTTGAAAGCAAAAGTTTCATGAAGGAATGATCAATACCCGCAAGCAAACAACGGTTTCGATGGACCCAGAGTCCCACGAAACACAGTCAATTCTAGCGGGTGAATTTAGGGAAGTCACTCGTTCAACATCCGGAATCCGACCGCAGATTGAGGGTGTTTGGAAAAGGACCACTCCACTCTTAAGGCGGTGATATGCTCGTCTCTGCGTCAGTTTAGTCAAAGGAGTTTGTATCATGCTAAATCGGAGAAGCTTCATTTGTAACGTCACGGGAGGTGCAGCCGCGCTGGCGGGTTCGTCGGTTTTTCCGCCGAGTGTTCTCGGCGCGAACGACCGCGTCCGGTTCGGGCTGATTGGCGCGGGCGGGCGCGGCATGGACATTTTCAAACATGCGCTCCGTTCGCCGAATACGCAAGCGGTCGCGGTTGCCGACGTTTACACGCGCCGGCAGGAGGAAGCGAAGAAAGTTGCTCCCTCGATCCAGACGTTTAGCGATTTTCGCCGGCTGCTCGACGACAAATCCATTGACGCGGTGCTGATTGCCACTCCGCAGCACCAACACGCTCTGAATTTCGTTCCCGCCATTCAAGCAGGCAAGGACGTCTACCAGGAAAAAACCATGGCGTTTAATCCCGACCACGCGCGACGCATGCGGCGGGCGGTGGAAGGTTCGAATCGCGTGGTGCAGGTGGGTGTGCAATCCACGAGCGGAAAGGCCTTCGAGCGAGCGCGCGAACTCGCGACGCCTGAAGGCATGGGAACCATCACGGCCATTCACACGCACCATTACCGGAACAGGCCTTACGGAGGATGGAAGAGAGCCATTCCTTCGGACTGCAATCTCGATCATGTGGCTTGGAAGGAGTTTGAAGGTGAGGCGGCGCCGCATGAATTTGATCCGCAACGCTTCATCAACTGGAGATTCTTCTGGGATTATTCCGGCGGAAACGTTTTCGAGAACATGGTCCACCAAGTTGCGTTCTGGCAAAAAGCGCTCGCGCTGAAGATACCGCGCCGCGTCACGATGGCGGGATACAACTATCTTTCGCCGAGAATGGAAGTTCCAGACACCATGAACGTCTCGATGGACCAGCCGGAAAACCTTTTGTTCAGCTGGAATTCTGCGTTTGGCAACAATTACTTTGGCGAAGACGGATACGACTTTGCGTTGGGAAACAAGGGGACGGTGATTCGCGTGACAAACAAAGTGACCTTCCAGCCGCAAGGCCGCTCCGCCCAGAAAACCGAAGGTCCGTCTGCGGTTGGCGGTGAACCGAATATTGTCGGCAGCG
>Ga0126383_10000461_pt1 | contig 22529 bp, 23 predicted proteins | sample PanSoiMetPlot_35_FD_96882 | JGI IMG/M metagenome (GOLD analysis project Ga0126383, IMG submission 96882) | Tropical forest soil microbial communities from Panama - MetaG Plot_35 | ecosystem: Environmental > Terrestrial > Soil > Tropical forest > Bulk soil | place: Panama | collected 2016-02-17
CGACGCTGAGGCTGACGGTCGATACCAGCTTGTCCGACTTCGGAAGCGATCCGGGGATCAAGCCGCCGACCGAGTTTTTGCCCGATGCCGACAAGCCGGCCGGGATCGCCTCCGCCCTGGACCGATTCGGCATACCGCGCGGCGGGCCTGGGAAGGACGCCGGCGTGGAGCCCGAGGCAGGAGAGGAAGAGCCTTGATCGCCCCCGGCCGGTGAGCGATGCGAAAAGATTGACCGCGGAGCACCAGCTCCTACAATGGCGCAGAGTCGCGGCCTGGCCGCGTCCGACATGAACAGCTGATCAGGTTTTGGGGAACGAGAGATGGAACGCAAGCTCGGAACGACGGCTACGATTGCGCCCGAAGAGGTGAAAGCCTCGCTCTCGAAGGAAAGGGGGCTCACCGCAGAGGAGGAGAAGCTGCTGCGGATGAGCAACGCCGTCAGCGTCGATCCGGATGCGCCCCTGGCGAAGGCCACCGCCGGCGAGCTCGCCGACGAGTTGTTGCTGATGGAAATGGATCTCTTTCGCGCGCATCGGCCAATGGTGTCCGGCCGGCGGGGGCGTCCCTCAACGACCTCGGCCGCTGCGCCGGCGGACGCGCGCGCGAAGTCGAAGATCATCCGAGCGCTGCGCAGGAAACGCTAGGCGATCTGTTTCGTTTCCTTCGAGGTACGGACCGCCGAGCTAGAAGTGAAGTGTCAGCGCGAAGAGTCGGCCGTTGTTTCCACCGAGCTCGTGCCGGTAGGCGAAATCGATGCCCCCGCCCTTCCCGGCGTATCCAAGCCCGCCGCTGATGTAATCGGTCCCGATGATGTTGTCGTGCGCGTAGCCGGCGCGCAGCGGGAACGCACCGCTCACGATATATTCGAGCCCGGTGTGATAGGCAAAACGGGTCGATGGCCCGGTGAAATCGGCCCGCCCGTCCACCGCGACCGTGATCGCCCCGGTGGCGTAGGCCAGACCGAGCGCATAGTAGCGGCTCAAGTCTTGGTTGTGGATGTCCACCAGATTCTGACCCGTAATCGTGGCGATCAAACCCTCGCTCAGGCGAACCAGCAATCCCGCATCGACGGTGACCGCATTGGCCGAGACCGCGCCGTTCTCCACCAGGTATTTCACCGCGCCGCCGATGAACACGTTTTCCGAGATGCCAGCGGCGAACGCCAACGTCGCTAGGTGCACCGAGCGCTGCTGATCTGCGCGTCCGAGCGACACAAAGTGATAGCTCACCCCGGCCGCCAAATCGGTCGTCTGGCTGTCGATGATCGCCGCGCTGGCGTAGCCGAATTTGGTCTGAGAATCGAACGCGCCGGAAAGCTCGAGCTCGTACCGGCGCCGCAAGGCGAGCGCAGCGGGGCTTCCGGTAATTGCCTCGCCCCCGAGGGCAACGGCCCGGTAGGCTCCGCCCATCGCGTAGTTTCGGGCGCGCATCAAGTCGCTCAGGTTGGGTTCCCCCTGGGCGAAGGCGAGCGCGGGGCAGAGGACGAGCTGAACTAAGAAGACTCTTCGCATGGAAGCATCCTAGCTGGCTTGAAGGCGGGAGAGGGGGGCACTACATTGGCTGCCTCGATGGCGGAGCCTCGCCTGATCCGCAAATGCGTCGTTCCGGCCGCGGGCCTGGGCACGCGCTTTCTTCCGGCGACCAAGGCCATCCCCAAGGAAATGTTGCCCATCGTCGATACGCCGACTCTGCAGTACATCGTGCAAGAGGCCGCCTCCGCCGGCATCGAAGACGTCATCCTGATCAACGGACGCGGCAAGTCGAGCATCGAAGACCACTTCGATCTCGCGCTGGAGCTGGAGTCAATTCTCAAGGCGCGCGGAAAGCAAGAGGAGTGGAAAAAGCTCCGCGACATTTCAAGCTTGGCGAACATCGTGAGCGTACGCCAGAAAGAGCCGCTCGGACTAGGCCATGCGGTTCTTTGCGCAAAAAACCTGATCGGCGGCGAACCGTTCGGTGTCATTCTGGGGGACGATGTGATCGACGCCGTGAAGCCCGCCATCCGCCAGCTCGCCGAGGCTTTCCAACGCCACCGAAAAGGGGTGATCGCCCTGATGGAGGTGCCGGCGAGCGAGGCTCACCTGTACGGGATCGCGGCAGGGGAGGCGATCGACGAGCGAACGGTGCGCATCACTCGGCTGGTTGAGAAGCCAAGGGCCGGGACCGCACCATCGAATCTGGCCGTTATCGGTCGCTACGTTCTTCCGGCGCGCGTCTTTGAAATCCTCGAGAAGCAGGGGCCGGGCGTCGGCGGTGAAATCCAGCTTACCGACGCGCTGGCGGTGCTGTGCGAAACGGAGGGGTTGATCGGCTACAAGTTCGAAGGGCGCCGCTACGACGCGGGCGACAAGCTCGGTTACCTGAAAGCAAACGTCGCCTACGCGCTCAAGCGCAAAGACCTCCGGGCGCCGCTGCTTGGTTGGCTTACGGATCTGCTGCACCAGGTAGGCGGTACGTGACCCAGCGACTTCGTTTTCTCTTCCTGGCGGCTGTTCTCACCGGCGGGAGTGCGAGCGCGTACGTCCTGCCGGCCTGGTCGATCCTCCGGCGCATGAGCGAGGCCCGCGACGAGCTTCAGATTTCCAACTTCAGGCTCGACGGCACCCTGACGCTTTCCAGCTGGAGCGGGCGCGGCGTTGGCACGGCCCTCGTAGGGAGCGGCCGCTCTGAGCTTCAAGCCGATGCCCTGCTGCTGATGAAGCTGCCGGGCCGCTGTCGCCTCGAGGCGAGCACGCTCGAGGGCGGGCGATCGATTGCCATCTGGTCTCACGGCAAGGAACGCACTGAGGGACCGCGCGTGGACGAGCTCGTCGCGGTTCTCGGCCAACTTTGCCCCTTGCTGGCGGTCCGGTCGAGCTCCGACGCCGAAACGCGCGCCGCGATCGACCGCCACTTGCGCGCGATGAAGATCGACGCTCGGACCACCAGCTTGGCACGCCTCGGCAACCAGATCGTCTACGTGCTCGGCAGCACCGCGCCGGGGCAGTCCCAGTTTTGGATCTACAAGGACTTCTTTTTGCCGGCGAGCGTCCGTTGGGTGGATCAGGAGAAAGCCTGGGACATTCGTTTTTTGGACTACGGCTCGCCGATCAGCGGCGAATCCTTTCCCCGCATCATCGAGCTGTACCGCGACGGCGAGCTGTTGCTGCGGTTCTCAGGACTGAAATCCGATTTCAAATCGGTCCTCTCCGATAAACTGTTCTGAGCGCGTCGGGCGTCCCCAGTAATGTGGAGACGGTGAGCACCTCCCTTGCTTCGTTCGCGGTTGGTCGCCCTGTGCATGGCGCGTTCACCTACTCGGTCCCGGAGGCGCTTGCCGCTCGACTCGTTCCCGGGCAGCGCGTGCTGGTGCCCTTCGGCAGGACCACGGCGCTTGCGTTTTATCTTGGGCCTGCCAGCTCGCCGCCCAGGGTCGGCAAGCTAAGGCAGGTGGAGCGGGAGCTCGAGGCCGAGCCGGCGCTGCCGGCGGACGTGATGGCGCTGCTGCGCTTTGCCTCTGAGCACTATCGATATCCCCTCGGTGAGACGATCCGAATGGCGCTGCCGCCGGGACTCGCCGATCCGATCGAGCAGCGGATCGACGCGCCGGACCGCGAGCAATTTGCCCAGGCAATGCCCGGCGCCGAATCCGCGGCGCTCGAACGGGCACCGGCCCAAGCCGCCGCCTTGGCCTACCTGCTTGCGGTGGGAGGCCGGGCTGCCCTGGCCGAGATCGCCCATGCCATTCCCGGCTCGCGCGAGTCGCTGCGCAGGCTGGCGCAGCGCGGCCTGGTTCGGATCGAAGCCGAGGCCGTGGAGCCCTCCGATCGCGGCGGCTGGGGGCAGCCGCGGCCTGCGCAGCTCACGGCAGAACAGCAGGTGGCGGTGGAACGGATTGTCGAGGCGGGGCGAATTGGAGGCTTTCGTCCGTTCTTGCTCCATGGCGTCACCGGAAGCGGTAAGACGGAGGTCTACCTCCGCTCCGCTGAAGCGGTGTTGTCCGGCGGTCGAGGCGCCCTGGTCTTGGTTCCGGAGATCGCGTTGACGCCGCAGCTCGTAGGTCGGTTTCGGAGTCGGTTTGGCCCCGAGGTGGCGGTTCTTCATTCCGGGCTCAGGGAGCGCGAGCGCCTCCGGCAATGGCAAGCGCTGCGCTCCGGCAAGGCGCGCATCGCAGTCGGAGTCCGCTCGGCGATTTTCGCGCCGGTGCGCGACCTTTCTTTGATCGTCGTCGACGAAGAGCACGATCCTTCGTTCAAGCAGGAGGAGAAGCTGCGGTACAACGCTCGCGATCTTGCGCTCGTTCGGGCCAGCCAGCTCGGGGCGACCGCGGTGCTCGGATCGGCGACGCCGTCGCTGGAGACTTTGCAAAACGCCCGGCGGGGGAAATACGAGCTTTTGGAGCTGCGCTGTCGCGTCGATGATCGCCCTCTGCCGCAGGTGTCAATCGTGGACTTGCGCCTGGAGCGCCCTCGAACGCCGCTCACCCCTGCGGAGGAACCGCCGATGCTTTCTGCGCCGGTGATCTCCGCGATCGACGACGTACTCGGGCGTGGTCAGCAGGTGATCATGTTCCTCAACCGGCGTGGGCACAGCACGTTTCTGGTGTGCGAGGTCTGCGGCGCCTCTTTGCGATGCGACTCCTGCGACGTCTGCCTTACGCACCACTTGTCCTCGAGCCGCGTGCTTTGCCACTACTGCGGCTTTGCGGCACGCGTTCCGCAGACTTGCCGCGAATGTGGCGGCGCCCTGCTCAAGTTGGGCGCGGGAACCGAGCGGGTAGAGGCCGAGGTGGCCTCTCGATTTCGCGGCGCGCGCGTGGCGCGTCTCGACCGGGACTCCGCCACTTCACCCGAGCGCCTGACCGCGATGCTGGCTGCGTTCGCGCGACGGGAGTTGGACGTGCTCGTCGGAACGCAGATGATCGCCAAGGGGCACGACTTCCCCGGCGTAACTTTGGTCTGCGTCATCCTCGCCGACACGTCTTTGGCCATCCCGGACTTTCGGGCGGCGGAGCGGACGTTCCATCTGCTGACCCAGGTCGGCGGGCGCGCCGGTCGGGGCAGCGATCCCGGCCGCGTGATGGTGCAAACCTACAACCCCGACTCCGAGCCGGTGCGTCGGCTGCTGAGCCATGACTTCCACGGATTTGCGAGGGCGGAGCTCGAGCGGCGGCGGGCGCTGGCGTATCCTCCCTTCTCGAGGCTCGTCGCAATCCGGGTCGAAGGCGAGAATGCTCAGCGCACCGCGGCCGCCGCCCAGGAATTGGGCGCGCGCATCGCCGCTCGGCTCCCGCATGCATCCCGCGGGGTGAGGCTGCTGGGGCCGGCCCCCGCTCCAGTCAGCCGCATCAGGAACAAGACCCGTTGGCAGATCCTCCTCAAGGGACCGACATACCGAGCGCTGGCTGGACCGATGACCGCCGTCGAGGCGTACGCGCAGGTGCTCTCGGCGAGCGTCAAGGTTGCGATCGACGTGGACCCGGGGGCGTTGCTGTAGAATCCGCGGTCATGGCCCATCCCGTCTTGCTGGTGTGCGATGACGTCTCGCTGGTGGCGACGGTCCGGCGGCTGCTCGAGCGCGACGGACGCGAGTCGGTCCTGGCAACTTCAGTCGCCGATGCCCTAATTGCCTACGGGCACTACGCTCCCGAGGTGGTCGTCCTAGATCCCGCAATAGAAGGCCGGCGCGGTCGGCTGATTCTCGACGAGATCGCCAAACTTCCGCCGTCCGAGGGCGCTCGGGTGATCTTGCTCGGCGAGGAGGTCGACGGTGACCAAGCGCGCGCCGTTCCACTCCCGCTCGATGGCGATGCTTTTCTGCAGTCGCTCGCAGAGGACGGTGGGGACCGAGGCGACGGAGGAGTGGCTCCAGTCGGCACCGAGCCTGCTCAATCTGCACCCAGCTGGTGGCATCCGGTGCCCACTCCGGTGGAAGGTCCGCAAGCCACTGCGCCAATCCAGCGAGCTTCGCTCAATGCGCGCGCAAAGCGCTCCAAACGGACGGCCCTGGTTTCCCCGGAGACGAGCGTGGCACCCACGCCCGCGAGCGGTCAGCTGACATTGGAGCAACTGGCAGAGCTGGTGTTGAAGCTGTGCAATTCCAAAGACTGTGCCTGCCTCGAGCTGCAGAGCCCGGACGCGACGCGCACCCTTTGGCTCAAGGACGGCCGTTTGGTCGCCGCTGTTTCATCGTTGTACGAGGAATCGCTGCTCGGTCGCGCTCGCGCGGACGGCCTTTTGGACCGCGACCAGGAAAAGGAGCTGCGCAGTCTTGGGATGGTGTCGCCTTCCGAGCTCGCCCGAGCAATGCGCACCCGAGGCTACCTGCGCGAGATCGAGCTGGTGCCGCTGATTCAAAGGAATGCGGAACACATCGCTCTTGAGGCGCTCGGCGAGGAAGTGTGCAACTACCGCCTCAGCGGCGATGACCTGAACGGCCGCGCGATCGCCGCGGCGTCGGCGACTCCCGCCGCGCAGCTCCTTCCGCGAGCCCTGGCAAGAGCGGTGTCCGAGGAATCGATCCTCGCCTCGTTCGGCGGGCTCGATGCGGTTCCAGCTCCGCGGGCGCAGGCGCTCACCCTTGGAGACCTCGGCCTCGCCGAGCCGGAGCTCAACCTGCTGGGCGCGGTCGACGGCGTGCTCACCGTCGGCGAGTTGCTCCTGAGCAGCGCCATGGCGCAGGAGCAGGCGCTCAAGACATTGAGGTTGGCCTCGATTCTCGGGGCGATCGAGATCCGGCCCGGGACGCAGCCGCTGGCAGCTCATGGGCCCGATGTGGATATTCGGAGGCTCAAATCGAAAATCGAGGAGGTTCAGGAGGCGGACTACTTCGCCGTGCTCGGGCTTTCGCGCTCGGCCGGCAGCGAGGAAGTTCGGCAAGCATTCGAGGTGCTCTCCGCAGAATTCAATCCGCTCAAGTTCGCGGGTCACATGGACCCCAGCCTGCAGTCGCAGGCCGAGCAGATCCGATCCCAGCTCGCCGAGGCCGCGCAAACGCTTCGGGACGACCGTTTGCGCGCTGCATACGCGGGAAATTTGACCGATTGACGGCTAGAATCACCGGTTGACCGGTACTCGAGGCAAGTTGCCCGAGTTGTTCCGGCGCATTAAAGAGGAAGCATGGTTCGTGAAATCGTGATCTGGCCCGACCCGGTCCTCAAGAAGAAGGCATCTCCCGTTCAACGGGTAGATGACTCGATTAAGAGCCTGGTCAATGACCTATTCGAAACGATGTACGCAGCCGACGGGGTCGGCTTGGCGGCACCGCAGGTGGGCGTGCTCAAGCAGGTGATCGTCCTGGACACCACCCCACGGCAGCCGGAGTCCAAGCCGGTGGCGATGATCAATCCGCACATCACCGCGAAGGAAGGCAGCACGCGGTACTCGGAGGGATGCCTTTCCATCCCCGGCGAGGCAGAGGAGGTCGATCGCGCGGCTAAGGTCACCGTGAAATTCTTGGACGTGTCTGGGCAAGAGCAGATTCTCGAAGCGGATGGCCTTCTCGCAGTGGCGATTCAGCACGAGACCGATCACCTCCAAGGCACGATGTTTGTGGACTACCTGTCGCCGCTTAAGCGCGAGCTGATCAAGAAGCGGATGAAGCGGTTGAAGGCCGAACGAGCCGAGGAGCGGGCTTCCGCATAGCCTTCGGCACGCCGATCTTCGGGCACAGCTTCGCCACCACGCACCGTTCGCATGCCGGCGAACGGGCGATGCACGTTCGCCGACCGTGCCAAATCAGCAGTTGATGGGCCTTGGCCCAATCGGTGGCGGGCAGAAGCTCCATCAACTCGAGCTCAACTTTGTCCGGGTCCGTCTGCTTGGTGAAGCCAAGCCTGCGGGCGAGGCGGCGGATGTGTGTATCCACCGGAAAGGCTGCGTCCCCTCCCAAGTGAATGGTGACGACGCCGGCAGTCTTTCGACCGACTCCGGGCAACGCCTCGAGTTGTGCACGCGACACGGGCACAAGCCCTCCGTGATCCTGAACCAGGGCCTGCGCCGCCGCGATGATGTTCTTTGCCTTGCTTCGGTAAAGTCCGCACGTCTTGATCATCGACTCGAGCTCGTGGGGAGAAGCTTTGGCGTAGGCTTGAGCAGTGGGGTATCGAGCGAACAGCGCGGGTGTGACCATGTTGACGCGCTTGTCGGTACACTGCGCAGAGAGAATGACGGAGATCAAAAGCTCGAGCGGGGTCCGGTAACCGAGCTCGATCTTCGCGTTCGGCATGTGTGCATCGAGCCGATTGATGACCGCCGACGCCCGGCGACGCTTTTCCTGCTTCGATTCTCTCACCACAATCGCTTATCCCACGAAACAGCGCCGAATGGGATGGAACACGGCGGCCCGAATTGATACGTCCAGATCATGCGAGTGATTGATCTGCGCTCGGATACCATCACCCGTCCCAGTGCGCCGATGAGGCGGGCGATGGCGGAAGCGGAGGTCGGCGACGATGTCTACGGCGAGGATCCGACCGTTCGCCAGCTCGAGGAGCACACTGCGGATCTTCTGGGGCTGCCGGCAGCGCTCTTCGTCCCCTCTGGAACGCAGGCGAACCAGATCGCCATTGGCGTGCACTGCCGTTCGGGGGACGAGTTGATCGCAGAGAGCGGTAGCCACTGCATCAACTTCGAAACGGGAGGGATCGCCGCGCTCTGGGGCGTGCAGTCGCAACCGATCCCATCGGATCGCGGCATACTCAGCGTCGAGCAAATCAACGCATGCATTCGGCCGGCGGGAGATCACTTTCCGCGATCGCGCCTGCTGTGCCTCGAGAACACTCACAACCAAGGCGGCGGCACGGTATGGCCCATCGATCAGTTTCGGCAGGTTGTTCACGCCGCGCGAAAGGGGCAGCTGAGCGTCCACCTGGACGGCGCGCGCCTGTTCAACGCGCAGGTGGCAACCGGAGTGCCTGCCAGCGAATACGCCGGCATCGCCGACAGCGCGTCGGTGTGCTTTTCCAAGGGACTCGGTGCACCCGTCGGCTCCGCACTGTGCGGGAGCGTCGACTTCATCCGCGAGGCGCGTCGCCTGCGCCGTCGGCTCGGCGGCGGGATGCGCCAGGGCGGAATCTTGGCGGCCGCCGCCCTTTACGCCCTCTCGAACAACATCGAGCGCCTGGCCGAAGATCATGCCAATGCTCGGCGTTTGGCGGAAGGTCTCCACGGCATTCGCGGAATCAAAGTCGATCCGGCGATGGTCGAAACGAACATGGTATTCGCCGAGCTCCCGTTCCCCGGTGACGAATCGGTAGCGCGGCTCGCATCCGTCGGCGTCCAGGTGAATGCTGAAGGGCGCACGCCTGACACTGTCCGGTTTGTATGCCACCTCGATGTCGCGCGCCCTGACGTCGACGAGGCGCTCACGCGAGTCCAGCGGGTGGTGAGCGCAACCTGATGGATCCAGCCGAACCCAGCCTTGAAGGTCTGCTCCGGCGAGCCATCCACCGCGTCAAAGCGGTTGAAGCGACCCCGGCGGTTGCCCAGATGCGCCTCCAGGAGGCCTCTGAGCGACCGGCGAGGAGTTATGAAGTGGTGCTTCCTGCTTCGCGATCAGCGGATTACCTGATCGGCACCTTGATGCCGCGCCTGGTCTATTTCCTGGAGTCCGCCGGCTTTAAGCTTCCGAGCTGCAAGGGAGTTTTCCTCTCCGTCTTCTACGGCGAAGACCTGTTTTTCATTCGAGCTGCGGATGCGATCGAAGAGCTCTCCCGCATCAGCGGGCTTTCGCCCGCTCAGATGGTCGAAAGGTTCGCAGGTTGAGCTCGCGACAGCGAAAGACAAAGCCACTAAGCTCGCAGAGTGATCAGCTGGTTTTTGGCGACGGCTGTCGGTTCTTGGCTTACGGCGGCTGAGCCGCCGGTGTCAAAGGACGGATTTGTCTCGCCGGCTGCAACCGAGTTGTGGGTCGACGCCTCTTCCGCGTCCGATGGCGACGGAACTGCCCAACGACCTTTCAAAAGCCTCGATGCGGCGCTGAGGCGCGCGAATGCGTCTGCAGCGCACATCCATCTCGCCGCCGGCCTTTACCAGGGACCTTTCATCTTTGGTCCATCCGCTCAACTCGAGGGGAGTGGAGCAGCGGTGCTTTTCGCGGAGGGCTCTGAAGTCGTGATCACCCCTCGGGGGCCGCTGCGGCTGTCGAACGTGATCGTTCAGGGCGGCAGCGTGGGAATCGAAAATGCCGCGGACGTGAGCTTGAGCGGGGTCGCCTTCAGCGGACAGCGCGGTCTCGCGGTCCACGCAACGTCAGGATCTCTGTGGGCAGAACGAACCACTTTTTCTGCATCCGTCTCGGAAGCCCGCGGCGTGAAGGTCGAGCCCAATGCCCGCGCGCTGTTCTGGAGATGTACCTTCCAAGGCCCATTCGGACGCGCGATCGAGCTGAACGCGCCCAGCCGAGTCGAGATATCCGACTGCTTCTTCGATGGTCCAGTCACCGGAGTCCATCAGGTGGCGGGCTCGGCCGCGATTCATCGAACGAAGTTTTCCGGCGGCCGCGGTCCGGCGATCTACTCGGCGCGAGGAACACTGGAACTGGTCGATGTCGATGTTCATGGCCACGAGTACGCGCTTCAAGGCGGTGCAAATGCGGCGATTCGCGTGCTTCGCTTCTCGTCGGTTCGCGCCGAACGAGCCGCGATTGCGATGACGCGCGCGACGGCGCAGCTGGAGGAAATCACCGTCGTCGACAGCGGAAGCTTCGGAGCGGTTCAGCTCATCGCTTCGACGGTTGGCCTGCGGCGCTTCCGACTGGCGCACCCCGAAGCTTACGGCTTGTTCGCGCGCCAGAGCCGAGTTTCGGTCGACGACGGCGCAATCACCGACGTCGCGGACAACGGCGGCAGCGCCGGCGACGGAATCCATGCCCGCGGCACCCAAGGCTACATCCAATCGGTGTCCGTGCTGCGCAGCGCGGGGGCGGGGCTGATTGCAGCCGAGGAAAGCTCGCTGGAGCTTCGCGACTTCGCGGTTGACGGATGCCATTGGGGCGGCGTGATTGCGGAGAGCCTGGCCCGAGTCACCGGAAGCTCATGGACGATCCGAAGATGCGAGGCTCCAGCCATCGCCGTTCCTGACGTGGCTCAAGTCGACGTCGACGTGCTTCGCTCGGAGGGCAACGCGCAGGGCGCCGCCTGGGCGGAATGCGACCGGGGCGGAAAGCTTCGAGTATCGCGTCCGCACGGAGGTGCGATCGATGCGAAGTTGAGCAGCTGCGTCGAATGGCGGCAGTGACTTCATCCAGGTTCGCTCTGCCCGCATGAAGTCGCGCGCGCGGCGAGCCAATCGCCGATAAACGGGAAGACTTCCTCGGGAGCGCGCTCGCCAAAAATGAGGTCCCCGTGGCCGTACTGCTCGGTGTCCCCGTGCTCTCGCCCGAAGATCCGAAGTGTCTTGTCGGAAGCCTGGGATAACTCCGACGCCCATTGCACGGCGATCGGGGGTGCAAGTCGATCGCAGCTGCCGGCGATCATCAGCATCGGCAGCGTGAGCTGCTTGATGCCCTCGCGGTAGTCGACGGTCCGATCGACGGACCGAAAGGCGTTGTGCTCGATCCACTCATCGAACTGAAGGAGCACGCGTCGTCCGACGGACGTAATCAATTGCGCGTACAACTTTCTTTGCACCGCGGCGGGGATATGCCGCGGGTAAGCGATCGCGTCGGACAACGGCAGCACGATGTGTCCGAGGAAGGGGGCCAAGGCTTCGCTGATCCACTCGTCGCGCAAGCGATAGGGCCAAGCGGCAACCAGCCCCACGCGGACCGCTCGCTTGAGCAGCCGATCGTAATTGAAGAAAACCGGAGCGCCGATGGCGACCAGGCCACGCAACAGCGAGGCGCGCTCGCCTTGCGCCACCGCCAGGCCAATCAGGCCGCCCAGGGAATGTCCCACCCAGAAGGCCTGCTTCGCCCCGGTCTTCGCGAGCGCAATATCTAGAAGCGCCGGCGCGTCCAGCCGGATGTGGTCGTCCACGGTGTACGTCGCCGAGCAGCAACGCTTCGGGGAGCAGCGCGACGCAGCCGTTCCCCGGCAGTCGATCGAGAAGCAGTCGAATCCTCGCGCTGCCAGCGCATGGGCAAGCGAGAACGGCGGTTCGAAGTCGAAATTGAAGTGATTGGCGGCGAGGCCATGGCACAGCAGCACCGGCTCGCTGAATCGGCGGCGTGCCGCAGCGCGGTAGTGGACGCCAAGCTCCCAGCCGTCCAGGCAGGTTGCCTTGAGCAGCGCCGGTGGTTCGCCCCGGACCCGGTAGTGCCGCCGAACGAAAAGTACCCAGAGGGCCAACAGAGCCGCCGCGCCAGCGAAAATTCCCAGCAAGGCTCCGGCGTTGGCCCAGCCCTTCATTCAGATCCTCGCGCGCAACAAAAGCTTGTTATGGTGAGTTTTCGGAGCCGGCGAAAGAGCGATGAAGCTACGCAAGCTGATGTTCGTCCTTCCCAACCTGTTCACGCTGAGCTCGATCTTCTGCGGTTTCTACGCGATCACGCTGTGCGCGGGCGAGGCCTCTCCATCCCAGCTCTACCAGGCCGCGCTCGCCATTTTCTTCGCCATCTTCTTCGATGGATTCGATGGCCGCGTCGCCCGACTGACCAAAACACAGACGCAATTTGGAATCGAGTTGGACAGCCTTGCCGACGTCATCTCCTTCGGGGTAGCGCCGGCGATGCTCGCGTACAAGTGGGCGCTCGCTCCACTCGGCTTCATCGGATTGTTTATCGCTTTTGCGTTCGCCTCGTGCGCCGCCCTCCGACTTGCTCGATTCAACGTGCTCGCGCAGCGCGCGACCGGCAGGGGCGCGTCCCGTTTCTTCGTAGGCCTGCCGACCCCGCTTGCGGCAGGAACCATCGTTTCGATGGTGGTGGCGCACCACGGCGCCAAGGGAGGCGCGCTGGGAAGTAAAGCCCACGTTCCCATCGCAGTGGTCGTTGCCGTTCTTTCGCTGCTGATGGTCTCCACCGTTCGATACCGCACATTGAAGGACGTCAAAGTCTCGCCGAAATCCGCGGCGATTTTCACGCTCATCTGCATTGGGGGAGTCGTCGTCGCCACGCAGTTCCATCCCGCTTATGTGCTCGCTGCCTACTTCGCCACTTATCTTGCGCTGGGGTTGATCGAATCGGGCGTTCTTTTGCGCAATCACCTGGTGTCGAGAAAGATCGCTGCCTCCACACCTTCGACCTCCGGCGCGGTTCTCTCGGACGACGAAGAAGATGTCGACGAGGCGGGGGATGTCGACGAAGAGGACTTTCTCTAGCGACGGCGCCGCAGCGTGCGGGCTTCCCCGGTTCCCGCTAGTATCCGGCGATCGTGAGAATTGAAGTCCTCTGCACCGGAGACGAGCTCCTCAGCGGGCTGACTACCGATACCAACAGCCCCTATTTCATGGGCAAGTTGTACGACATGGGCGAGAAGGTGGCTCGCTCACAAACCGTGGGCGACGTTCGCGAGCACATCATCGAGGCTCTCACCTCGGTGCGCACCCGAGCGGACGCGGTGCTGGTTTCGGGCGGGCTGGGGCCGACCGCGGACGACCTCACCGCGGAGTGCGCCGCCGAAGCTGCGGGGGTTCGGCTGATCGAAAACGCGGAGGTGTTGGCGGAGCTCAAGGCGCGATTCGCGAAGCGGAACTTTGTATTCACGCCCAACAATGCAAAGCAGGCGCTGGTTCCCGAAGGCGCGGAGCTGGTTCGAAACCCCGTGGGAACGGCGCCGATGTTCATCCAGCGGATCGAAGGCTGCACGCTCTTCTTCGTGCCGGGCGTCCCGCGCGAGTACAAAGCACTGGTGGACAGGGAGGTGCTGCCGAGGATCGCCAAGATGCTCGAGCGCGATCGGGCCCGCGTGTTTCGCGCCGCGCGCTTGCTCAAGACGATCGGCTTGGCGGAGTCGCATCTCGATGCCCGAGTCGCCCCGCTCGCCAAGATTCACAACCAGGTGATCTTCGGATTTCGAACCCACGCTCCGGAGAATCACCTCAAGCTGCTCGCCGAAGGCCGCAGCCAGCAGGAGGCCGATGAAGCGCTGGCCGCCGCGGAACGAGACTGCCGCGAGCTGCTCGCTCCCTACGTCTTCGGCGCGGACCAAGACTCGTTCGCCGCGGTGGTCGGGTCGCTTCTTCGCGAGCGGAATGCAACCGTGGGCATCGCAGAGAGCTGTACCGGAGGCATGACCGCAGAGCTTCTGAGCGCGCCGGCGGGCGCCAGCAACTACTTCATCGGTTCTGCGGTGGTCTACGCGAACGCGATGAAGGAGCGATGGGCCGGCGTGCGCCGAGAAAGCTTGGAGACCTACGGCGCTGTTTCCAAGGAGGTCGCGATTGAATTGGCCGAGGGTGCTCGGCGGGAGTGTTCCGCGACCTATGGCCTGGGAATCACCGGAATCGCCGGCCCGTCCGGGGGAACGCCGGAGAAGCCAATCGGCACCGTCTGCTTCGCCTTGGCCACCCCGCAGGGGACGCAGTCGCACCATCAAGCGCTGCTTGGAGATCGCGAGCGCATTCGGCTGTTCGCCGCCGCACATGCGCTGGACATGCTGCGCCGCCACCTGCTCGGCGTGGATTTCAAGTCGTGAGTCCATCGAGCCAGCAACCGAATCGATCGACATCGGTCGCCGGCGGACCTTCAGAGTCGGCGGTGTTGTCCGCGCGGCTGCGGGACTGGGCGGTCTCGCGGCGGATCGAGCTTTTGCTCTTCGTCGCCTGCTTCGCGCTGTTCGCCGCCTTCAGCTCGCAGCGGTTCCTTCGCCAGAGCGCCGCGCCCCACTTCGTCTATCAGGCCAAAGCGTGGCTGGAGGGACGATTGGACCTCGATCCACAAGTGCTGCCGAACCTCGAGGACTGGGCTTGCGTCCGCGAGGTCGCCGGCCGGAAGGTTCGCTGCCAAGGCTCTCCTCTGCCCACCGACCGATGGTACGTGAGCTTCCCAGCCTTTCCCGCTCTCGCGATGCTTCCTTTCGTCGCGCTGCACGGATATCAGTTCAACGACACCTCGTTCACCGTGGCGATTGGAGCGCTGGCGATCGCTCTGTTCTACGCGCTGCTTCGATTGCTCGCGGAACGGCGCGAGAGCGACCGCGATCAGGGCGAGAATGCGCGGATCGCCCTCGTGTTGGCGTTCGGGACCGTCTTCTTCTACTGCACGATTCGGGGCGAGGTCTGGTTCACGGCGGAGGTGATGGGCGTCGCGCTCACCTGCCTCTATGCCCACCACGCGCTGGGTGCTCGGCGCCCCTTCCTCGCCGGTCTTTTTTACTCGATGGCGGTGCTGACCCGAACCCCGCTGGCTTTTGCAGCCGTCTTTTTTCTCCTCGAGTGTCTCTGCCCCGGGCCGGAAGATCGCTGGCGCCAGCTTCTCGGGCTTGCGCGAGACCTCAAGACGCCGGTGCGCAAGCTCGCGCTGTTCGCTGCCGGGGCCGCTCCGCTCGCAATTGCGGCGGCGATCTACAACCAGCTGCGATTCGGCGAGCTCGGCGAGTTCGGCCATCGATTCCTCTACAACAACCGCGTCAACGTCGACATCGACCAGTACGGCCTCTTCAACATCCGCTACCTGGCGCGAAACCTGGATGCCGCGTTTCTCAAGCTGCCGCAGCTGAGCCTGCATCCGCTGCGTTTGACCTACGATCCGCACGGCCTGACGTTGCTGCTCACCTTCCCGCTGCTTGTCTTCCTTCTCATTCCCAAGAAGCAGCCGAGGCTGCACTGGCCGCTGTGGCTGACCGTCGCCGCTTGCGCGCTGCCGGGCTTGTTCTATCAGAACACCGGCTACATCCAGTTCGGGTTTCGCTTCAGCCTCGACTACACGCCTTACCTGCTGCTTCTGTTTGCGGTCGGCGGTTGGTCGCTTCGCAATCGTTGGGCGGCTGCCGCGGCACTGCTCGGGGTGCTGGTCAATTTCTGGGGTGCGGTCGCCTTCCGGGGCTACACCGAAATCGTTCGCAATTGGTGACCGCTGCCGCCGCTCACCGCCGGCACGATGGAAATCTCCTCTCCCTCCCGGATCGGCGTATCCAGGCCGCCGGTGTAGCGGACGCTCTCGGTGCCGACGAAGATGTTCACATGCGGGCGGACCTCGCCGGTCTCGGTGAGCACCCGGTCGCGCACCCCGGGGTATTTTTTCGCCAGGGAATCGAGCGCGTCGCGCAACAACCGGAACTGGGCATCCAGCGCAACCTGTTTCTGCCCCTCGGTGAAGGTGCGCAGGTATCCTGGAATGCGAAACACGACCGACATCACGCCCTCGCGCGCGCGGGTGACCGCGTCCCGACCCGCGGTTTCTTCGCCCGCTTCTTCGGAGCCTTGACGTTGCCGCCCTCGGCGTCGCCCGCGATCCCCGTCTTCACGCAGACCACGGGAGGTAGGGTGTCCGCGATCAGCTGCCAGGAACCGCCTTCGTTCCGAGATCCATACAGCTTCCCACTGCGGGTGCCGAAGTAGATTCCGGCGGGCTGGAGCGAATCCGCGGCCATTCCGTCGCGCAGCACCGCCTCGAACGCATTCTTCTGCGGAAGCCCGCGGGTAAGCGGCTCCCATGCGCCACCCGCATTTCGAGTGCGGTAGACGCGCAGCTTGGCCTCCGGGACGCACCGGAATTCGTCCGACTCGAGGGGCAGCGCGTACACGGTATCCGGATCGTGAGGGTGGATGGCTATTGCAAAGCCGAAGTCGGATGGAACGCCTCGGGCGATGTCGCTCCAGGAATCGCCGCCGTCGTCGCTTCGGTACAGACCGAAGTGGTTTTGCAGAAAGAGTCGCTTTGGGCGCGTCGGGTGGCGCACGATCTTGTGCACGCACTGACCGAACTCCGGGTACTTTTCCGGCAAGAACTCGGCGCGAATTCCCTGATTGCGCGGTTGCCACGAGCGGCCACCATCTTCAGTGCGGTAAACGCCTCCGGTGGAAATTGCGACGAGCATCCGGCGGGAATCAGAAGGGTCGGGCACGATGGTATGCAGGCACAGTCCACCTCCCCCTGGCTCCCAGCGGCCGCGATGCGGGTGATCGAAAAGGCCGCGGACCAGCGACCACGTCTCGCCGCCGTCGTTCGATTCGAACAGGGCAGCAGGCTCAACGCCGCAGTAAAGCGTGTCTGGTCGATCGGATGGAGCGAGCGCGATCTGCCAGATCTGCTTGAGCGCTACTCCAGCGTCGCTGGGAAATTTCACATTCGCCTCTTGCGGCTGGGTCCAGGTGCGTCCGAAGTCGTCGCTCGAGCGCAGCACCGCTCCGAAGTGCATGCTCTGCACCGCCGCCCAAAGGCGCCGCCGCCCGTGGCGCGAGTCGAACGCAAGCGCGTAGACCGCATGCCCCGGAAAATGCGGGCCGGACATCTGCCAGCGAGAGCGCCCAGCCTTCGAAGTCAACAGAAACGCTCCCTTCGTCGTCCCCACGAGCACTAGAACATTTCCGTCCTCGACACCCAGCGGTGGAGCAAACTGCATGGATTACCTCCGGCTCTGTTGAATGCGCCTTCGTAATCGCGGCCGCTTTAACCTTCAAGCCAACTCCGATTTGCGCCGCGATGGAGGTTGGCTTGACGACTGCTCGCCCGCGCTACACGTTCATCGGGTGCAACCGCCCCAGAAGCATCACCATACGCGCGAAGACAGCGGCATTCGGCTCGATGCCCAAGGTCGCTGGTGGCACGACGGCGAGTTGATCGAGCATCCCCGGATTATCGAGGCCTTCAACCGCGGAATCTCTCCGGCCGAGGACGGGAAGTTTCGGCTGCAGTTTGGCAATGACTGGTGCTTTGTCGATGTCGAGGGCGCTGCTTATCGCGTGCTGGTCATCGATTTGGCCCCAGAAGATCGGCTGTCGATGCGCTTGAGCGACCGCACGGCCGAGCTTCTTGACCCTAGCACCTTGCGGCTCGACCCGGATGGGGTGCTTACCTGCCGAGTCAAGCGCGATGCGGCGACGGCAAAGTTTTCGCGCGAGGCGCAGTTTGCTCTCGGCAGCTTGCTGGAAGAGGTCGAAGGCCGCCTGGTGCTAAAGGTCAACGCGAGGAGCTCGCCGGTGCCGTTGGATTTGAAATGAGCTCGTGCTCGCGCTTCGGGCGAGCCTTGGAGTGGCTCGGGCGCTGCAATCCACTCTTCGACGAGGCGATATCCGCTGTGTCGGCCGCGGCGCCCCGGTGCGTTTTGCCCCGACTCTTCGGCGGCGTGTTCTGGATGGCATAGGTGCTCGTCGGCAGTGGGGGAGCAGTAGAGGGCGGTGCCAACAGCGTCGTACCTTTGGCGTTGGGTTTGTCTTCGGAGAACTTTTCTGCGCGCACGATTTCCTCGATGCGTCGACTCTCGTCCTGTTGCCACGCGTTTCGCTGTGCGCATCCCGGCTCAGCGCCGAGCAGCGCTGCGATTGCGACCGGCGCCCCCAGGCACGCCCTGCCAATCGTCACGCAGCAGCCTCTTCCGGCGCGAGCTGCACCTTCTCGGGCGGCTTGCCCGCGGCGAGCGCTTGAGCTGCGAGCTCTTCCATCACCGGCGGCCGCTCTCGCAGCCACTCGACAGCGCGCTCCCGGCCCTGGCCGATCCGCTCGCCTCGAAGGCTGAAGTGGCTGCCCGACTTCTCAACCAGGCCTAAGTGAACGGCCAGGTCGAGTACCTCGCCAGCGCGGCTGATCCCGGTCCCGTAGAGAATGTCGAACTCGGCTTCTTGAAATGGAGGCGCGAGCTTGTTCTTCACCACTTTTACCTTCGCGCGCGTGCCGATCACCGTTTCGCCATCCTTGATGTTTCCCGCGCGCCGGATCTCCAATCGCGCCGACGAGTAGAACTTGAGTGCATTTCCGCCGGTCGTCGTTTCCGGATTTCCGAAAACCACGCCGATCTTCATTCGAATCTGGTTGATGAAGATGATGCAGGTCCCGGAACGACTCACCGCACCGGTGAGCTTCCGCAAGGCCTGGCTCATCAGTCTCGCCTGAACTCCCATGTGCGCATCGCCCATCTCGCCTTCGATCTCGGAACGGGGCACCAGCGCCGCAACCGAGTCGACCACGATCAGATCGACCGCTCCTGAACGGACCAGCTGCTCGGTAATCTCCAGTGCCTGCTCGCCCGTATCCGGTTGTGAGACCAGCAGCTCTTCGATTCTCACGCCCAGTCTTCGGGCGTAGCTGACATCGAGCGCGTGCTCGGCATCGACGAACGCGGCAACCCCACCCTGGGCCTGCACCTGGGCGATTGCGTGCAGGGCCAGCGTCGTCTTGCCCGAGGACTCATTCCCGAATACTTCCACCACGCGCCCGCGGGGATATCCGCCAATGCCGAATGCGCGATCCAAGCCCACCGAGCCGGTGGGAATGACCGCCACCTTTTGCTCCGCGGCGTCGCCGCCCAGCTGCATCACCGCGCCCTTGCCGAACTGCTTCTCGATCGCCGCCACCGCCGCCGCCACCGCCTTCAGTTTCTCCGTCAGCCTGCCCATCTCACCCTGCCTTTCGTGTGAAGTGCCTCGAAGCGCCGGCCCACCCTGCGCGCTCCCGCTGCGAGAGCAATCGCCGTGCCGCATCGCTCCGTCCCCGCTGGCCTCGGCAGGATCCGGTCTCGAAATCGGCGCGCTCATCCCGCGCGCCGGACCAGACCGGAAAACTAGGAGGCGTCTTCGCGCTCTGCAGTCGACGCTCGTTGTGCAGCCTGCAGCAGCTTCTCGAAGTACGCGTCTCGGCGTCTCGCCGCGCTCATTCCCGCGAGCCAGCTCTTTCGGTCGATCATGCGGCAATCGATTGCCAGCGCCATATCGTCGTCCTCGATGCAATCGTGCTCTTCGAGGTCGGCGCGCGTCCTCGCCAGCTTGAGGATGCGATCGTGCGCCCGTGCGGAAAGCCCGTGCTGCTTGACCGCCATCTCGAGCATCTTCTCCGACTTGGGGCTCATCGCGCAGTGTTGGCGCATCAACGCCGGCGTCATCTGGGCGTTGCAGTAGATGCCGCTGTCGGCGCGGAACCTGTGCCGCTGCCGCTCTCGGGCCGCTTCGACGCGCCGGCGATAATGCGCCGACGGGAGCTCATCTTCGTGGAGCGAAGCGATCTTTCGATATCCGAGCGGCTTGGTCTGCAGCGAGATGTCGATCCGGTCGAGCAGGGGTCCGCTCACCCTGGCGTGGTAATCGGCGACCCGGAACTCCGCGCAGGTGCAGATTCGACCGTACACGTTGAAGTAGCCGCACGGGCAGGGATTCATCGCAGCGACGAGCATCACGCGGCAGGGATAGGTCACATTCTGGTTGGCCCTGGCGAGATGAATCACCCCTTCTTCCAGAGGCTGGCGCAAAACCTCGAGCACGTGCTTTCGAAATTCAGGCAGCTCATCGAGGAACAGCACTCCATGATGCGCCATCGACAGCTCGCCCGGGCGGGTGTTGGGTCCCCCGCCAACCAGGCCCGCGTCGGAAATGGTGTGATGCGGCGACCGAAACGGTCGCTCGCGCATCAGCGGTTGGCCTTCGTGCAACAGCCCGAGCACGGAGTGGATCTTGGTGACCTCCAGCGCCTCTTGGAAAGTCATCTGGGGCAGAATGCTCGACAGGCGGCGCGCGAGCATCGTCTTTCCGGACCCCGGCGGGCCGCACATTAAAACGTTGTGGCCGCCGGCCGCGGCCAGCTCGAGAGCGTTCTTGATCTCGCTCTGTCCTCGGACCTCGGACATATCGAGCTGCCCGGCGCCGTCCTCAACTCGTCTCGATGGATGAGCCGGATCGTATCGGGGCAGCGGCGCCAGTCCGGTGAGATGATCGACCGCAGCTCGCAGATGGTCGACCGGGATCACCTCGATCCGGTTCACCAAGGCGGCTTCGGGTGCATTCGCCGCGGGCACCATCAGGCCCCGAAAACCTCCATCGCGCGCGGCGACGGCCAGCGGCAGGACGCCCCGGATTGGCTTGATCGCGCCATCCAGCGAAAGCTCGCCGCCGAACAGGTGGTTGCCTAGAGACCGTTCGCTCATCAGTCCAGCCGCCGCCAGCACGCCGAGCGCAATCGGCAGCTCGAACGCGGCCCCCTCCTTGCGGATGTCCGCCGGGGCGAGGTTGACGGTGATCCGCTTCTGCGGCAGCTCGAAGCCGGAGTTCTTCAGGGCGGAGATGACCCGAACCTTGCTTTCCTTGACTGCTCCTTCGGGGAGGCCGACGAGGTTGAAGTAGGGCAGGCCGAGGGCCATATCGACTTCGACCTCCACCACGACCGCATCGACACCCATCAACGCGCCGGACCTGACCGTCGCCAGCATCCCTCCGCCTTTGCTCTGTTTCGGCAAAGCAAAGCAACGCCCGTACCGCATCCTGAGCCGTTGGTCGTTGCAGTGTCAGCCGGCCGGGGACTGGGCTTGGCGCGAGCAGTTCGCGAGACGGCCGTCCACGTCCGTGGCAGGGTTGGACGAGCTGGATCGACTCGACGGCACTCCCGCGAGGGGAGCAAAATGCAGCGTCAGCGGCCGCCTGGCGCCATCGTTCCGGGGACACCGGTTGGAGCCGGCGGCGTTCCGGGCGCGGCCGGCGCCCCGGGAGCCGTGGGGCCCTGCGCGGGCACCGCCCCCTGTGGGATCTCCGTCATCATTCCGAGCGTTTCGGCGCCCGCCGCCTTCGCGCCGTCGAGGGCGGTCACCAGCTTTGCGTAGTTCGCGTCGTCTTTCGCCATGAAGAAGACGAGCTTGTCGCCCGGCGGCTTGGCCGCCATGATTCGCTTCAGGCGATTCACGTATTCGGGCCACTCTATCTTCTCGGCGTTGATGGTCAGCTCGCCCTTCTCGTCGAGCCCAACCACCACTTGCTCCGGCGGCACCTCTTGCATCGTTTCGACCTGCTCGGTGTTGGGCACTCGCACGTCGATGTCCTTCTCCAGAAGCGGCGTCAACACCATGAAGATGATGAGCAGGACGAGGACCACGTCGACCAGCGGCGTCACATTGATGTCGGAGTTCGGCCGGCCAACCGGATTAACGAGGAATTTCTTCCTCTTGCTGTGAAAATCCATCATCGGTCGGTCACTTGTCCTTCAGCTCCTCGACGCCGAGCGAGATGCCCTTCGCGCCGGCTTTTCTGGCCAGATTCATCACCCGCCGCACTTCTCCGTAGGCCAGCGATTGGTCGCCTTTGAGGAGAATCGGTCGCCCAGGCTTCTGGGTAAGCTCGTCTGATAGTCTCTCCTGGAACGACCGGTCGTCGTAGGGATCGTGCTCGATGTACACCCGCTTGTCGGGGGTCACCGACACGATGATCGGATCTGGGCGATCCTGGTCTTTTTCGACCTGGTGCGCCCTCGGGAGCCGGACGTCCTTACCTCGCTGGAGCATCGGCGTGACCACCATGAAGATGATCAGCAGCACCAGCACGACATCGACCAGCGGCGTGACGTTGATATCGCTCTTGATGCCCGCATTCGGGCCAACCGCCATTGCCATGATGTCTTAGGTGTGCGGCGTGTGAGCGCCGAGCTGCTTGTTCACGACGTCCAAGAACTCGTTCGCGGACTCGGCAATGTCCACCGCCCGCGCGTCGACCCAGCCCTGGAGGAAGTTGTAGAACATCACCGCCGGAATCGCGACCAGC